>MEHZ011483691.1_pt1 | contig 42615 bp, 40 predicted proteins | sample 897221 | NCBI WGS metagenome assembly MEHZ01 (sample SAMN05514161, study PRJNA337945) | marine metagenome | isolation source: marine surface water | place: Arctic Ocean | collected 2007-12-13 | reverse complement strand
AATCATTCGCAACAATTAATTGTCGTTCATGCAACCCAGATTCTCGGAAGTCTCGAAATCAAATTTAGTGGCGGGCTTCTTTTGCCAGTCGGACGAGTTCTGCGCGGGCACCCTCGGCATCTTCGACGATGGTGCTAAAATCAACCCGGGGATCGGCATCCCCCTGTTCGGCAGCGAGGCGGTAACAGCGCACAGCGGCTTATAGTCCTGAAGGACGACCTCTCCGTGGTGTACAAGACCCCCAGATTGGGCTGGGCATGCGGCATCCTCTGCACCAAGACTGTTAAGGATGCGCTGCTACAGAGCTTCCACAATCAAGATGGCGTCGAGTTCTGGGACAAGCTGGCAAAGCAGGACCTGCGGCTCTACGCGCAGTGCTTGACGCGGCTAATCCCGGCGGAGGTTAATGCCGAGATGAACGCTAACGTGCGTCACGGTTTGACGGATGACTTCGTCGTTCGGCTACAAGAAGGGCGTGCCCGGGGTCGCCGCTCTGCGCAACGCGGAGATCGATGCCATGGTTGGGGGTGGTGAGCTGACGATCGCGACCGTCAACTAGACGCTGGTGCGAAATCAACGCCGGGGCGTCGAGCCGACCCCGCCGGGTGACTACGTGGTGGTCAGGGTGACCGATACCAGTGTTGGTATTCCCAAGGAGGATCTCGAGCACATTTTCGAGCCGTTCTTTACGACCAAGGAGGTCGGGGCGGGCACCGGACTTGGGCTGTCGATGGTCTACGGGATGATTAAACAGACCGGCGGATATTTGGTTGTGGATTCGAAGCCTGGGGAAGGCACAGTGTTTACCATCATCCTGCCATCCCACGCGGCAGAGGTAACGGCGGTAAAAGCGCCGGAGTATACTGATGGTCCGGCTGCCGCCGACACGAAAGGGCCGGGACCGTTTTGGTCGTCGAGGATGAAAATGCGGTGCGTCTGTTCTCGGCCCGCGCGTCGCGTACCGAAGGTTACAAGGTGCTCGAGGTACGCTTTAGTGAAGCGGCGATAGAACTGATGGGGGTGATCGAGGAGCCAATCGATCTGCTGATCACCGACGCAGTTATGCCCGAAATGGACGGCCCAACTCTGATCAAGAATGTTCGCGATTCGACCCCGGAGATGCCGGTGATCTGTATATCTGGCTATGCGGAGGAAACCTTCTGCAAGCGTCTTGGCGAGGACACCGATATTCATTTTCTGCGGCTCAGCTTGCGGGGAAGGTAAAGGAATTGATGGACCGGGCTTAAACGCGGTTTCCTTCCTTCCGAATTGACTCGGGCCTCGCTGCGACTCCGGGCCCCACGCTAAATAGCACTCCTGTTCTTTTATGGCCGAAATCTACGGTATTTTGGTGCTTGGGAAAATGAGAACAAAAAAAGAACTTTACAGCAAGAACAAAACCAGTACATTGATGCTCCATCGGGCGGGAAATGAAGATTTCACCAACCGCCTAGGAACCGAAAAACAATGGAGCGATCAATGGCCAGCACGCAGCTTCGCGTTGTCGAGGACACAATGAAGAAGGAAGACCGAAAAAAGGCGTTGGATGACGCACTCGGCCAGATTGAACGCTCTTATGGCAAGGGCTCGATCATGCGGCTCGGCGACGAGAATGCCGTTGAGATCGCGTCGATTTCCTCGGGTTCTCTCGGGCTCGATATCGCTCTGGGCATTGGCGGCGTTCCGCGGGGCCGGGTGGTCGAAATCTACGGCCCTGAGAGTTCCGGCAAAACCACATTGGCGCTGCACGTGACCGCAGAAGCCCAAAAGGTCGGTGGTACTTGCGCATTTATCGACGCCGAACATGCGCTCGACCCCACATATGCCCGCAAACTGGGGGTTAGTCTTGACGATTTGCTGATTTCGCAGCCGGATACCGGCGAGCAGGCTCTTGAGATTGCCGACACGCTGGTTCGTTCCGGGGCGGTCGATGTGCTGGTGGTGGACAGTGTCGCTGCCCTGGTGCCTCGGGCCGAGCTCGAAGGCGAGATGGGTGATTCACTTCCGGGCTTGCACGCCCGGCTGATGAGCCAGGCTCTGCGCAAGTTGACCGGCTCGATCGCCAAGTCCGATACGACAGTGATCTTCATCAACCAGATCCGTCACAAGATCGGCGTGATGTTCGGTAGCCCGGAAACCACGACCGGCGGCAATGCACTTAAATTTTATGCTTCGGTCCGCCTCGATATTCGCCGGATTGGCGCGATCAAGGACCGGGACGAGGTGGTCGGCAACCAGACCCGTGTCAAGGTTGTGAAGAACAAGCTGGCACCGCCCTTCAAGATCGTCGAGTTCGACATCATGTATGGCGAGGGCGTGTCCAAGATGGGTGAAATTCTCGATCTCGGCGTTCAAGCTGGAATTATCGACAAATCCGGTGCCTGGTTCTCCTATGGCAGCGAACGGATCGGCCAGGGGCGAGAGAACGCCAAGGTGTTCTTCAAGGAAAATCCCGATATGACCCGCGAGATTGAACACAAGATTCGCGAGAATGCAGGTCTGATATCCGACGCGATGCTGGGCAAGCCAGAGGAATCCCCCGAGGACGACAAGCCGTCAGCCTCCGAAGAGGCCTGAGCCCACCGGCAAGACCAATACACAAACTGACATCAGGGCCTCTTTCCGATTGGAAAGGGGCCTTTTGTTTTCCCCATGCTGATGGCTGTTAGAGGTTGGGTTGGCGTATTGGGGGATATAGCAGCTGTCTTGTGCACCGACCGGTGGCCTCGACAGGCCTTCGGGCGCACGGTACAAACGGCTCCGTCATTTGCCCTGCAATTCGGGGCGTAAACCGTTCTTACCGGCCCGACTGACATGGCAACCACAAACGATATTCGCGCGACCTTTCTCGATTATTTTGCTCAGGACGGGCATGAGGTTGTGGAATCGTCTCCGCTGGTCCCGCGCAACGATCCGACATTGATGTTTACCAATGCCGGTATGGTTCAGTTCAAGAACGTCTTCACCGGCGCCGAAAACCGATCCTATAACCGTGCGACCACGTCTCAGAAATGTGTTCGGGCCGGCGGCAAGCACAACGATCTCGAGAATGTCGGGCGCACGGCGCGTCATCACACGTTCTTTGAGATGCTCGGGAACTTCTCTTTCGGAGACTATTTCAAGGAACATGCGATCGAGTTGGCCTGGGAGCTGATGACACGGGAATACGGCCTGCCCAAGGACAAGTTGCTCGTTACGGTTTATGCCGATGACGATGAGGCGTTCGATCTTTGGGGCAAAATTGCCGGCCTACCAGATGATCGGATCATTCGGATCGCGACTCACGATAATTTCTGGGCCATGGGAGATACCGGGCCGTGTGGGCCGTGTTCAGAGATTTTCTTTGATCATGGCGAGCATATCCCCGGCGGTCCTCCCGGCAGTCCGGACGAAGATGGCGACCGGTTCATCGAAATCTGGAATCTCGTTTTTATGCAGTATGAGCAGGTCAACGCCGATCAGCGTGAAAATCTGCCTAAGCCCTCAATCGATACCGGGATGGGTCTGGAACGGCTTGCCGCAGTACTTCAAGGAAAGCATGACAACTACGATATAGATCTGATGCGCGGGCTGATTGAGGCTTCTGCGCACGCTTCGAACACCGATCCCGATGGAGAGGGCGCGATCAGCCACCGGGTTATCGCCGACCACCTGCGGGCCTGCTCGTTTCTGATGGCTGACGGGGTGCTGCCGGCAAATGAGGGCCGTGGCTATGTGCTGCGACGGATCATGCGCCGCGCTATGCGCCACGCCCATCTGCTGGGCTGCCAGGACCCGCTGATGTTCAAGCTCGTCCCAGCCATGGTGACGGCCATGGGCACGGCTTTCCCGGAACTGGGGCACGCGGAAGCGTTGCTTACCGAAACCTTCCGGCTCGAGGAAGAGCGTTTCAAGGTAACCCTGGATCGGGGCCTTCGCTTGCTTGAGGACGAGACGGACCAAATGGGGGATGGCCAGGCGCTTCCCGGTGATATCGCGTTTCGGCTTTACGATACGTTTGGGTTCCCCCTCGACTTGACCGAAGACATTCTCAAGGGTCAGGGGCGTTCGGTCGACAATGCCGGCTTTGATGTGGCCATGGATGAGCAGCGCGCCGCTGCGCGGCGTGCGTGGTCAGGCTCGGGCGAAGCGGCGACCGAAGAAGTCTGGTTCGATATCCGTGACCAGAACGGGGCCACCGAATTTCTTGGCTACGATACAGAAATTGCCGAGGGCAAGATTGTTTCGATTGTGATCGATGGCAAGCCGGTCGATACGGCACCAGTAGGTGTTGAGGCTTCGGTCGTCGTCAATCAGACACCTTTCTACGGTGAATCCGGTGGTCAAATGGGCGATGCGGGTGAGTTGCGTGTGGTCGATGGCGCTCGGGTAAGTGTGGTGGACACAGAAAAGCATCTCGGGGCAATGCATGTGCATCGGGGCATGGTCCACGACGCGACCCTGTCGGTTGGCGACGTTGTTGAACTTCACGTTGATCACGCACGGCGGACCCGCCTGCGCGCAAACCATTCGGCGACCCATTTGTTGCACGCGGCCTTGCGTCGTGAACTCGGCAAGCATGTGACCCAGAAAGGCTCTCTCGTGGCGCCGGACCGGTTGCGTTTCGATATTTCCCACCAAAAGCCTCTCGAAGCGGCAGAGATCGCGGCTGTCGAGGAAATAGTTAACCAGCGTGTCATCGTAAATGCCGCCGTAGACACCCATTTAATGTCGCCGGACGAGGCTATCGAGGCCGGTGCCATGGCGCTCTTTGGTGAAAAATACGGTGATGAAGTCCGGGTCGTCTCGATGGGGGAACCAGAGGATTCGGATCCGAACGGTGTGGCCTATTCAGTGGAGTTATGTGGCGGCACTCATGTTCGTCGCACCGGGGATATTGGCCTGTTCAAGATCGTGAGCGAAAGCGCAGTCTCCGCCGGGGTACGCCGCATCGAGGCGCTGACAGGCCCCGATGCTCGGGCATATTTGGAGGCCCATGATCAACTGTTGCGCAACACGGCCGCCGCCTTGAAATCGACCCCGGAAGCGGTACCCGAACGGGTGACCCAGTTGCTCGAGGAACGTCGCAAGCTCGAACGTGAACTTACGGATATGCGGCGCAAGCTTGCTGCCGGTGGTGGTGCGGGCGCTAGTGCGGCGGATGCGGGTAAGGAAATTAGCGGCGTGACCTTCGTCTCGCGGGCTCTTGCAGATGTCCCGCCACGTGAACTCAAAAGCCTTGTCGATGAGCTCAAGGATCAGATTGGTTCTGCCGGCGTTGTCGCGGTTGCTGACGCCTATGACGGAAAGGGTTCCATCGTGGTCGGGGTGACCCCAGACCTGGTGACTACTATCAGCGCTGTTGATCTTGTGCGGATTGGCGTCGCCGAGATGGGCGGCAAGGGCGGCGGTGGCCGGCCGGATATGGCGCAGGGGGGCGGGCCGGACCCGTCCAAGGTCGATGCGGCGCTGGCCGCCATTGAAGCCGAACTCACCAAGAAGCTATCGGCCTAGTGCGCTGAGAATGGAGACAATCCATGCGTTTTAAAGGAACCGAATCCTACGTCGCGACCGATGATCTGCAGATCGCCGTGAACGCCTCCGTCACCCTGGAACGCCCGTTGCTGGTCAAGGGGGAACCCGGCACTGGCAAGACGGTCCTGGCCCATGAGATCGCCGAAGCGCTCGACGCTCCGCTGATTGAATGGCACGTCAAATCAACCACAAAAGCACAGCATGGTCTTTACGAGTATGACGCGGTGGCACGTTTGCGCGATGGCCAGCTTGGCGAAGACCGGGTCGCGGATATCGGCAATTACATTGTGCGGGGAAAATTATGGGAGGCGTTTGAGAGCGACGCCCGGCCGGTCCTGCTGATCGACGAGATCGACAAGGCGGACATCGAATTCCCCAACGATCTGTTGCTTGAACTCGATCGTATGGAGTTCCACGTCTACGAGACCAAAGAGACTGTGTCTGCGCGGCACCGTCCGATCGTCATCATTACGTCGAATAACGAGAAGGAATTGCCCGACGCGTTCCTGCGCCGTTGTTTCTTCCATTACATCGCATTTCCAGACGCAGATACGATGACCCGGATCGTCGATGTTCATTTCCCCAACATCAAGAAACGTCTGCTGCGTGAGGCGCTGACGTCTTTCTATGATCTCCGGGACGTCCCCGGGTTGAAGAAAAAACCCTCGACCTCGGAACTGCTCGATTGGCTGAAGCTCTTGATGGCCGAAGATATCGCGCCAGAGGAATTGCGGACAAATGACCCCGTGAAGCTCATTCCGCCGTTATACGGAGCCTTGCTGAAGTCGGAACAGGACGTGCAGTTGTTCGAGCGTCTGGCCTTTCTGAACCGCCGCGACCGCGCGGGCAACTAGTCGCAACAGACCGGGCGGGACAAACATGTTCGCCGACTTCTTCTACACATTGCGCAAGGCCGAAGTGCCGGTCTCGTTGCGTGAATATCTCGACCTTCTCGCCGCCATGGACCAGGGGCTGGCGGCGTATGATGTTGAGGAGTTCTACTACTTATCTCGTGCGATCATGGTGAAGGATGAACGCCATATCGATAAATTCGATCAGGTGTTCGGCCATGTTTTCCGAGGACTTGAGCCGCCGGAGTTCGATGGCGCTGTCACCGAAATTCCAGACGAATGGCTGCGCAAGATGGGCGAGCTCGACCTTTCCGAAGAGGAGAAGGCACAGATCGAGGCCATGGGTGGGTGGGAAAAACTCATGGAAACCCTGCGCGAACGCCTTGCCGAACAGGAAAAGCGCCACCAGGGCGGTAAGAAGTGGATAGGTACCGAGGGTACGTCACCCTTTGGGGCTAATGGGTATAACCCGGAAGGGGTGCGTATCGGCCAGGAGGGCAATCGCAACAATTCGGCGGTGAAGGTCTGGGACCGGCGTGAATTTAAGGATCTCGACGGTGATACGGAAATCGGAACCCGCAACATCAAGGTCGCGTTGCGACGTCTGCGCCGGTTTGCACGGGAAGGCGCGGCCGAAGAGCTAGATCTTGATGACACCATAAACTCGACCGCAAAGAATGGTGGCTGGCTGGATATTCGGATGGTCCCCGAGCGTCACAACGCGGTCAAAGTGCTGCTGTTGTTCGATGTCGGCGGGTCGATGGATCCCCATATTCGTATGTGCGAAGAGCTCTTTTCTGCAGCCCGCACCGAATTCAAGCATCTCGAATATTTCTACTTTCACAATTGCGTCTACGAATCCCTGTGGAAGGAAAATCGACGCCGGCGTGCCGGGGGTACCCCGACCTGGGATGTGCTCAACACTTATGCGGCTGATTACAAGGTCATTTTCGTCGGCGATGCGACCATGAGCCCCTACGAGATTGCCCATCCGGGAGGCAGCGTTGAGCACTGGAACGAGGAATCAGGGGAGACCTGGATGCGCCGAATGGTGCGTACCTACCCCCAGGTGGTCTGGCTTAACCCGATGCCTCAGGACCGATGGCGCTATTTCCCTTCTATCGGGATGATCAGCGAAATGGTCGAAGGGCGTATGTACCCCCTAACCGTTGAGGGTCTCGACGACGCCATGCGCGGCTTAAGTCGTTGATTTAAAGCGCACATTATTTGTGATAATTTTTTGGAATGAATTCATTCCGACGGGTGTTTATCTCGTGCAAGTAGCTGCACAAGAACCCAATTATTTTTTCTACAGGAGATAGACATATGTCTATCAAAACTATGATCGCCATCGTCGGCGTTGCTTCCATCGCTTTCACCGGTGCTGCCCTCGCGCAGGCGAACACCAACAATCCTCAGCAGTCCGCTAAGGGCGCGATGGCCAAAGAAGAGATGATGAAGAAGGACGCCTGGGCAAGCACGGCGATTCCATGAAGAAAGACGCCATGGGCAAAGGCTCCATGAAAAAGGACGCGATGAAGAAGTAGTTTTTTCTCGTAACGTGTTGGGCCCTCGAGCCCCCCTCAGATGAGCACTGAAACCAAACGCCAGGCTGTTGTTGCGGAAATTCCGCGGCTTCGCCGGTACGCGATAGCGCTGATGCGCGACCGCACCGAAGCCGACGATCTCGTTCATGACGTCGTGCTCCGGGCTTTGGACAAGCCTCATCTGTGGCGCGAGGGCAACAATATACGGACCTGGTTGTTCACCATCATGCACAACCTGCACGCCAATGAGATGCGCCGGCGCAGCCTGATGTTCGACGTGGTGCCCCTGGATGCCGCACCGCCACGGGCGGAACAGGCCAGTCAGGAATCAGCCGTCGAATGGTCGGAGTTGACCGGGGCGCTGGGCGGCATGTCCACGCTGCACCGACAGGTGCTGTTGCTCGTCGGTCTCGAAGGTATGACCTATGCCGAAGCCGCCGGGATTATTGATGTTCCGGTGGGCACCGTGATGTCACGCCTGTCGCGAGCCCGTGAAGAATTACGTAAGCGCATCGATGAAGGTGCGCAGGCCCGAACCATCCGGAGGGTGAAATGAGCGAAGAACGTATTTCCGACGCCGAACTGAACGCCCTCGTGGATGGGGAGCTTGATCCGTCGCGCCAGGCTGAGATTGAAGTTTGGCTTGCAGAAAACCCGGACACAGCCCGCCGCGTGGCGCGCTACCGGGCTCAGAATGCGGGTTTTCATGCCCTTTTTGACGATATTCTGCATAAGGAAATCTCGCCGAAAATTATGTCTGCACTGACCCCCGTCGCCCGAGCGTTCCGGCCTGGGCGGCCATGGCTGCTGCGGTTGCCCTGTTCGTTATTGGCGGCGCAGGCGGATGGATGGCGTGGTGAAGGCGCCCCGATAGCCGGCCAGCAGGTCGCTGCAGGACCGCCGATCGACACGGCTGAGTTGATGGTACGCGCCTCGATGGCTCATGTGGTCAGCCGCGACGACGAATTGCGTACTCCGACATCCGGCGGATCTGCCGGGATGGGAGATTACCTCGCCGATCGCATGGGCAAGGCCGCGCGCGTGCCCAGCCTCGATACGTTCGGCTATCGCCTTGTTGGCAGCCGCGTCCTGCCGGACACCAACGGACCGGCGGCACAATTCGTGTTTTCAGACGAAAGCGGCAAGAAGGTTTCGCTCTACGTTCGCGGCGAGCAGGCCAATGGTGTCGATATCACCTATGCCCTCGCGGACGACCTCTCGATGTTCTACTGGAACGACTCAGACCGTTCCTATGCCATGGTCACGCGGGTCGATGATGAACGGGGCCGCGAAGCCCTTTTGACTGCGGCAAAGGCCGTTTTCGGACAGCTCAGTCAGTAGTCTGGCTCCCGACGGATCCGTCGATCAAAGTTCTTTTACCGGACCGCATTGGTGTTGTGCGCTCTGGCTCTTTACAGATGGCCGCGCACGAAGCATACAGTGCGCCGAACGCAGCGATCGAGCGCCGTTATCCGGCGTTTCTGAGCGATTTGCAGATATTTTGAGAACCAATACCAAGGGGTCACCATGATCGATTTGATGTCCATCGCACGTACCGAAGCCAACGGCGGCGATCTGTTCGGCACATTGTCCGAACTTTACCAAGCCAGTGATGTCCGCCCGGAAGGCTATCCGGATGCGGTTGTCTGGCAAGGCGGAAACTTCGCCGGTGGGATCAATCCCGTCGCCCATTCTATGACCGATGCCTATGCGCTGCTCGGAACCATGGCGGCTATCGATATCCTCGGCCTGCCGTTCTATGCGGTGCCGATGTGGTCCCAGTATCGCCACGACACGAAGCTCGAATGCCTGGCCTGGTTTGGCAACGTTCCGGCCACCTCGATCAAGTGGTCGACCGCCGGTGACGCCTATGTGAATGACAGCGACGGATCGCGGGTGGTTGTCATGGGCAAGTCCGGTAATGCGCCGCTGCGCACCCAGGCCGGTGTCTTTTGTAACGTCCGTCCCTACGGCCCGATCACGGTTGTGCGCTGCATGCCGTGTCTGCCGTACTCGCAGGATCGGCCGAAATTCACCGTCAATGCCGAGACCGGCATTGTTCACACGGAAATGAATTCCCCGGGCGTACAGATGGCCTATGCCAACCGCCTGTTCCTCCAGATGGTGCATGAAAGCGGCAAGCTTGGCCGGGTTGCCATGAAGCCGACCCAGGCCATGGAGGACGGCATCAATGCCGGCCTGCACGCCTGGATGATCGAGGGCACCAAGTTTGAGGTGGGTCGCAAATACGCGGTGAACCCTTATGAAGAGCATCGCGAAAGCATCGACAAGATCGTTGCCCTGCTGCCGGATGATTTCAAGGACGGCATGGAGAATTGGGGTGGCCGCATCGAGCAGCACATTGCCGATACAAATTACGGTCTGTTGCTCTGGGATCTGATCGAGCAGCAGGATTGCATCGTGCTCGCTACCGATCTGGACGGTGATCGCCTGACCGATCTCCTGGCAGACGTTTCTGACCCGCTGCGGGCCTATTCCAAGCGTGTGGCCGAGAAGCTGGGCCAGGACGTCGACAGCGGCGCTCTGTGGTCCGATATGGGCTACACGACGGGCAATGGTCGCGACATGACGTCGGTGATGCACCGCATGTCCGGTCCGCCGATCCACGAGCAGACGCTCGGTTCTGCGGATGCCATGTTGTTACGCTTGCTGGACGGTGACGAGAGTGTGGGGGGTACCAAGCAGCCCTACGATCCGCGCATCCACTTTGTCCTTATCCGGGACGCCTATATCGACGCCAATCCGGGCAATGACGCGCTCCACCAATGGCTCGACGCGGCGCTCGAGAAATTCGATGAAGTCTATTCGGGTACGCGCCCGGGCTTCCTCGACGGCTATGCGAAGCTCAAAGATGCAATCACACCCTGGGCGGGCTGATCGCTTTCATCGGCTAGAGCTTGTCGCTCTCCAGATGACCTGAACCGGCGGCAAGCGCTTCGAGCATTTCGAGCGCTTGTTCCGGCGTGTCTGCAAATGGCGCGAGTGCTGCATTCTCGGGCCGGGCGTATTTGGCCTTAACGACGTCTGCGATCATGTCTTCCAGTCGATCCCAGTAGCCGTCGGTATTTAGAATGGCGATCGGCTTGTCGTGCAGGCCGAGCTGACGCCAGGTCACGATCTCAAAAAATTCCTCGAGTGTTCCCAGGCCACCGGGCAAAACGAGAAACCCATCGGAAAGCTCCGCCATCCGGGCCTTGCGCTCGTGCATCGTGTCGACGACTTCGAGGGTCGTGACATCCGAATGCCCGACCTCGTGCCGCATCAGAAATTCAGGAATGATTCCTGTGACCGCGCCGCCGCCCGCCATCACCGCGTCGGCGAGAGCGCCCATCACGCCGATATTCCCGCCGCCATAGATCAGTTGAACGCCGCGGGCCGCCATCAGCTTTCCCAGGGTGATCGCCGCCGCACGGTGGGATTCGGGCCCAGCATTGGAAGAACCGCAATAGACACACAGGGATGAGAGATGTTGCATGGGCATCGGCCGGTAGGTTCGCGCGGTACAGGCGTGTTTGCGTTGAATCATGCCGCGTAATAAGCTGATAGTATAACAGGAATTGCTACGGGATTGGGTTTTGAACCGTTCTTTTCTATTTGGCGGCGTTGGGGTGCTGGTGATCGGTGTGATCATTGGAGCGATTTTGTTCCTCCAGCTGCCTGGTCCTGATGCGCCGTCAGCCCCGGCAACGTCTGGCGCCGAGGGGCAAAACTCCCCGGCCGCTGCGGAAACACCGACCTCTACCCCTCAGGATTCAGCTGCGACGTCATTCGATGTTGTCCGCGTCGACGAGACCGGCAACGTCGTCATCGCTGGCCGTGCGCCCGCAGGCTGCGTTGTAATCGTGCGCGATGGCGAGACCGAAATTGGTCGCGTGACTGCGGACCGATCTGGCGAATGGGTCCTGGTTCCCGAGGGAGCATTGGCGGCAGGTGAACGCCAGCTCACGCTCATTTCTCAATGTGATGGTGCCGCGCCGGTGCGGGCTGAACGGGTCATCGCGCTGGTTGTTCCCGAGAACAAAGGCCCCGTCCTGGCTGTCGCCGTGCCGCAGGATGGCGCTGGCAAAACCGAGATTCTCCAGCGCCCGGTACTCGACACGACGTCCGCCACGGTAGGCGCGATCGACTATGATGCTAACGGCAACACCAAGTTGACGGGGATTGCTAACCCCAACAGCACGGTTCACGTCTATCTCGACAATTATCTGGTCGGAACCGTAACGGCTGATGAGCAGGGGGCCTGGTCGCTGACTCTCGACCGTCGTGTGTCCCCCGGATCGCATACGTTACGCGTGGATCAGGTGGACGGCACGGGCGTGGTTGTTGGGCGTTCGGAAATCCCGTTTGTGCGCGCCGATCCGCTTCGTGGGCTGCCGGCCGGTAAGGTGGTAACGATCCAGCCGGGGGATCATCTCTGGCGGATCGCGCGGCTGAACTACGGTGCGGGCATCCAGTACACGCTGATTTTTGATGCGAATAAGGATCTGATCCGCGACCCGGACCTGATCTATCCCGGCCAGGTATTCACGATCCCTTCAGTCAAGTAGCCGGTTTTTCCATTCTGCGGGAGCGCCGGTCGGAATCGGTGTGCCGTCGGATTTAGGCGCCCGGCCGTTGCGCCATGCCACCACATTCTCGCGCAGCATCAATGCGCAAGGTGTGATCATCAATGTCAGCACTGTGGCGAAGGACAAGCCCGCAACGATGGCGGTCGACAGCTGAACCCACCACTGGGTCGAGGGCGCACCGATACTGATGTCCCGGCTCGCAAAATCGATATTGATCTGCAGTACCATGGGCAGCAGCCCCAACACGGTGGTGACGGTCGTGAGCACCACCGGGCGGAGGCGCTGGGCACCGGTCAGCAGGATCGCGTCACGCGGGCTGGCCACTTCTTTTCTGAGCCGGTCAAAAGTGTCGATCAGCACAATGTTGTTGTTCACGACGATCCCCGCCAGCGCGATCACGCCAATTCCGCTCATCACGATCCCGAAGGGCTGGCCGATGATTAACAGGCCGAGCATCACGCCGATGGTCGACATAATCACGGCGGTCAGGATCAGCAGGGCGGAATAGAAGCTGTTGAACTGGGTGACTAGAATGATAGCCATCAGGAACAGGGCAACAGCAAAGGCTTTCATGAGGAAGGCCTGTGCGGCTTTCTGTTCTTCATCCTCGCCCCGGAATTCGACATCGACCCTGGGGTCGAGCTCAGCCGTATCCAGCCAGGCGCGAATCTGTTGCACCATATCGTCGGTCAGCACGCCGGGCAGGACGTCGGCGCGGACGGTCATCACCCGGATCGCGTCGACGCGGCTGAGTTGTCCGGTGCGGGGTTTGGCCGTCCGTTGAACGAAATTGCTGATCGGCACTATGCCCGTTTCGGTCTGCAGGCGAATTTCATCGAGCTGGTCGATGGTGCGATTTTCCGACGGATAGCGGGCGACGATGTCGATTTCATCATCGCTGTCATCGGGCCGGTAATCGGTGACTTTCATACCGTTAGTGACGAACTTGATGGCGTTGCCGATCATCGCGACGTCGGCACCAAACTTTGCAGCCTCGGCACGATCTACAGCGATTTCCCATTCAATACCGGGCAGGGGACGACTGTCTTCGATGTCCTTTAGCCCCGGCAATGTGTTGACGAAGGCGCGGAGCTTGCCGACTTCACGTTCGAGCAAATCGGGATTGCGCGAGCTGAGCTGAACCTGAACCGGCTTGCCGACAGGGGGGCCAGCTTCTTCTTTGCGGGTTTCAACGAAGATGCCGGCCAGGTCGCTCGAGCGGGATATGACATCGGCGAGTATCACGTCGGCCGCGCGGCGCTGGTCCCAATCGGCGAATTCCAGATTGATGGTGCCGATGACATCTTCAGCGTCTTCATCACGAATTGGCAGGTTGCCGGACAGGGAATAGATGGAATCGAACTCTCCGCGCTCCTTTTGCAGCTGCAGAATGCGTTGCTCGACTTCGCTGACCAGTGTTGTTCTCTCTGCGACCGATAGATTGCCGCGTGCGTGAACCTGGATGACGGCTTGCTCCGGCTCCACGCTCGGGAAGAACTCCACCCCCTTGCCCAACGCGCCATAGGCCATCCATGAGCCGATGAGGAGGGCAAAGGCGGCGGCCATCACAATGCCGGGACGCCGCAGGACCGTATTGAGAACCCGCACATAGACTCCGGTGGCGCCGGTGATTTTGCTGACGTCCAATGGCTGTTGGCCCGACAACGCGTTTGTCTGTTCGGAATTCTGCGCCGGGATAATTTTCGAATTCCGCTCGACAATGGCTGCCAGACGGAAGCCAATCCAAAGGCCGCCCGCGATCCCAACCATCACGAAGACGATCGGAATGATCTTGCTGATGATATTGCCGCCATCGCCGGCGATGGCCCCCGCGAGCAGGCGCCCGATGGTCGAAAAGAACACTGCGCCTATTGCAGCCGATACTCCGATCACAGCAAACCGGGAAAGGTGAACGAAATTGGCGCCCAGGACCGGGATAAAGATCAGCGCCATGGCCAGAGAAGCGGTCAGCGTGGCGACCAGCGTAATGGGCAAAAATTTCATGAACTGGCCGACAATGCCAGGCCAGAACAGCAGCGGCGCAAACGCGGCCAGTGTGGTCGCCGTGGAGGCAATGATCGGCCACGCCATACGTTTGGCGGCCAGGGCATAGGCCCGCTCGGGAGGCTCGCCTTCGCGCAACTTCCGGTCCGCATACTCGGTCACAACGATGGCGCCATCGACCAGCATGCCGACCGCCAGGATCAGCGAGAATAGCACCACGATATTGACGGTCAGTCCGAGGGCGTTGATTACCATGATGCCGGCGAGGAACGAGCCTGGAATGGCGATCGCAACGAGGATCCCAGATCGCAAGCCCAGCGCGCCGACAACGGCAATCATGACCAGCAGCACTGCACTGAGAATGTTGTTTTGCAGGTCCTGCAGCATGGTTTTTACCTGGACCGACTTGTCTTGGGAGAAATTGACGTTCACGGAAGCTGGCCAGGTGGCCCGTTCTGCCTCGACGGTCTCCCGGACGGATTCGATCGTATCGATGATGTTCGATCCGGTGCGCTTTGAGACTTCGAGCGAGACAGCGGGCTTTCCATCCACCCGTGCCACCGTCTCGCGGTCCCGGAAGGTCCGGCGGATCGAAGTCAGGTCACGGAAGGTCACGGTGGTGTTGTCGTTGACCTTGACCGGCAGGTTGAGGATGTCGTCGACGTTTTCGATCAGCCCGGGAATTTTGATCGCGAACCGACCTTGCCCGGTATCGAGTGATCCTGCGGCGATCAGCTGGTTTGAACGGGACAGCAATGTCAGCAACGCGGCGGGATCCACGGCGTAGCTTTCCAGCAGGCCCGGTTCGAAAATGATCTCGACTAACTCATCCCGGTCCCCGCCAATTTTGGCTTCCAGTACCGCTGGAATGGCTTCGATCCTGTCTTGCAGATCGCGCGACAGGCGCATCAGGGTGCGTTCCGGGACGTCGCCCGATAGGGTAACTACCAGGATCGGGAAAAGGCTCAGATTGACCTCGTTCACCGTGGGTTCGTCGGTGTCATCGGGCAGATCAGGGCGCACGAAGTCGACCTTTTCGCGCACGTCGTTCATGGCGATGTCCGGGTCGAAGCCTGCTTCGAACTCCAGCACCACATTGCCGCCACCCAGATAGGAGGTGGAACGGATTTCCTTGATGCCTTCGATGCCGCGCATCTCGGCTTCCATGGGGCGGATCAACAGGCGTTCGGAATCCGTCGGGGAGATGCCGTCATGGTGCATGGATACATAGATGATCGGAATGTTGACGTCCGGCTCGGCCTCTTTGGGAATGGAGACGGACGAAAACGCGCCCGCGATCAGAATCAGGACAAGCGTTGCCAGGACCGTGCGCGAGCGATTAAGGGCGGCGTCGATCAGGCTCATGAATTACCGACCGGTGCGATCCGCGCGGTCCCCTGAACAGGCTCGACGGTTTCGCCCTGAATGACGAATTCCTGGCCGACAGTAATCAGTCGGATCGTCTCGGGCAGGTTGCCAAGCCAGACCCCGTTGGGTTCGTCTGCGATGATGTTCACGGGCTGAAATACGACCTTGTTGTCCGCAGCGACGGTCTTAACGCCGACAAGGCCATCATCGTTCAGGGTTAAAACTGATGGGGTTACAAAATGCGCCATTGTTGAGCTGACGGGAATTTGGATGCCCGCGGTGAGGCCGTCGCGCACGGTGAGATCGGCGTTGGGCACCACAAGTTCAATTCGATAGGTGCGGGTCGAGGCTTCGGCAATCGACGAGATGTAGCGAACGATCCCGGTATGGGTGGAGCCGTCGATCAAAGTGATCGTGCCGGGCATGCCTTCTTCGATCTTGTCGATTTGCCGCTCGCTGATATTGCCCACCACGAGGATAGGGTCGAGATCAACAATCGTGGCGGTGACGTCACCGACCCGCACATAGTCACCCTTTTCCACGTGACCCGCGCTGATCGTACCATCGAACGGGGCCCGAAAGGTCGACCGGGAAATGTCAATTTCCACCAGTTCTACTGCGGCACGAGCGGCGTCCAGCCGCGCTTGTGCACCGGCCTTTTCGGTTTCGGAACGGAAGCCTTTTTCTGTGAGTTTGACGGCGGCGGAAAATTCAATTTGCCGTTGCCGTAATATCGCGCGTGCTTCGGCTAGTTTGGCCGGTCGATCGTCGGCCCGCAGGCTGGCAATCGGCTTGTTCACGGCGATGCGGTCGCCGCGCTGGGCATAGAGTTCCTTGACCTGTCCGTCGGTTTCAGCGCGCAGGTCGACCATACGCGAGGCTTCCGTTCGGCCGGTGACGTCAACGGTTTCGACGCGGCGTATGGCTTTGAGGTCGGCCACGCGTACCTTCATCAAGGCCTGCGCCTGCTTTTCCGGGGGCGTGTTTTTACCGTCAGCGTCTTTCGATCCGAACTGACCGGTCAGGATCCAGCCGACCGCCAGAATTGCGAGCACTGCGGCCGTGAGAATTGATTTGTTCATAATGATTATCTTTTTCACTCTGTGACGGCCCGTTGGGGAACAAGCGATGATGCGACGAGCTGGTAACGGTTTTCTTCGATGTAATCCGCCATGGCGCGCTGAACCGTGGCGGCGAAGCCGTTGAGGAACTCCTCCCCGACATTTTCGAAGCCGTTCTGGGCCTGGGCATCCATGCGCGCGATGGTGGTATCGATCTCGCGCAGCCGGGCGTCGAGCATGTTTTCGACTAAAGCAGGGGGCAGAATATCAGCGAACAGCATCCGGAATAGAAAATCCGAGCGCATCTTGTCGGATTCGGTCGGTTCCTGGAGCGCACCCAGCAAGGACATCCGTCCGTCGCCGGTCAGCCGATAGACCTTCTTGTCCGGCCTTCCTTCCTGGGCGTATTCAGTCACCGTGACCAGGCCGTCGTCGCGCAGGCGCGATAGGGCCGGGTAGATCGAGCTGTAGCCAATGTCCTGAATATGCCCGAAGGGGCCGGTTTCGACGGCTTTCCGAATTTCATATCCCGATGCGTCTCCCTGGCTGAGCACCGCCAGGCAAAGTGTTTTTGCGTCCATGCGAACCTCTGATTGCAACGCCAGTAATCACAAAATCTCATATGATATGTTTTATTACAACATATAACGTATCGTAATATAGTCGCATAACGCTCAGGTCAGGCGCGAATTGCCGGACAGACAGTCATTTCGTGGGCTAGCCGAAAAGCTGCGTGTTGGGTTCGAAGATTGATACGATCGACTTTTATTAAGACGGAATTGATTGGGGTGGGTAAATGGAACGCAAGGTCACGATCATAACGGGTGCGGCAAGAGGCATTGGCCTCGCAACCACGCAGATGCTGCTTGAGGAAGGCCACTCAGTCGTCATGGTTGATCGGGATGTTGATGTCCTCAACACGGAAGCCGATCAGTTGAACAATGTGCTGGCTCTTTCACTCGATGTTTCTGTACCGGAGCAGGTCGACGCCATGATCGCCGAGAGCGAGGCGAAATTCGGGCGTATCGATAATCTGATCAACAATGCGGGGGTCGCCGATTTTGGCCCGATCGCGGAGACGACATTCGAGCGTTGGCGGACCGTGATGGCGACCAATCTCGACGGGGTGTTCCTTTGTTCTCAGGCTGCGATCCCGGCTTTGAAAAAGACGAAAGGCTGCATCGTGAATATTGCCAGCATCTCGGGATTGCGCGCATCCACACTTCGCGTTGCGTACGGCACGTCTAAAGCGGCTGTCATGCAATTGACCCAGCAGCAGGCCGTTGAGCTCGGGGAGTTCGGTATCAGGGCGAATTGTGTGGCACCAGGGCCGGTCCGAACCAAGCTCGCGATGGCTGTGCACACTCAGGATATTATCGACGCCTATCACGATGCGATCCCGCTAAACCGCTATGGGTCCGAGGCGGAGATTGCTGGGCTCATCGTTTTTTTGTGCTCGGATCGGGCGAGTTATATCAACGGGCAAGTGATCGCAGCGGATGGCGGATTTGAATCTACCGGCGTCGGGCTGCCCTCACTTCGCAAGTGAGCCACCGGCACAACATCGCACCACGTACTCTCGGCACCGGAAAATGGGAAGTGATTGGCTGGGGGACTAGGATTCGAACCTAGACTGGCGGAGTCAGAGTCCGCTGTCCTACCATTAGACGATCCCCCAACGGGATATCGGCGCGCTACTTATCACACCTTCTCCGGCCTGTGTAGACTGCGAATATGGTTTCGTCGCGATATCGTCTCACGAATGCGAAGGGTCAGTCCTACGAGAGTCCAAAACCCGGGCGTTTCGGGGGGCACCGACGGACAAAAATATACGGACAGCTCGATTGCCGAAGTGCCTTACGTTGGCTCGCAAAAGGCCATTATGCCACCCACCGTGTGTTTTTCCGTGATACGCGCTCGGCCCGATCGGCTGGTTATCGTCCCTGCGCAATCTGCCTGCCCGAACAATATGCCGTCTGGAAGCGACGGGCTGATGATAAGTGATTTTTGGTTCGTGACGGAGAGTGATGCTCTGTCGCTTGAGTTCGGGCCCCAGCAGTGTAGATTCGGGCGCTTCGGCGTTCGCTATCGAATTTTATTTGGGAGAAGCCCGTGAGTGCCAGTCCCGGCAGTCAAAACACGCATGTGAGTGACAACCGCGCCCAGGGGCGGTGGTCGCACACCTATGCCGCGCTGGATCTGGGCACCAACAATTGCCGGCTGCTTGTCGCCAAGCCCAATCATGAGGGCTTTCGCGTCGTCGATGCGTTCTCACGTATCGTGCGACTGGGCGAAGGGCTGGGGGCCTCGAACGCGCTGTCTGCTAAGGCAATGGATCGCACCATCGAGGCGTTGCAGGTCTGCCAGTCGAAGATTCAACGTAATGGTGTGACGCGACTACGTGCGGTCGCCACGGAAGCCTGCCGACGGGCCGAGAACGGCGACCAGTTTGTCACCCGGGTGCGCGAGGAGACCGAGATCGACCTGGAGATCATCGCTCCGCAGGAAGAAGCCGAACTCGCGCTTGTGGGGTGCTCACCGCTCTATGACGTGCCGCAGACACCTGAATCCTACGCGCTGCTGTTCGATATTGGTGGCGGGAGCACGCAGATCACCTGGCTCGCGCTCGCCGCGGGCAAATCCGGGGACGTGGAAGTCGAAACGCAAATTCTGGGAAGTATTTCGATTCCGTGCGGGGTTGTGACCCTGAGCGAGCGGTTTGGCCGTGGCGAGGACGAGCATGGGCGCGCCTCACCCGAGTGCTATGCGGAAATATGCAGTCATGTGCACGAGCATCTCGCACCATTCGATGCGAAATACGATATCGCCCGGCGGGTTGCCGGTGGCACGGTTCAGATGGTCGGAACGTCGGGCACCGTGACCACCCTGACAGGGGTGTTCCTCGAATTGCCGCGTTACGACCGGGGTCAGGTTGATGGCCGTAAGCTTGAATTTTCCCAGCTGGACGGCGCGCGGGACACCTTGCTGGCACTCGACCGCAAAGAACTTGCGGCACATCCCTGCATCGGGTCACAGCGTGCTGATCTGGTGATCTCGGGCTGCGCCATTCTCGATGCCATCCGTGATCTCTGGCCGGTCGGCCGGTTGCGGGTGGCCGATCGCGGTTTGCGGGAGGGCATCCTGCACGGTTTGATGCGTTCTGCAGACCGTGAAGCCCCCGCGACCAAGGGCTAAGCGCAATGTCCCGTGCAAGCAAATCCGGTGGCCGTAAATCCGGTGGCCGCAAGTCGGAAGGGCAAAGCGGTGGCGCCCGGACGTCATCCGAAAGGGTGCGAACTGCCCGCGGTCGGAAACTGTCCTCCACGCGCTGGCTGCAGCGCCAGCTCAACGACCCCTATGTTCAGGCGGCCCAGCGTGACGGTTATCGCTCCCGTGCGGCCTACAAGCTGCTGCAGATCGATGAGAGGTTTGAACTCCTGAAACCCGGCCTCCGCGTCGTTGATCTGGGCGCCGCTCCCGGCGGCTGGACCCAGGTGGTTGTCGATCAGGTGGACCCGGTTGAAAGCGGGGGGCATGTGGTGGCGATCGATCTGCTGGAAATGGAACCGATGGGCGGCGTTCAGGTTCTAGTTGGAGATATTGAGGATGAAGCTGCGGTCACAGCTTTGCGCGAAGCCATCGGCGGTCCGGTCGATGTTGTGCTTTCGGACATGGCCACATCGACCACCGGGCACCCGTCGACGGATCATCTCCGCACCATGATCCTGGCCGAAGCGGCATTCATGTTCGCTTGTGAAGTGCTGGGCCCGGGGGGCGTATTCGTCACCAAGCTGTTTCAGGGTTCCGATGAACCCGCCCTGTTCAAGGCTTTGCAGAAACGTTTCAAAACCGTGCGCCGGTTTAAGCCAAAGGCGAGCCGCGCCGACTCGGTGGAGATGTTTTTGCTCGCGAGCGGCTATAAGGGCGCTGAATAGGCCGGGTTTCCCGGCCTGTGTGCGGAATGCTTGTCGCTCCACGCGCATTGTGTATATAAGCCGCGTCAACTCATGGTTCGGGCAAGGGCTCAGTTGACATGGAAATTTTCGACGCACTCACCTTTGACGATGTTCTTCTTGAGCCTGCAGAATCACGCATTCTGCCGTCGGATGCGAACACCTCGACAAAACTCACCCGCAACATCGAACTCGGCATTCCGCTGATGTCCTCGGCTATGGACACGGTGACCGAAGCCGAGATGGCGATCGCGCTGGCCCAGGCCGGTGGCCTCGGGGTCATTCATAAAAATCTTGAGCCTGAAGAGCAGGCCAATGAAGTTCGCAAGGTCAAGCGGTTTGAATCCGGCATGGTCGTGAATCCGATCACCATTCATCCTGAGGAAACCCTGGCGGATGGCCTGGCGATCATGGAACGTGAATCGATCTCGGGCATTCCGGTGATCGCGCGCGAAGGGGGTAAGCTCGTTGGAATTGTGACCAACCGCGACGTCCGTTTCGCCACGGATCCCACACAGCCGATCAGTGAGCTGATGACCCAAAAGGTCGTGTCCGTCGGCGAAGGGGTCGACATGGTCGAGGCCAAGCAGTTGCTGCACCGCCATCGGATCGAAAAGCTCCTCGTGGTGGACGGCGAAGGCCATTGCGTGGGGCTGATCACGGTCAAGGACATTGAGAAGGCCCAGGCCTACCCTGACGCCTGCAAGGATGCCCATGGCCGCTTGCGGGTCGCTGCGGCTACTGGTGTGGGCGATGCGGGCTATGAGCGCGCCGAAGCGCTGGTCGATGCCGGGGTCGATATCATCGTTGTGGATACGGCCCATGGCCATTCGCTCGGGGTGCTCGATCAAATCAGTCGGATCAAACAAATCAGCAACGAAGTGCAGATTATCGGCGGCAATATCGCCACGAGTGAGGCGGCCGCAGCGCTTATTGATGCGGGCGCCGATGCGCTCAAAGTCGGTATCGGACCGGGCTCGATCTGCACCACTCGTGTGGTCGCAGGCGTCGGTGTGCCACAGCTGACCGCGATTGAGAACGTCGCGAAAATCGCCTCCGGGCAAGGTATTCCGGTAATTGCCGATGGTGGCATCAAGTATTCCGGTGATCTGGCCAAGGCGATCGCGGCGGGTGCGGACTGCGCCATGATTGGCTCGCTGCTGGCGGGCACGGATGAGGCGCCGGGCGAAGTGTTCCTTTATGAAGGACGCTCCTACAAATCCTATCGCGGCATGGGCTCTCTGGGCGCCATGGCACGAGGCTCGGCAGATCGTTATTTCCAGGCGGAAGTCTCCGACACGTTGAAGCTGGTGCCCGAAGGTATCGAAGGACAGGTGGCCTATAAGGGGTCTGCCATGTCGATCCTGCACCAGCTTGTCGGCGGGTTGCGGGCCTCCATGGGCTATACGGGTAATGGCACCATTGCCGAGATGCAGAAGAATTGCCGCTTCCTGCGGCTAACAAATGCGGGCCTGCGGGAAAGCCATGTCCACGACGTGGCGATCACCCGTGAAGCGCCGAATTATCGCCAAAATATCTGACCTGGCGCGGAGCCAACACAGCACATTATGACCCCAGCAGCGCGGATAGCGGCCACTATTGAAATTCTCGACGAGATCGCCCAGGCGGATTCGCCCGCCGATGCGATTCTCGCCAACTGGTTTCGAAACCACCGCTTTGCCGGATCGAAGGATCGTCGCGGCGTGCGTGAACTGGTCTACCGGGATCTGCGCAAGGGCTCGCTGTTGCGCTGGCTGTGCACCTCCATGGATGCAGACCCGACATCAGCGCGGGTGCGGGTGATCCTGGCCAGTGAGCAGGAAGGCGCGGGCACCGCCCATTCCCGGTTTGATGGTTCGAAATACGGGCCCGAGCAAATGTCCATTCCCGAAACCGAGTACGTCGCGGCATTGCACGCGACCGAAATTTCCCACGCTCCGACCTGGGTCAATGCGAACTGTCCGGAGCATCTGTTCCCGCTGTTCTTTGACCAATGGGGTGACACCGCCATCGCTGAAGCCGCGGCTCTGAACGAGCGCGCGCCGGTGGATCTGCGGGTCAACACGTTGAAGAACAATCGAGAGGCGGCCCAGGCCGCGCTGCTGGCTGCGGGCTATGAAACTGAACCGACCCCGTTCAGCACGATCGGCCTGCGGGGCACTGAACATTCGAATTTCTCCAGCCTGGAGCCGTTCAAGACCGGCATGGTCGAGCCTCAGGATGAATCGAGCCAGCTAGTCGCCCAGCTGGTCGACGCCAAACCGGGCATGCAGGTCATCGACCTTTGTGCCGGAGCCGGCGGCAAGGCGCTCGCGCTTTCCGCGATGATGGAAAATCAGGGTGAGGTCGTGGCCTGCGATACGCTGGTCTCGCGCCTGACCCGGATGGGACCGCGCCGGGACCGTATCGGCGCCAACAATCTGCGCACCCTGCCGGTCCAGACCGGGATTGTGCCGGACGAATTGGTCGGTTGGGGAGACCGGGTACTGGTCGACGCACCGTGCTCGGGCAGCGGCACATGGCGGCGCAGCCCCGAGCTGCGCTGGCGCACGGATTCAGACATCATTGCCGCCTATACTGCGACCCAGTCGGGTCTGCTCGCCACGGCGGCTTCGATGGTCAAACCGGGCGGACGACTGATCTATGCGGTTTGTTCGGTTTTTGACGCGGAAGGGCGTGACGTTGCTAAGGCGTTTGAAGCCAGCCATGCCGAATTCAAGCGGGTCCCGATTGCCGATGTGCTGGGCGCTGAAGGGGCCGAAGCTCTGAATGCCGGTGAGGAGATGATCCTCACACCGCATCGCCATGCCACGGACGGCATGTACGCTGCGGTGTTCGAGCGGGCGGCCTAGTCCGCCTGGGGCGGGATCGCCCCGGACTGCACCGCCAACAGCTGCCACTTACCACCCTCGCGCACCCACACACACAGCATGCGGTTGTTGAGGTGATGCATGTTCCCGCGGATCTGCACATTCGCGACCATGTGATAGAAGCTCATCGCGATGTCGCCATGCACTTTGATCGTGTGGTCGTCTCGGGCGAGCGTTCTGTAGACGAAATCTCCGCCGCCGACCCCGTCGAGATAGATCTGCTTGGTGTCCATGCCGCCGGTTGAGTGCGCGTAGGTCACCGCGTCATGCAAAAGCGCGTTCAGGGTGGGGATGTCCGCGGCCAGCATGGCGGCCTCGCGGCGTTCTTCCAGTTCGATGATTTCGGCTTCGACGGTCATTTTCGCGCTCTTTCGGTTGTTCTGTGGATAGCTTAGACCGGCCCCCGGGTTTGGGTCGATAGCAGTGATGCGTAAGGCGGCGGAATCGGCTATCAGAACCTATGGCCACATCGTCTCCCGTCTCTGAAAAAATTCTTATCATCGACTTCGGTTCGCAGGTCACCCAGCTGATCGCGCGACGCATTCGCGAGGCCGGGGTCTACAGCGAAGTCCATCCTTGTTTCCGCATCGATAAAGCGTTCCTCGACGTTTATCAGCCCAAGGCCATTGTCCTGTCCGGTGGTCCCGCCAGTGTCATGGCCGAGGGCGCACCGACGATTGATCCGTTGGTGTTCGAGCTGGGGATCCCGGTACTTGGCATCTGTTACGGCCAACAGCTGATGTGTCACCTGCTCGGCGGCAAGGTTGAAGATTCCGATCACCAGGAATTCGGCCGTGCGTCCCTGGATATCGGGGTCGACGACTGTGCGCTCTTTGACGGTGTCTGGTCGCCGGGCGATCAACCCCAGGTCTGGATGTCTCATGGGGACCGGGTGACCGCGCTGCCTGAGGGCTTCCGTGTGGTGGCGACGAGTTCCGGGGCACCCTTTGCGGCGACCACCGATGCAGCCCGCGGCTTCTACGGCGTCCAGTTCCACCCCGAAGTGGTGCACACAATCGACGGCTCTAAACTGCTGTTTAACTTCGTGCGAAACATTGCCGGGTGCAATGGCACCTGGACCATGGCGGCCTACAAGACGGCGGCGATTGAGAAAATTCGCGCGCAGGTTGGTGACAGCCGGGTGATCTGCGGGCTTTCGGGGGGCGTTGATTCCTCCGTTGCTGCGGTGCTTATCCATGAGGCGATCGGCGACCAGCTGACCTGTATTTTTGTTGATCACGGTCTGCTGCGCATGAACGAGGGTGCAGAGGTCGACAAGGTGTTCCGCGAGCGGTTCAACATCCCGCTGGTCACACGCAATGCCGCCGACATGTTCCTCGACCAGCTCGAAGGGGTCGACGATCCCGAGCAGAAGCGCAAGATTATCGGCAGCACCTTTATCGATGTGTTCGACGAGGAAGCGGCAAAGCTCGGCGGTGCGGATTTCCTCGCCCAGGGCACGCTGTATCCCGATGTTATCGAATCCGTCAGTCCTTTTGGGGGGCCGAGCGAGACCATCAAATCCCACCACAATGTGGGCGGCTTGCCCGAACGCATGAACATGAAGCTCGTCGAGCCTCTGCGTGAGTTGTTCAAGGACGAGGTCCGTGATCTTGGGCGCGAGCTGGGCATTCCTGAGGATATCGTCGGGCGGCATCCGTTCCCGGGTCCCGGGCTGGCGATCCGTATGCCCGGCGCGATGTCGCGGGACAATCTTGATATCCTGCGCAAGGCCGATGCGATCTATCTCGACGAAATCCGCAAGGCAGGGCTTTATGACGAAATCTGGCAGGCCTTCGCGGTGCTACTACCCGTGCGCACGGTCGGCGTCATGGGGGATGCCCGGACTTATGAATATGTCTGTGCCCTGCGCGCGGTGACCTCGACAGACGGGATGACGGCGGACAGCTATCCCTTCGAACATGCCTTCGTCGCCGGCGTGGCAACCCGGATCATCAACGAAGTTCGGGGTATCAACCGGGTGGTCTACGACGTGACGTCAAAGCCGCCTGGGACGATTGAGTGGGAGTAGTTGTGTGATCATAAGTCATTGATCATAAACAATATTTTACTTACAAAGTTGTTGCATATAACAAACTTACCCCTTGATTTCTAATGCCATTTGCGTAGAAAAGTCTATAAAGCTGGTTGCGAGCCCCCGAAACCAAATTTCATAATAATTTCAATAGGTTAAGAGCTTTTTTGATACTGGCGATAATCACTCCACTGCACCCGTGGAAGCATGAGGGAAGGAAATTCCGCGTAGAGTCATTCGCCACTTTCACCTGCCTTGAGTAATTTGTATTTATCGAGCGCCCGGTTTCTCGCAATCGAGTGATCGACGATGGGCGCTGGATAGTCTCTGCCGAGCTCAATTCCGGCGTCCGCTAGTTCAATCGGTTTGGCCGTCCAAGGCGCGTGGATCAATCGGTCTGGAAGCTTGGATATTTCCGGCACCCACTTCCGGACATAGCCGCCATCGGGATCGAACTTCGTCCCTTGTATGGTGGGATTGAAAACGCGGAAATAAGGTGCCGCATCCGCGCCGCAGCCTGCTACCCACTGCCAGCTCGCTGCATTGCTCGCGAGATCGGCATCAACAAGCGTATCCCAAAACCATTCCGCACCAGTTTGCCAATCGATCAGTAGATCCTTTATCAGAAAAGAGGCCACGATCATGCGGACGCGGTTGTGCATCCAGCCGGTCGTCCACAATTCACGCATGCCGGCATCGACAATCGGATAACCGGTTGCTCCGCGCTGCCAAGCGGACAGAGCGTCAGGATCATTTGCCCATGGAAAATTGGAGAATTCCGTGCGGAGCGGCTTCAGAGGCAGCTCAGGGAAATGAAAGAGCAGGTGGTAGGAGAACTCCCGCCAGGCAATTTCAGAGAGATAGGTCTCGACACCACGAGGCATTGGACTGCCAGTCTGAGCAAGCGCACTGGTGACGACCGCATGCCATATCTGGCGTGGCCCGATTTCACCAAAATGTAAGTGTGGAGAGAGACGTGAGGTACCGGAAACTCCAGGGAGGTTTCGTTTGTCTTGGTATTTGAAAACGGCGCCTTCAGTGAAATCATTCAACCGCGAATTTGCCGCTTCCTCACCCGGTATCCATGTGTCCCGCAAGCCGCCCGCCCAGTCTGTTCCTGTCGGAAGTAGCCCCCACGAGTTTAGATCGTCACTCTCGGCAAAATCGTTCGGCGCCGGGATCCGCGGGGGCGCAGGCTTTAGCTGGTCGGGCTCTCCGCTTGCGCGCAATGCTTTCCAGAAAGGCGTGAAGACCTTGTATGGCTCACCTTTTTGCGTGGTAACCGCCCAGGGTTCTCGGAGCAGGCTAGCGTTGAAACTGCGTGCTTCTATGCCCTTACCCTTCAGCGCTGTTTTTATTTTTTCATCTCGCCGCGTTGCCCACGGCTCATAACGCCGATTCCAATAAACGCTCGTAACGCCCGTCTCGGACAGCAGTTTGTTAATGACTGATTCTACAGGGCCGTTCTTCAGGATGAGCCTGTTACCGCGTGCTTCGATCGCAGAGGAGAGAGCGGACAAAGAGCCCTGGAGCCACCAGCGTGAGGCGCCGCCCGGCGACCATTCGCCGGCGTCAGCGTCATCGCGAATGTAGACTGGTATGACCGGGCGCCCGATCGCTACAGCCGCATCGAGGGCTGGATTATCGGCGAGGCGGAGGTCACGGCGGAACCAGAGGAGAGTTGTCATTTACTAAACCACCTCATTCATCGAGCGTTCTACCTTACGAAGAATGCTTGTTGGTAAGGGATTCAAGAAAGGTCCCCGCTTCATTTAAGTAACTCTCCTTTTTCTCCGAGGACCATTTCGCAAGTGTGCGATAAGGCATCGCCATGCGGGGATTTTTATCAAGATGAGATTGGTTTTGCATCAAGAACGCCCAATAGAGATAATTGAACGGGCATGCCTTCGGCCCAGTCTTCTTCTTTACGTCGTAGTCACAATCTTTGCAGAAATCTGACATGCGATTAATGTAAGCGCCTGAAGAAGCGTAAGGTTTGGATGCCATCTTGCCGCCGTCGGCGAATACGGCCATGCCAAGCGTATTCGGCATCTCGACCCACTCGACAGCGTCTGCGTAAACAGCGAGATACCAGCGTTCGATCTCCCTCGGAGCTATGCCCGCAAGCAACGCGAAGTTTCCCGTTATCATCAGCCGCTGAATATGGTGAGAGTATGCGGTCTCGCGGGTGCTTTTGATTGCTTCGCTTAGGCATCGCATATCAGTCTCGCCGGTCCAATAAAATTCCGGCAGGGGCCGGCTTGCGCCTAACGCATTGGCGTCGGCATAATTTGGCATCATCGTCCAGTAGACCCCGCGGACATATTCCCGCCAGCCCAATATCTGCCGAATGAACCCCTCAGCGGCGTTGATCGGTACACGGCCTGCGCGCCAGGCATCTTCGGCCGCGGAGCAAACTTCACGCGGTGACAGCAGGCCGAGATTAAGGGCCGGCGCAAGTAGAGAATGGTAGAGAAAGGTCTCGCCCGCCTTCATAGCGTCTTGGTAATCGCCGAACCACGGCAGGGCATTGGCTATGAAATCCTGCAATGCCTCCAGTGCTTGGTCACGGGTTACCGGCCAACTGAATGTATCGACTGTGCCAAAATGCTCGCCGAAGCGCTGTGCGACGAGCGCTATGACCTCACGTGTCGTAGTGTCGGGCGCGAAGCGAAGCCGTTCTGGAAGGGAGGCGTCGGCTGGCAAGCTTTTGCGATTTTCCGAATCAAAGTTCCATGCTCCACCCTCCGGCTGATCGCCGTCCATCAGAATCTGATGTTCTCGACGCATTTCGCGGTAGAAATGCTCCATTCGCCAGCCGCGTCGGCCCTTGGCCCAGGCAGCGAACCTCGTGCGGCTCGCGAAAAAGCGACGATCAGAACGGATTTCGACGGACATGCCGGTGAGAGCTTCCCAGCTTTTGACCATCTCCTGGACGCGCCATTCCGAAGGTTCGGTCACCACAATGCGGCTAGGGCGATGCCGAGCCACCGCGCGTTGAATCTCGGTTGTGAAGCTGCCGGTATTGTCGGACTCGTCGAGGCCTACATAGTCGACTGTCAGACCACGCTGGCGGAGCGTCTCGGCAAAGTGGCGCATCGCCGCCAGCACCAGTACAATTTTCTGCTTGTGATGCCCGACGTAGGTGTTTTCTTCCATCACCTCCATCATCAGGACAACGTCACGGCGTGGATCGAGGTCGTCTAGCGCGGAAAGGTCCAGAGACAGCTGGTCGCCGAGAATAATTCTCAGGGCATTCATGACGAGGCGAGTCCACGTTCCGACGCCGGGTGGGGCGGCGCGGCGCGGCAGCGCTGCGTGGAGTATTTCACGTTCACGCAGTCGCGCGCCCATTTCTTGCGCCAGACGAAATGCCGACCGCAGGCCACGCAGAGCTTAGTCGGCATATCAGTCTTGCGACGCATCCCAGCCATCGGGTTACCAAGGCACCGGCTGGCCGCACCAGTCGAAAAACCCGCCGTTGGCATCTGCCGTGAGTTGATCGACGACGGCGAGCAGATGTCGAGCCGCCGCAGCTGGAGAATGAACCTCCAACCCAGCCGCCGCGAACGGAGCGGATAGCGCCGTGGCAACCGTGCCGGGATGCAAGGCGATGCAAAGTGCGTCTGGAGATCGACGGGTCAATTCAACGGCGGCTGTCCGAACCAGTTGATTGAGAGCGGCTTTCGAAGCCCGGTAGGAATACCACCCACCTAGCCGATTGTCATCGATGCTTCCAACCCTGGCGGAAAGCGTTGCGAATACGGCTTTGCCCGACCGCGGTAACCGCGGGAGCACATGCTTCATGATCAGCGCGGGCCCGATCGCATTCAGCGCAAAGGCTCGAGCGAGATTGACCGCATCGAGTTGCCGCCAGCTCTTCTCGGGTCCCTGGCGCTCATCATGCAGAAATCCCGTCGCATCGATCACCAGACGAAGCTCACCCCGATCGGCGGCGAACGCTGCGGCACGTGCGAGACTGCCTTCGTCCAGAAGGTCGATCGCTGGCAAAGTGCTGCGACTGAACGAGATTACATGCTTGAAATTTTCCGCGGCCTTGATGGCTTCGACCAATGCTCCTCCAATACCGCCGCCGGCGCCGAAAACGACCGCCACGCCGGCCTGGGGAAACGACCCAAGGTCTACCCTGGCAGCCGTTGCGCCTTCGGGTTCAAATTGCCCCGTCATAAGCGCTTGGCTCCGCCGATGATGGCGTGAAGTCGCAGGGCTCGCCCAAACAAACGGGAGCTGAACGTTCGGATCGGAAGAAAAATCCTGTAGCCCCACTCCAGAGCAATCAGGGCCCCCGGTAGAGACGCGGCGCTCGCTGCCCAGCGCCATGTGGGCAGAAGACTCCAAACCTCGACAAATCCCGCCGCGCCGGAAATAACACGTCCGTCGCTTGCGCGAACATGGAAGCGCTTCATTGCACGCTCCTGGGTAATTCCTTCCGGGAGTACGGCGCCGGTTTCAGAAATGTCGACAAAACAAAGAGCGTGGTCTTGATCCTTGCGCCGATAGTATCCGATCTCTGCCCGACACAGGGAACAGGAACCATCAAAATACACCGTCGATTTCGGAAGCTCTGAATTCACGCTAATCTCCTAAAAATCCAATCGTCATTTGATCAGCACCGGAGTTTTACGAATGTACGTCTGATCCCCAATCTGTCGAACGAGGAACTCGGCGACGTCCGCACGCGAGATGATCCCGTTGCGCCACTGAGATGCCTCGGAAAGAATCCGGTTGCGGCCGGTCCGCGGTCCATTGGTCAGAACTCCAGGCCTCGCGATCGTCCAATCAAGTTCACTCTCCTTGATCAATTGCTCTTGCAAACTCTTATCGTCATAAGCGCGGCCGAAGACGATCTGGAACGGCAGACGCTGCAGGCAGCTGATGCTCGCGCGGCTATCGCCAGCTCCAAAACCGGTCACACAGATCAAACGTTTGACAACTTGGCTTCTCATCGCCGCGATCAGCACTCGGGTCGCATCCGAGAACAGGTGCACAGGCCGGAACAAGTCTCCTAATCCAACACCGAGGGTCTGGATCACAACGTCCACCCCGACAAGAGCCGCCTCTACATCCTCGGTTTTCAACGCGTCACCCGGCATCTTCTCGAGGCTAGGATTTGAGACCGCAATTGCGGTAGCGGATCTAGCCAAGGCGCGCACATCATGACCAGCATCGAGGGCTTGACGGGTCGTTTCCAACCCGATCCCTTTGCTGGCGCCGATAATCAATACACGCATGATGAACCTCTTATCTTAGAGTCAATGGTATCACCCGACTACAGCCTGGGTGGCGATGCAAGTGTCGATCACGGCGGCCAATGGGCTCTCCCGTCCAAGCCACCGGCAATCGACGGAAAGATATACGTCCCGATCGGCCGTTTGGATCAGTTCATGGGATCGGTCAGCAGCACGGCCACAATAGGGACCCTGGTGGATCGCTCAAATTTTGCAGCTTTCGTAAGCCCGGTGCAGCAATGTCTGCCGCTGCTGCGGCGCAAAAAAAAGATCGCCCAGCGCATAGTTTTATCTGATTTGAGCGGCGCGCCGTCGACACGCCTTCCATCGCTTGACCAGACGCCTATCTTCCTCGAGCATCCGCCGCGCCAAGAAGTATCGTCAATATTAGGCTGTTCAGCGCGATCTCCTTGCGCAATTTAGGGGTCTTGGCGCAGACTTCCGCCACGGTGATCGACGACTTTACCGATGACGGCCTCGTCTCCGAGCTGGGCACTCGTTGGCGTGGTGTCAGCGACCAAGTCATAGGCGGAATCTCCAAGGCCAAAGTATCTCACAGCGTGATAGATGGCCGCCCCGGTCTGTGCATGACGGGCGATGTTCGTCTAGAGAATGACGGCGGCTTCATCCAGGCGGCGCTAGATCTAGCCCCCGCGGGAGATAACATTGACGCCTCCGGCTTCACCGGAGTGCGCATTTTCGTCCGCGGGAATGGCGAGAAATACTCGGTTCACCTCCGTACACTAGATAATGTCCGGCCGTGGCAGTCCTACCGGGCTCATTTCACCGCAGGGTCGGACTGGGAGACCATGGATCTTCCTTTCGAGACCTTTGTGCCATATCGGCTGGAAGCCCCTTTGGACATTACGCGGCTACGCCGCATTGGTTTGGTCGTTATTGGGCGTGCGTTCTGCGCCGACCTCGCTGTTTCCCAACTTGCCTTCTATCGCTAGGTCTCCTTCAGCAGCCAGAGTGAGGCATTGAGTATTGTCACGTAGGTGACCCAGGCGGCGTAGGGCACGAACAGCAGCCCGGCTAGACGTTTGATGCGCCAGAACATGATCATGTTGGTTATGATCGCGACGAGCAGAATAACGATCTCGACCGTATTTTGCTTCAAAGCCAAATTGCACGGCCAACCTCTTTAGTAAGCATTCTCATTAAACTAGAGATAGAAGGTGGGCCGTATCAATATCGTGTCCATCTGTATCAAGCCTTGGAGATGCGACCGCCCGTTCCAGAAACTTTAAGTTGGCCGAGAGCTTGGAGCTAGACAGGTAGGACAGCTCCGACGCGCTGGCCGAGTGGCGTCAACTGGCGGCATGAACCCGTCGTTTCCCGAGACATTGGAGATTGGTTCGCTTTAGCCTGCACCCCAAAATCCGCTGGTTCATAAACGGTATATAGTATACCGTTCGGTCGTATCGGGAACGCGGCCCTTAATGCGATATGACCCGATTTTAACTGGAGGAAGAGTCAGTTGGCCAAGAAAACCAAAGTCATCATTTCGTGTGCGATTACAGGCGCCATTCACACACCGACGATGTCCGAGCATCTGCCAATCACACCGAACGAGATCGCGGATGCGTCGATCGGTGCGGCCGAAGCCGGTGCTGCAATCATTCACCTGCATGCCCGAAACCCGGAAGATGGCAGTCCAACCGGAGATCCCGATGTTTTCATGGAGTTTCTGCCGCGGATCAAACAGGCATCGGATGCGGTACTAAATCTGACCACGGGCGGCGGAATCGGAATGTCGGTTGAGGAACGTATCGCGGCCGCGGTGCGGGCCGAACCCGAGATCACGTCCCTCAATATGGGGTCAATTAATTTTGGGATTTTCGGTCTTGCCGATCGCTATGACGACTGGAAGTATGACTGGGAGAAGCCATATTTGGCCAACACGGTCGACAACATCTTTCCCAACACCTTCAGGATGATCGACGAAGTAATCACGGAACTCGCTGACAAGCGCGGCGTCAAGTTCGAGCATGAGTGTTACGACGTCGGCCACCTCTACAACACCCATTACTTCTACTCGACAGGCCGATTGAAGCCGCCGATCTTCCTTCAGTTTATTTTCGGAATTATGGGCGGCATTGGTGCCGATCTTGAGCATCTCCATACGATGAAGAGCACAGCCGACAAGCTGTTCGGTGACGACTATGTGTTTTCGGTACTGGCTGCCGGACGACACCAGATGAACTTCACAACCGGTTCGGCTCTGCTTGGCGGGTCTGTGCGGGTTGGACTCGAGGATTCGCTCTATATTGGCAAGGGTAAGCTCGCGGAATCGAATGCCCAACAAGTCGAGAAAATCCGACGCATTTGCGAGGACCTTTCGCTCGAAATCGCGTCGCCTGACGAAGCACGCGAAATACTCGATCTGAAGGGTGGCGACCGGGTCAAATTCTGACCCGATCCGGCGTTCGGCCGCCTCTGCAGAGAACCAAAGACCAGCAAACTCAAGGAAATCCAAGATGCACCGTTACGACGATCCGAAATACCAGATGGACATGGACCTGATCAAAGAGAAGTCCGAACGCAACAAGAATTGGGGCAAGTGGGGGCCCGATGACGAATGGGGCACGGTCAATTATGTGGGCGACGAAGAGCGCAAGGCTGCCGCTCAACTAGTTAAGAAGGGCCAGGTGTTTGCGCTGGGTTTGAACTTCGACGCCGATGGCCCGCAGAACGGGTTGTTCGGCGGTCGCTGGAACCCGATCCACACCATGCTCGCGACTGGTACAGATGCCGTCCAAGGCAAACAAACGGTGCCGGGAAAGAAATACGCGAGCCAGTATGCCGATGACGCCGTGTCATTGCCGCTGCAGTGCGGCACACAGTGGGACGCACTCGGCCATGTCTTCAACAGTGACAAGATGTGGAACGGCTATGATGCGACGCTGGTCGGCTCCAACGGCGCCGAGAAGAACGCGATCCACAAGATGCGTAATAAAATGGTCGGCCGCGGCGTGCTGCTCGACATCGCGCGTTGGGCCGGTGTCGATTCCCTCGACGACGGAACGGCTATCGATGCCGACGATCTCGATGCGTGCGCCAAGGCGCAGGGTGTCGAAATCAAGCGCGGCGACTTCGTAATCTACCGCACGGGCCATATGGAACGTTGCCTGGCGGCCGGTGAGTGGGGCGGATATGCCGGCGGCGAAGCGCCGGGCGTGTCGTTCCACACCTGCGATTGGATGCACGATATGGAAATCGCGGCAATCTGCGCTGATACGTGGGGCTGCGAAGTTATCCCGAATGAGACGGATGACGTGTTCCAGCCCTGGCACTGGATCGTGATCCCGCAGATCGGCATCACGATGGGCGAGATCTTCTATCTCAAGGACCTGGCGAACGACTGTGACGCGGACAAGGTGTACGAATTTATGTTCGTCGCACCGCCGCTGCCGATCACGGGTGGTGTTGGGTCACCGATCAATCCGCAGGCGATCAAGTAGTTACTCGAGCCGCCAAGCTCCTGATGTCGTCGGCCTTCGCGCGTTGACCGGCATCGGACATAGCGGAATTTACAGGTCGAAGAGTAAAAAGCCCTAATCCAGAGGCAGTCAGTTGGCAGTGATAAAATCAGTTCGAACGAAGTTGTATGAATGGACTGGCCCAACAGTTCCGCCTCAGGACAACTTTTGCACCAGTGCCTCGGACGCGCTCTATGACAGGGGTGATTCGATGGAAAGCTTTCGGTTCCATCAATGGCTGGTTTGCGAGGTTGAAGCCGACGACGGAACGATAGGTCTCGGCAATGCCGCCCTTGCACCGTGGCTGGTGAAGCCCGCCATTGACCAATACTTCGCGGAACTCGTCGTCGGCGAGGATCCGTTCGACAACGTTTACATTTGGGAAAAGATGTATCGCCGCTGTCTCGCCTGGGGACGCAAGGGCATCGGGATGACGGCGATCAGCGCAATCGATATCGCCATCTGGGACCTCATGGGCAAGCTCGCCGGCAAGCCGGTCTTCAAGCTTCTCGGCGGCCGCACCAAGGACAGGATCCCCGTCTATTACTCGAAGCTCTACAGCGACACGATCCCGGCCATGCAGGACGAAGCGCAGCGCGCCGTTGATGCCGGCCATCGCGCGATGAAGATGCGTTTCGGATTCGGGCCCAGGGACGGCCGCGGAGGGATGATCGAGAACCTGAAGCGCGTGGAGGCCGTCCGCGAGGTCATCGGTTACGACCGCGACCTGATGCTCGAATGCTACATGGGTTGGAATCTCGACTATGCGAGACGGATGCTGCCGGCCCTCGAAAAGTATGAGCCGCGTTGGCTCGAGGAGCCGGTTATCGCGGACGATATACACGGATATGCGGACCTGAACCGCGGGCAGATTCCGATTTCCGGCGGCGAGCACGCATTCGGGCTGATGGAGTTCCGGCAGTTGCTCGATATGAAGGCGCTCGGGGTCATCCAGTATGACACCAATCGTGTCGGCGGGATCACAGCGGCGCAGAAAATCAACGCGCTTGCGGAAGCCTACCAGGTCCCGGTCATTCCGCATGCGGGGCAGATGCACAACTATCATCTGACGATGGCCAGTCTGAATTGTCCGATATCGGAATATTTTCCCCGACATGACGTCGAGATCGGAAACGAGCTCTTCTACTACGTGTTCGAGGGGGACCCCGAGGCGCGGGACGGGTATCTCGACCTCAGCGACGAAACGCCGGGGCTTGGGCTGACATTGTCCGACCGTTATCTCGACAAGTTCAATGTCGTCATGTGATTCAGCGGAGGGCTGAACGACGCGTTTTGCGACGGCAGTTATGGAACTGGATATCAATCAGGAGCAAACATGACCCAGTTTGGCAAATACTCAGGAATCTGGCCGGTGGCGCCAACTCCGTTCACGGAAACCGGTGCACTAGATCTTGACGGCATGAAGCGGGTTCTCGACTGCATGGTGGACCAGGGTGTCGACGGCATCTGCATTCTGGCCAACTTCTCGGAGCAGTTCCTGCTCTCGGATTCGGAGCGGGATGCGTTGACTCGGTTGTGCCTTGAGCATGTGGGTGGCCGTGTGCCAGTGATCGTGACCATCAGCCATTTTGCGACCGATATTGTTGTCGCCCGTGCGAACCAGGCAGCCGCGCTCGGCGCAGATATGGTCATGATGATGCCGCCTTATCACGGTGCACTGATGCGCGGTACGCCGAACCAGATCATCGGTCAGTTTGCCGCCGCGAATACCGCGGGCATCACCATCATGATTCAGGATGCGCCGCTGTCGGGCGTGGACCTGCCTGTCTCGCTGCTGGTACAGATGGCCCGCGAGATCGAGCATGTGAAGTGCTTCAAGATCGAAACGGCACAGGCGTCGATTAAGCTTCGGGCCCTGATCGAAGAGGGCGGTGATGCCATAGAGGGCCCCTTCGACGGGGAGGAGGGGATAACCCTGTTCGCCGATCTGGATGCGGGGGCCCGGGGCAGCATGACCTCGGCGCTCATGCCAGACCTGATGCGTCCCGCCATTGTTTCGCACCTCGAAGGCGATCGTGCGGCGGCGCAATCGATCTACGCGCGCCTGCTCCCCCTCATCAATCATGAGAACCGACTTTGCGGGTTTCGGGCGGCAAAAGCGGTGATGAAGGAGGGTGGTGTGATCGCGTCGGATTTCTGCCGACACCCCATCGCGCCGCTACATCCCGCGGTCCGAAAAATGCTGCTGGAGATGGCGTCGCCCCTCGACCCGGTTGCACTGGAATGGGGGCTTTGAAAGAAGTGCCACCTTCGCCATGGACGACCTGAACATACAGAAGATAAAGCGTTCCAGCCTTGCCGAAGATGCGATTAGCAAACTTCGGCGGCTGATTTTGCTGGGTGACCTCGCGCCGGGGAGCGCCGTGCGCGAACGGGATATGGCAGAACTTCTGGGGATAAGCCGCACGCCGTTGCGCGAAGCCATCCAGCAATTGGCTGTTGAGGGGCTGATCGAGTATTCAGCCACGCGCAGACCCTTCGTCGCTGATCCAACCATTGACGATATCCGGCAAGGCATGACGGTTATGGCTTCACTTGAGGCACTGGGCGGTGGACAGGCGTGCGAGAATGCGACCGACGCAGAAATTCGTCGGATTGGTGTGCTTCATAAGCGTATGCTGAAGACGTCGGGACGGGGCAAGCCGCTCGAATTTTTCGAAACGGATATGGAATTCCACCGCGCCATCGTCAGCGCGAGCCACAACGCCTTGCTTGAGGATATTCACGCACAGGTCAATGCAAGGCTTTGGCGGGTGAGGTTTCTGTCATCTCGTCTGAATGCCCGTCGCGACCGGACCCTGGCGCAACATGGGAAGATATTCGCCTGTCTTCAGGCGCGCAATCCCAAGCGTGCCGCAAAGGCCATGCAAGAACATATCGAGACAGGGATTCTCAACATTCAGGAACTGTTGGATGAGGGTGGCGAAGGTTAGTTGTGCGCTTTCCTATGTCGACACGGGCACTGTCAGAACAAATTGGCTTGAGGTAGCAAGGGCCGTTCCGTAGCCTTCGCGGATGAAAAATCCGTTCCGCTATTTCAACTCGTCGCCCGAGATCATTCGTCTGACGGTGATGATGTATGTGCACTACCCACTTTCGCTGCGCTAGGTCGAGGATCTGCTGTTCGAACGCGGCATCGATATCTGTCACGAGGCGGTGCGCTTCTGGTGGAACCGGTTCGGTCCGATATTTGCGGCTGAAATCAGGAAGCGCCGGGTTCAAAGCCATTCATATTTGCAATGGTGCTGGTATTTGGATGAGGTATTCGTTCGCATCAATGGCGAGACGCATTACCTATAGCGCGCCGTGGATCATGAAGGTGAGGTACTCGAGGTTTTTGCAACAAAGCGGCGGGATCGCCGGGCTGCACTCCGGTTTCTCAAAGATGCGATGAAGCGGTATGGACAACCGCAAGTGATTGTTACCGACCGGCTTCGGTCATGCCGGGCAGCGATGAATGTGATCGGCAATGGCGCCAATCAGGAAGTCGGACGATGGCTGAACAACCGGGCGGAAAATTCACACTAGCCGTTTCGAAGGCGGGAAGGGGCGATGTCGAAATTCAGAGACGTGAAGACCCTTCAAAAGTTCGGTTCAATAAACGCTTCGATCCACAATCATTTCAATCTCTACCGCCATCTCAACAACCGCTCCGTCTTCAAGCAGAAACGCTTGTCTGATTTCGCAGAATGCTGCTAATTGGCAGTGTGAAGGCGAGGACGCTAGAAATTTCGGAGATCGGATTGGATTGGTCTGACAGCTCCCCAGTCAGCGTAAATGCTTCTCTCCCTCAGGGAGAGAGTTTCCTCAGTATCTCCCGCAAGCGCAGGGGAGACACCGGCAGTCGCGTGATCGCGCCGGGCTGGCCGAGCGCGGCACCAATGGCCGACGCTATGGCCGCCCCTGCGCCGGTCACGCCCGGGTCGCCGCCACTTTTGAGCGCCAGCGGATTCGTCGTGCTGGGGGAATCTTCAAGAACGAGGCATTCCACATCGGGTACTTCGGCGGCTGTTGGCATCAGGTAATCGGCGAAGGTGACCGAAAGCGGCTGGCCGTTTTCGTCGTAGAGAAACTCTTCGAACAGCGCACCGCCGATGCCCTGCACCGCGCCTCCCACCAACTGGCCTTCGACCAGCATGGGGTTCACCGCGCGGCCGATGTCATAGGCGACCACAAACCGTTCGACGGTGACCCCAGCGGTCAACGGGTCGACCCTGACGGTCGCCAGCTGTGCCCCGAAGGAATATGTCGCACGGTCGTTCTCGAAGGTTTCCTCGACGGAGATCCGCGAGGCATCGCGATGGCGTAGAATTTCGGCCGCCGCTTCGGCAATTGTCAGCGACGCTCCGTCACCTGACCTACCACTAACACCGATCACGCCATCGACAATATCGAGGGTTTTGACCGGCGACTGCAGAAGCTGTGCCGCTTCCGCCAGAAGCATCGCCCGCACACCCATCGCCGCCTTGTGGGTCGCGTTTCCGGTCATTACGGTTACACGGGACGCACGCGCGCCCTGGCCGCGCGCGATGCGGTCCGTCTGACCATGGGTGACCGCGATGCCCGCGTAATCCATGCCCAGGGTTTCCGCGCAAATCTGGGCGATCACGGTCTCCACCCCCTGCCCCACGGAGGCCACACCGGTGATGATTTCGACCGTCCCGCCGGCATCCATCTCAACCCGCACATCATCGAACGGACCATCGCCTCCAAGCTCGACGAAGCAGATGACCGCCGCGCCGGCCATTTCGCCCGCCGCACGACGCGCGACCATCTCCACCTGCAAAGCGTCGTAACCGACATGATCTAGCAAGCGTGCAAGGGACCTTGGATAATCGCCGCTATCATAAAAGATTGGCTTGCCACCAATTTCAAACGGGCGCTCATAAGGCATCTCGTCAGACGTGATGAGGTTCGTGCGCCGCACCGCCAAAGGGTCTAGCTTCAGTTCAGCCGCAATCCTGTCCATCAGCTGCTCCCGCACAAACGTCGTCTCGAAACGTCCCGGCCCGCGATACGTACCCGCCGGGGTCACATTGGTCAGGCGGATATGCCCGGTCGTGCGATAGGCCGGAATTTTATAGGGGCCCGGCAGCATGGTCGCCGAGACTAGGGGCACAGTCGCACCATGGGTGCGTGCATAGGCGCCCTGGTTGAACCAGAACGCGTCATCAAGTCCGAGGATCAGACCTTCGGCATCGGTTGCCGCGCGGATGCGATGGGTCTGTTCGCGCGAATGATTGGCCGCGATCAGATGCTCCATCCGGTCTTCGATCCATTTCACCGGGCGGCGGAACCGCATCGCCGCCAGATTAACCAGCACCTCATCGGGATAGAGTTCCCCGCGCACACCAAAGCTGCCGCCCACATGGCCTTCGAACAAGTGTAATTGTTCCAACTCCAGCCCGAGCAGGTCTGCCAGCGCAATCCGGTTTGTGTGGGGAATTTTCGCCGCCGCATGAAACTCGAGCCGGTCTTCGGCCTCGTTCCAGACTGCTAGCGCACCGCGTGTTTCAAGGGGCACCCCGGCATGGCGGCCCACGGAGAGTTCACACTCGATCACATGCGCCGCACTGGCGAAGGCCGCGTCCACATCGCCGTAGCTCTTTTCGAAGACTGCAGGTTCGGTGCTGATCCCCGGTGCGAACTCACCTAGCGCATCCATCAAACCGACGACCGGCGGCAGCTCTTCAATCTCTGCCCAGACCAGTTCAGCGCCATCTTCGGCGCGATAGGGATCATCGGCGAAGACAACAGCGAGCGGTTCGCCTACATAGCGCACGATCTCCTGGGCCAGAATATGCTGGCGGCATTTTTCAAGGTCTTGCAGTGCACTGCCGGGGCGGAGATCGATCGGCGGTACGTCGGCGACATCGGCGCCGGTCCAGATCGCGAACACGCCTGGCATCGCCGCAGCGTCTTCGGTCGTAATCGACAGGATGCGCCCATGGGCGACCGGCGCGCGGACTACACGCATGTGGAGCTGACCTTCAAAATTCTTATCGCCTGCAAACTGACCTGTGCCAGTTAGCAGGGCGCGGTCTTCGAGCCGCGGGACGCTCTCGCCGATGACGGTCATGGCCCGGCCTCGGCGTTTCCGGACTGATCTAGAACGGCACGCATGGCGCGTATAATGTTGCGATAGCCGGTGCAACGGCACAGGTTTGAAGCAATGAGGTCACGTAGCTGGTCGTCGCTGACGGGCGTGCCGCGTTCTACAATCCAGGTCGCCAGCATCAACATCCCCGGCGTGCAGAAACCGCACTGCAGGGCGTGTTGCTCATGAAACGCCTGCTGGAGCGCATTGAACGCGCCGTTGTCAGCCAGCCCCTCGACCGTTCGGATCTGTTTGCAGTCCGCCTGCACCGCGAACATCAGGCAGCCGCGCACCGGCTCGTCATCGACCAGTATTGTGCAGGCCCCGCACACGCCGTGTTCGCAACCAATATGGCTTCCGGTCAGGCCGCAGGCCTCGCGCAAGGTATCCACTAGCGAATGGCGCGGCTCTACCTCCACCGCATGCTCGGTGCCGTTGACGTTGAACTGTATCCGGGTCGTTGCCATCTATGTCTGCCCTTCGCCTGAAGCCACCGCATCTTCGAGCGCACGTTGCACCATCACCCGCACCAGATCACGCCGCATGTCTGCATCCGCGTGGTGGTCTGTGAGTAGGTCCTCGACGGAACCCGCTGCAGCCGCAGCCGCTTCGGCAAAGCGTTCGGGAATCGGCGCGCTGCCGATCAGAACAGATTCAGCCGCGTCACTTCGCTGCGGAATTTCCGTTGCCCCGCCGATGCCAATGCGCGCAGCAGTGATCTGACCCTCCCGCAACTCGATCGCCGCGACCGATTGCACAATCGCGAAATCACCCGCGCGGCGATTGAACTCAACAAAGCCGCAACGCCAGTCCGGCCCGAGCGCAGGTATCTTGATTTCGTGCAGAACTTCACCGTCGGCCAGGTCGGTCGTCAGGGCTGATTGAAAATAGTCCGCCGCCGGAATCCGGCGCTCCCCAGTAGCACTCTGCGCGATCATCACCGCATCGAAGGCGCGCGCGAAATTGCACCATTCCGAGGCCGGGTCTGCATGGGCGAGCGAGCCGCCGAAGGTGCCTCGCATGCGGATTGGCAGATGGGCGATGTTGCGCGCGATACGCGGGAGCAGACGACCGAGCGGCCCGTCAATCCCCGGTGCTTCAAACCGGACATGCCGGGTGAGCGCACCAATACGCAGGCAATCGCCCTCTATCCGCAGATAGGCACTATCAGGAATGTGGTTCAGGTCAACCAGCACGGCGGGCTGCGCTAGCCGGAAATTCATCAACGGCACTAGGCTCTGCCCACCGGCCAGAACAACCGCGTCATCACCATGTTCGGCTAGGAGTGCGGCGGCAGCATCCCAGCTTTCGGCAATCACATACTCAAAGGAAGCGGGCTTCATGGGCGCTCTTGGGCTGTGTTCTCAGCTGCGTGGATTACAGATATAGTGCCGCAAGTTTAAGTGATCCGTTGAAGTCAGAACAGACGGCAATCTGCCTCTTATTTGTGCAGGTACGCTATCACCCAGACCGCAGCAGACAACTTTATACCCTTTCCGATAAGTGTGGGCGGGTAAGAGACCACGGTTACCGGTTTAAGATTCATCCCGATAATCTTGAAGCCTTGTTTCCACCGCCTAGGAAGCACTGTCAGAGCAAAATAGCTTGAGCCAAGAATGGACTGTTCGTAGCCTGTACGTATGAAAAATCCGTTCCGCTATTTCAACAGTTCATCCGAGGTGATCCGTCTGACGGTGATGATGTATGTCCAGTATCCGCTTTCGCTGCGCCACATCGGGGATCTGTTGTTCGAACGCGGCATCGACATCTACCACAAGGCGGCGCGGTTCTGGTGGAATAGGTTCCGTCCGATGTTTGCGACGGAGACTAGTGGGTGCCGGCTCGATGCAGACGCGCACGATGGGGGTTTTTAAATCCGGACAAAATCAAGGTGCAAAGAACGTCGGTTTCTGGGCCCCTGGTCACCGTTTTGCCGAAGTTCGGTAAAGGTGGCTTCGTGCCCCCGATTTGAAC
>MEHZ011601336.1_pt1 | contig 42782 bp, 45 predicted proteins | sample 897221 | NCBI WGS metagenome assembly MEHZ01 (sample SAMN05514161, study PRJNA337945) | marine metagenome | isolation source: marine surface water | place: Arctic Ocean | collected 2007-12-13 | reverse complement strand
CTGCAGAGCGGCCGGAGCGAAGCGATGTTGCGATTGCGAAGAAGTATGTGTCTGCAGAGCGGCCGGAGCGAAGCGATGCTGCGATTGCGAATGGAGCGGCATCAGAACTGCCTTAGGAAGCGGACGTCGTTGTTGACGAGTTCCCGGATGTCGTCGAGTTTGTAGCGCATGACAGCAAGCCGGTCGATGCCGAAACCGAACGCAAAACCTTGCCAGATCTCCGGGTCGATGCCGCAGTTACGCAACACGTTGGGGTGAACCATGCCGCAGCCGCCGAGTTCGAGCCAGCTGCCATCGGGCAGGCTGATGTCGAACTCTGCTGAGGGTTCGGTGAACGGGAAGAAGGACGGTCGGAGTCTCGTCTTGACCTCGGCACCGAAGAATGTTCGAACGAACTCGTCGATGGTGCCGGCCAGGTCACCCATGGTGATGCCCTTGTCGATGACCAAGCCCTCAAGCTGGTTGAACGCAGGCAGATGGGTGGCGTCGGCTGTGTCGGTTCGGAAGGTTCTGCCGGGAGCGATGATGTAGATCGGTGGCTCTTGAGTCTCCATCGTGCGGATCTGGACCGGCGACGTGTGTGAGCGCAGCATGACTTCTTCGGGCTCACCCAGGTTCACGAAGATGGTGTCGAAGCTGCCGCGGGCCGGATGCCATTCGGGGATGTTGAGTGCTTCGAAGTTGTACCAAGCGGTTTCGACCTCGGGCCCTTCGGCCACGGTGTAGCCCATGCCGATGAATACGTCTTCGAGTCGGTCACGTGACTGCGTGATCAAGTGGAGGTGACCCGCATCGGGGTCAGCCTGAAACTCGGTCAGGTCAAGACGTTCGGCTTCGAGGGCCACGGCACGGGCGGCGCTCGCAAGATCGGCGTGCCGGGTGGTAAAGGTCGACTCGATTCTCTGGCGGGTGGCGTTGATGGCTTGGCCTGCGTCTTTGCGCTGATCTGGGTCTAGCGAGCCAAGATCCTTCTTTGCCAGAGAGACGGGTGCTTTCTTGCCAAGCAGTGCTGGTCGCAGTGCCTCGAGCGTGTCGAGATCACCTGCTCCTTCGATCTGCGCGACGGCATCGGTCGCTAGCTGTTCATATGAGCTCATGCGGTGGTTGAGCGTAGTGGCGCAGCACCCCCGACGACTCGATTATTCGCATAGGTATGACTCGAAACCTGGATTGTCGCTACCCAGGTGACTGGCCGGGGCCACGCTGACCAGGACCGTCGAGGTGTGCGGCTCGGGCAGGGTTTCGCCCAGGAATGCGCCGAAAGCCAAACTACCCCTGCCACTCGACGGCATAGTCGTCGCCATAGAACTTGGCAGTGGTTCGGGTGTGCAAGGTGATGACCTTGATGGGGTCGTACTCGGGTTCGACAAGACGGGGAAGTATTTCGAGCATCTCGTCGGGTCGCAGATAAGCAGCAAGCGGGATGCTGACTTGGAGCTTGCCGATGTGCTCGGGGTCATCGTCAATGCCGAGAGCAACATGGCGCCGATTGGTTCGCGGCCCACCGCTTCCGCCCGGGAAGTGGCCGAGCACGAACGCGGCAACTATTACTGAGTGATTTGTGCCGATCTTGATATCTGCCCGCTGATTCGACAGGCGGTCGCAACGAACGATGGCTCGTCTGTCGAGGCGGGGCGGCTGGCTCGCTGGAGTACTTCCCTTGTGATGTACCCACCACGACCACAGCCCTCACTCCGGTTGCAGGTCCAGCACCGGTGTTCTCGGCAATATTGCCGCGACCTGTGGTGACTTGGCCGTGCTGTTCATTCCCGAGGGCCCGTTTGCTATGGAGACCGCGCAGAGTCTGCGCCAACGCAATGCGCCCAATTCCCCTGGGATCGACGCCGCACTCGATGACGTGATTGCAGCAGCAGACTTCAGTACCTGATTTCGGTTGCTCGCCGAGGTCGACTCGCCGCTGGCCACGCTCGATGGATACTTCGGCGGCGTCTGCGCCAACATCGACCTCAGATAGAGCCCATACGGTGAGCAGGATGCAGCAGCTCAAGTCGGCTGCCACAATGACGTGGCCGGGCAGCGACACGGCTTCGGTTTGCGCCAACAGTTTGCCAAACGAGGCAGGTTCGGCGTCACTGCGAACAACGTAGGACCGCTGAGCATCATCGGGCTTGTCGAAATGAGTGGCGCATGGTCATGCATTTACGTGTATAGTCATGCGGTGTCTGAACAGCTGTCCGTTGGAATCGTTGGTGCCTCTGGTTTCACCGGAGCCGAGCTTCTTCGTCTACTCGTGAACCATCCGAACATGGATGTCCGCGCCGTGACTGGTGATACCCAGGCAGGAAACAAGGTTGCTGCCCTATACCCGAGCCTGGCGCCGGCGTATGGCGACATGACCTATGTGCGCTACGAAGACGCCGGACTCGACAAGCTTGACCTGGTCTTTGCGTGCCTTCCGCACCGGGCATCACAGGAGATCGTGGGCGGGCTGATTGATCATGTCGCCCATGTGATCGACCTTTCTGCTGACTTCCGGCTGAACGATCCCATGGTCTACGAGACGTGGTACGAGGTGGCTCATGTGGTGCCCGAGTTGATCGACCGGTTCGCGTATGGGTTGCCCGAATTGTTTCGCGACGAGATAAAGGCCAAGAAGCACGTAGCGGTGCCTGGGTGCTACCCGCAGGCAGCGGTACTTCCGCTCGCACCGCTGCTGCAAGCAGGGCTCATTGCCGAGACCGGCATCATCATCGATGCCGCTAGCGGCGTGTCGGGTGCCGGTCGCGCCGCCAAGGCGAACACCACCTTTTGCGCAGTAGACGAAGACTTCAGCGCCTACGCCGTGGGCACGCATCGCCACACACCCGAGATTGAGCAGACGCTCGGCACCCAGGTGGTCTTCACGCCACATTTGGCGCCGATGAATCGAGGCATCTTGGCCACGTGTTATGCCAAACCGACCGGCGCTACGTCGGCAGATGAGATGCTCTCGGTGCTCAGCGACTTCTACGCCGACGAGCCGTTCGTGCATGTGAGCGACCGGCTGCCCACAACCAAGGCAACACTTGGTTCCAACACAGCACACATCTCAGCCCGGTACGACGAACGCACGCAGACCGCCATGGTGTTCTGCGCACTCGACAATCTCTGCAAGGGCTCGTCGGGTGGTGCCATCCAATCGGCCAACATTGTCGCCGGGCTCGATGAGACCGCGGGCCTTCCTCTCGTTGGGCTCATGCCATGAGTGACGTTTCGCCATTGGCTCCGGCCTCGTTTCCTGAACTCCCAGCGGTGCCCGGGGTTGACCTGCATGCCTATGGCGCCAACCTGCGTTATAGCGGCCGCCCCGACCTCTTCTTGGCAGTCATGCCCGAAGGCACCACCGTGGGCGGCGTCTTCACCAAATCCGCCTGTCCATCCGGCCCGGTCGACTGGTGCAAACAGATCTTGCCCTCTGGTACAGCACGTGCTGTGGTCTGCAATGCAGGCAACGCCAACGCGTTCACTGGCGCAGCTGGAGCGGCTTCAGTACGCGCCGAGGTCGAGGCGCTAAGCGCATCGCTTGGCGTGGCCGCTGACCAGATCTATGTCGCATCGACTGGCGTGATTGGCGAACCACTCGACGACGGTCAGCTCGTCGCGGCACTCGGCCACCTTGTTGCTGCTGGCGGCGCTGCTTGGCCGCAGGCAGCCAAGGCCATCACCACCACCGACACGTTCAGCAAGGGTGCGGTCGCCGATGTTCCTGGCACGGTCGTCGCCGGGAACGTGGTTGGTATTGCTAAAGGCAGCGGCATGATCGCTCCCAATATGGCGACCATGTTGGGCTTCCTATTCACCGACGTCGCAGCGACGTCCGAAGCGCTTCAGCTCGCGGTCAGCAGCGCTGTCAACGAGAGCTTCAATCGCATCACCGTCGACAGCGACACGTCGACCAGTGACACGGTCCTATTGTTCTCGACCGGTGCAGCCGGCAACGACCCAATCGATGGGCCGAACCATCCGGCATGGGCCGACTTCAGCTCAGCTGTGTTCGAGGTGTGTCTGGAGCTGGCACATCAGATCGTGCGCGACGGCGAAGGCGCCACCAAGTTCATCGAGGTCCACGTCGAAGGCGCAGTGAGTGATAGGTCCGCGGAGACTGTGGCCCGCTCAATCGCAGACTCACCACTCGTCAAGACCGCGATGGCGGCACAAGACGCGAACTGGGGTCGCATCGTGATGGCCGTCGGCAAGGCGGGTGAACCGGCGGATCGAGACAAGCTGGCGATCTGGATCGGCGAAGAGCAGATCACCGAAGCTGGCATCGTGCATCCGAACTACAGCGAGGATCGGGCCAACGCATTCTTGCAACAAGACGAGATCGTCGTACGAGTCGACATGGGCATGGGCGATGGCTCAGCATCGATCTGGACCTGCGACCTAACGCATGGATACATCGAGATCAACGCCGGTTACCGGTCATGAGCAGGGACGGAGCGACCCAGCAGCGGAATCTGTGCTGCGTGCCAACAGCTAAGGCGGAGCTTGTGGAGCCCGGAAGAATCGCGCCTGGTACCGGTGGAGCCTGCTTGTGATTACTCATACTCCCGAAGAGACGGCGTCGATACTGACGCAGGCGTTGCCCTATATCCAGCAGTTCGCTGGTACGACGGTTGTCGTCAAGTTCGGCGGTAACGCCATGATTGACCCGCACCTGTTCACCACGTTCGCGGCCGACATCGTGTTGATGCACTCGGTAGGTATCAAGCCGATTGTTGTGCACGGTGGCGGCCCCCAGATCGGTGCGTTGCTTGACAAGCTTGGTAAAGAAACCGAGTTCGTAGACGGCCTTCGTGTGACTGACGCGGAAACCCTCGATGTTGTTCGGATGGTGCTCGCCGGCAAGGTCGGCCGCGACATCGTGAGCGGCATCAATATTCACGGACCGCTTGCTGTAGGCGTGTCAGGCGAAGACGCCGGACTAATTCGAGCCAAGCCTCACAGCGAGAAACATGGGTTCGTGGGTCAGGTAGTCGATGTGAATCCTGACATTGTTCACAAGCTGCAGGCCGAAGGGCTGATTCCGGTCATCTCGACGATCGGCAGCGATGAGACCGGCCAGGCGTACAACATCAATGCCGACACCGTCGCCGGCCACATCGCAGCGGCGGTGGGAGCCAACAAGCTCGTCATGCTGACCGATGTTGATGGCCTGCGCCATGACCCCGAAGACCCAGACACGCTCATCCGTCAGACCTCGTCTGACGAGCTACACCCGTTGGTTGGCACCGATACCGTTTCTGGCGGCATGATCCCCAAGGTCGAGGCTTGCTTGCATGCCGTTGACAACGGCGTGAAGACAGCTCATGTGCTGAACGGCACTGTCGAACATGTGCTGCTGCTCGAGATCTTCACCGTCTCCGGTATCGGAACGATTATTCGTCCCGGTGACGGCACGGCGCAGAAGAAGTAATGAGAACGAGTCAGCGAATGCGATCCACCAAGCCAATGAGAACTGCCCCGTACCTGAGCACAACGAGAAAGATCCAGTCATGACCGACACCCACGTAGAACACGTAGCAGCCGATGCGGACCATTGTCCGATCATGTCGACCTATGGCCCACCCGAGGTCATGTTCGTGCGAGGCGAAGGGTCCCGTCTGTATGACCCCAGCGGCAAGGAATACATCGACTGGCTTGCCGGTATCGCCGTCACCTCGCTGGGGCACTCTCACCCAGGTGTCGCCCAGGCCATCGCCGAGCAGGCGACGAAACTGCTGCACGTGAGCAACCTGTTTGCGACCGAGCCGCAGTGGAAGGTCGCCCGGATTATCGACGAACTCGTTGGTGGCCCCCCAGGCAAAGTCTTCTTCTGCAACTCGGGCGGCGAGGCCAACGAGGCGCTCATCAAGCTTGCCCGCAAACACGGCGGTCGTGGCCGCCATGTTGTCGTTTCGGCAATGCGGTCCTTCCACGGTCGAACCCTGGCCACGTTGGCCGCCACCGGTCAACCCGAAAAGCATGAGGCCTTCCAGCCTCTACCCGAAGGTTTCCGTCATGTTGCGTACAACGACATCGATGCGCTTGAGAAGAGCCTGGACGACACCGTGGCGGCAGTGCTGCTCGAGCCGATTCAGGGCGAAGGCGGCATCAACGAGGTTGACCCGGGGTACTTCCCAGCCGTCCGCGAGATCTGCACCGAACGCGGCATCTTGTTGATGTTCGACGAGGTCCAGACTGGCCTAGCTCGCACCGGCGCTTGGTTCGCTCACCAGCACTACGGCATCGAGCCCGACGCAATCTCCATCGCCAAGGCACTTGGCAACGGCATGCCAATCGGCGCCATCTGGGCACGCAACGACGTCGCCGCCTCATTCAAGCCTGGCGACCATGCAACAACGTTCGGGGGTCAACCGCTGGCGGCGTCCGCAGCGCTGGCAACGCTCGAAATCATGAAGTCGATCGATGCACCTTCGCTTGCCAACACCGTTGGTGATGCGCTGCGCGACAAGCTGATGGCTGTCAACGGCATTGTCAGCACCCGAGGCCGCGGCATGCTCATCGCAGCCGAGGTCGACCCAGCAGTGCTCGACGGTCGCACCGCAGGCGAGGTTGCCAACACCTGTCTGCACGCCGGTCTGATCTTGAACGGGGTGACCCCGACGGCGCTGCGTATCGCTCCGCCACTCACCATCACCTTTGCCGAGATCGAACAAGGCATCGCCGTGCTCGACAGCGTCCTGAACAGATGACGACCCAAACCAGTTTTTCTGACCCCATTGGCGCGATTATTCAACCTGTGGGGTCAGAGATCCATTGGGTGGGTCGAAGAGGAGGGATATGAGCCGCGCTTCCAAGGCCCAACGCCAGCAGGTCATTGCTGATCTCTTGCAGGCCGAAGCCATCACTAGCCAGGATCAGATTGTTGACCATCTGGCAGAGCAAGGTGTCACGGCGACCCAGGCCACGGTGTCGCGCGATCTTGAAGACCTGAGCGCCATCAAGATCCGCATGCCCGGCGGAGCTAGTGCCTACGCCATTCCTGATCACCCGCACGAACAGGTCGTTCCGGCCGGTCACCTCCGTCGGATCTTCTCGGAATGGGTCGTGGGTGTTGACAGCTCTGGCAACATGGTTGTGCTCCGAACCCTCGTTGGCAGTGCCCACGTTGTTGCGTCGGCCATTGATCGGTCCGGTCTCGACGAAGTCCTCGGTACCGTCGCTGGCGACGACACCCTCTTCGTTGTTGCAGCCCAAGGTTTCACGGGCGAAGCAGTGGCCGAACTCTTCCGTAGCTATGCCGATCTCGGCTAACAACCTCAAAGAACTCCCCAGCAACCCCTCACTCGAAAGACGACAACTACATGTCTGACGTAAATAAAGCCGATATCAACAAGGTCGTGCTGGCCTACTCCGGTGGCCTCGACACCTCGGTCATTCTGAAATGGCTCGAGGTCGAATACGACTGCGAAGTCGTGACCTTCACCGCCGATCTCGGTCAAGGCGAAGAACTTGAACCAGCTCGCGCCAAGGCCGAAGCCATGGGTGTGAAAGAGATTTACATCGATGATCTGCGCGAAGAGTTCGTACGTGATTTCGTGTACCCGATGTTCCGAGCCAACGCAATCTACGAAGGCGTCTACCTGCTTGGTACCTCGATCGCTCGCCCGTTGATCGCCAAACGCCTTATCGAGATCGCTCGTGAGACCGGTGCCGATGCCATCAGCCATGGTGCGACCGGCAAAGGCAATGACCAGGTGCGCTTCGAACTCGGTGCCTATGCGTTGGAGCCAGACATCAAGGTCATCGCTCCGTGGCGCGAGTGGGATCTGGGTGGCCGCGAGACACTGCTGGCATATGCGGACGAGCACAACATTCCGATTGAGATGTCCCGTGGCTCAAAGTCGCCCTTCTCTCAGGACGCAAATTTGCTGCACATCAGCTACGAGGGTGGGCCGCTTGAAGATCCAGCCAATGAACCCCCGTCCGAGATGTGGCGTTGGTCAAGTTCGCCCGAGTTCGCACCGAACGACGGCCAGTACATCGAGATCGCCTACGAGAACGGTGATCCGGTCTCACTCGATGGCAAGACACTGTCACCAGCGACGATGCTGGCCGAGCTGAACCGCTTGGGGGGCATCCACGGCATTGGCCGCCTGGACATGGTCGAGAACCGCTTCGTAGGAATGAAGTCACGCGGGGCCTACGAGACACCCGGCGGCACGATCATGCTGACTGGTCACCGTGCCATCGAATCGATTTGTTTGGATCGTGAGGTTGCACATCTCAAAGACGAACTCATGCCGCGGTACGCCAAGATGATCTACAACGGCTTCTGGTGGGCACCCGAACGGCACATGCTGCAGGCAGCGATCGACTACAGCCAGGCCCGTGTAAACGGCACCGTCACGCTCAAGCTCTACAAGGGCAATGTAATGGTCGTTGGGCGCACGTCTGATGACACCTTGTTCGACGAGAAGATCGCCACGTTCGAAGACGACGGCGGCACCTATGACCAGGCCGACGCCGCGGGCTTCATCAAGTTGAACGCACTCCGCCTCCGCAACCTCGCCCGCCGAGATCTGCGATGAGTGGCGGGGAGACGCTCTGGCATGGGCGTTTTGCGTCGGGGCCTAGTGAAGCGCTGCTCAAGTACACGGTGAGCTTGTCCTACGACCAGCGGCTCGCGAAGTACGACATCATGGGTTCGCGTGCGCACGTACGTGGCCTGGCCCGCGTCGACTTGTTGACCGAGATCGATGCCGAAGCCGTGCTGGTTGCGCTCGATGAGGTCGAGGCCGAGCTGGCATCGGGCGACTTCGTGTTCGTTCCGAGCGACGAGGACATCCACACCGCAGTCGAGCGGCGGGTAACCGAGATCGCTGGCCCTGCAGGTGCTCGGCTGCACACAGGGCGTAGCCGCAACGATCAGGTAGCCACAGATCTACGGCTGTTCGTCAAGGACCATATGGCCATGATCGCTGGCTTGGTCATCGATCTGGAACAGGTGCTCTACGACCGTGCTGTCGAAGCCGGCGGCGCATACCTGCCTGGCTACACGCACTTGCAGCGGGCTCAGCCGGTGTTGCTGTCGCATCATCTGCTGGCGCACTTCTGGACGTTCCGACGCGATGTCACCCGCTTGATGGCCGCCCGGGTCGCCTCCGACGTGTCGCCGCTTGGCGCCGGGGCGTTGGCTGGCAGCACGTTGCCACTTGACCCCGATGGCACTGCCAAGGACCTTGGTTTCGCGTCGCGATTCGAGAACTCGCTCGACGTGGTGAGTGATCGTGACTACGTGGCGGACGCGCTCTACGCGTTGACCATGATCGGCATTCACATGTCGCGCATTGGCGAAGAGTTCGTGCTGTGGTCCAGTGAAGAGTTTGGCTTCGTGACCGTCGACGACGGCTATGCCACTGGCTCGTCGATGATGCCTCAGAAGAAGAATCCCGATATCGCCGAGTTGGCCCGAGGCAAAGGTGGCCGCCTGATTGGCAACCTGACCGGGCTTCTCGCAACGCTTAAGGGTCTGCCTCTTTCCTACAACCGTGATCTACAAGAGGACAAGGAAGGCCTGTTCGACGCAGTCGACCAGATCGCAGCTGGCCTCATCGCTGTCACGGGCATGATTGCCACGGCGACCTTCCGTACCGATGTAATGGCCCAGGCCGCTGATGAGTCAGCTGCTGGAGCGACCGACCTGGCTGATTTTCTGGTGCGCGCCGGCATGCCGTTCCGTGACGCTCATGCAGTGGTTGCCAACGTGGTGCGTGAGTCGATCGATACCGGTCGGACTCTCGCTGAGGTCACATCCGAGGCCGAACACCTGGGTGTTGACGCGGCAGCGCTGCTCGCTCCTGGTGTTGGGATCACGCTACGCAGCAGCCCGGGTGCCTCTGGCCCAGGGCCAGTCGCAATTCAACTTGAAGCCGCCACCGCCGCACTCGAAGAACTCAAGGCCAACCTGCGGTAGCCCTCACGATCTGTGTCTGGCACAAAGGGTTACACCATCTGTGCCAGAGGCCCGTGTCGCATGTGTGCCTTGCTGAATGGCAGACTCGGTCTCTATGAGTTTGGGGCAGCATCGGGAGCGGACACGTGCGGCGTACGACGCGGACGCTGCCGGTTGGAAGGCGCACTCGACGCCCCGACAGCTTGAACTAGCGAAGAAGCTCAGAGCACAAGTCGAGGGGATCATCATCGATCTTGGATGCGGACCGGGATGGCACCTTCGGCTCCTTGAACCAGCGGTTGGGGTGGACCTGTCGATCCAGATGGGTCAGCTAGCGAACGCACATGGCGCTGTCACCCAGGCTGATTTGAGTCGGTTGCCGTTTGCACGAGAGTCCATCGGGGGAGTGTGGGCGGCTCGAAGCCTGGTGCACTTGCCACGGACTGAGGTCCCCATGGCTCTCGCCGAATTGCACCGGGTAATGCGTACTGGTGCCACGGGATATCTGTGGGTGTTCGAGGGCGATGATGAAGCTCGGCATTGCGGCGATGACTCGTTTCCTGGACGCACTTTTTCGTATTGGCCACGCGAGATGCTTCGCCAGACGCTCGAGGGCGCAGGGTTCGATGTTGGGGAGTTCATCACCTGGGAATCCGAGATAGGGATTGGCCAGCTCATGGTGCCGATCGCGAAACGTTGGACACTTCCTGACTACGTCGGCGCTGATATGAAGCTGCTCATCTGCGGGCTGAACCCCAGTCCTAGTTCGGCTGACTCAGGCGTCGGCTTCCACAAGGCCGGGAACCGATTCTGGCCTGCGGCGATCCAGTCAGGACTGGTCACCAACGATCGTGACCCTGCCCATGGGCTACAGGTCCACGGCATGGGTATGACCGACATGGCCAAGCGCCCGACTCGGCGCGCGGATGAGCTCGACAAGGCCGAGTATCAGGCAGGTTTCGAACGCCTCGCAAGACTCGCCGAATGGCTTGAGCCACAGACGATCTGCATGGTTGGCCTTGCTGGTTGGCGTGCCGCTGTCAATCGAAAAGCGCAGCGGGGCTGGCAGCCCGAAACGGTCGGCGGCCGGCCGGTCTATCTGATGCCATCGAGTAGCGGGCTGAATGCTCACGACACCGTCGACACGCTTGCTGAGCATATGCGCACGGCTGCAGTTGGCCGTTGAGACGGGTGTGCACTCCCCAGGAGAGTGCACAGCAGGAAACGCAACACTTCGTTCGCTTTTGGTTTCGTTGTGGCGGTTGTCGAGTACCACGGGTGTGTCGGAGAAGGTCACCGTCGGCTCGCAGCGATAGGGCGGCTGTGACCCGCTCGCGCCACTCGCCCATGTACACGGCGTCGCCAGCCTGTTGTGACTCCCACAGATAGATGCCGCCTGCCAGATATCCGCCATTGGTTGACACGTAGTACCAGCGGAAGAGCCCTGGCATGTCGTCATAGATCGGCACGGTGACCAGGGCAGCTACGGTCATCTTGGCGGCTCGCCTTGGCGAGGCGGGTGTGAACTGAACAAGCGCTGCGATCATGGTGGGGCTCGGCACGCAGCATGTTCGCCTTGCCCGACGTCACACCTGTTCGGCTTAGCTGGTGACCCCCGATGCGCTACACAGGACCGTGTGGCCGACGCTCTGGACTATCCGATTGATCCCCCGCACGAGGTGCGGTTCGAGGTCATGCACATGCGTTGGCTCAACCTGACGTTTCTCCACTGGCAGTTCGATCCAGAACAGGTCCAAGCGATCCTGCCCGACAATCTGACCGTCGATACCTTTGACGGTGTTGCCTGGGTCGGCCTTGTGCCATTCGAAATGGAGGTCCAGCTCCCTGGTGGTGTTCCAATCCCTCGCGAAGGCCAGTTCCCCGAGACAAACGTGCGCACCTATGTACGGGGTCCGGACGGGACGCCTGGCGTCTGGTTCTGCTCACTCGAAGCTGGCCGTCTGTCAGCGACAGCGGTCGCACGAGCAACCTATGGATTGCCATACTACTGGGCTGAGATGACAGCGGAGAACGACGGTTCCGCATGGGCATATCGGTCCAAGCGGAAGTGGCCAGGCCCCAAAGGGGTCCACAGCGATGTCGATGTCATCGCCGGGAAAGCGATTGTTGAACACTCGTCTCTTGAACGGTTCCTAACAGCCCGTTGGGGTCTCTACTCGACCTTCCTAGGACACACGTTGTACGCGCCGATCACCCACGAAACCTGGTCGCTGCACGAGGCCGAACTGACCTACCTGGACGACGGGCTGATGGACGCCGCGGGGTTCGCCGTACCCCACGCAGATCCGCTGGTCCACTGGACCCCAGGTGTTGGCGTGCGGGTCGGCCGACCCCGCAGAGTTCGCAGCTGAGCCAGTACCAGCTACTCTCGCACCGGATCATCCGGACAGGACTCTAGGGAGAACGTGATGGAACTATACGACGTGATGCGAACGACATTTGCCTGCCGCGAATGGACCGACGAATCGGTCGGCGACGACACGCTGCACCGCATCCTGGACAACGCTCGTTTCGCACCCAATGGCGGCAATCGCCAGGGCCAGCATGTCATCGTGGTTAAGGACAAGGAGGTCCGTCGCCAGCTGGTGCCGCTGGTACGCGAGGGCACCGATATCTACATGGCCCAGGTTGCAGCAGGCGAGGCACCCTGGAACTCGATCCATCCAACATCTGTCGACGAGGCCGCGCTGCGAGCCAATGAGGGTCCAGTGACATTCCCGGGGGTACAGGGAATGGTCGAGGCGCCCGTCGTGCTCGTTGTCGCCGTTGACCTGTCGGTCGTTGCCAGCTTCGACAAGTATCTGGAACGCGTCGGCGTGATCAGTGGCGCCTCTATCTATCCACTGGTTTGGAACATTCTGATGGCAGCGCGAAACGAAGGCCTTGGTGGTGTGCTCACGACGTATCTGGCTGACAAGGAACCTCAGGTGCAGCAGGTATTGGGGCTGCCCAGCAACTATGCCGTTGCAGCAATGTTGCCAATTGGCGTGCCGGTTAAGCAGCTCACCAAGCTGCGTCGGAACCCAGTCGAAAACTTCGTCACCATCGACAGCTTCGGCGGTGACGCATTCACGGTCGCGGACTAACGATGGCCTCAGCGGGCACCGGGGCGATGCAGGCTGTGCATCAACACCGCCGGCTCGTCAAGCTGTTATGCCTGGCCTATTCCGCTGAGCGGGCGGCAGATTTTGCATACATTGGTCATGCTGGCTCAGTTAGTGACGAGCGATAAAAAGCGGCACTCCGCCAGATCGAGGCCGATGAGTGGGAACACCGAGGCTCGGTTCTCGAACTCATGCAAACCTATGACATTGCGATCAGCCGAGCCGTCGAGGTCCGCTTCTTCCTGATCGGCAAGCTGATCTCGGCGAGTTGCTATGTGATCGGCTGGTTCATGCCGTTCTACTTCACTGGCCGGCTCGAGAGCGGGAATGTGTGCGAGTACTTCATCATGCAGCAGTACTTGCACGAGCTTGGCATCACCGACCACGACCACGTGCTCCATGAGATGGGCATGACTGAGAAAGAACACGAGCAGTTCTTCGTTGACGGCATCACTCACAAACGCCTGTTACCTATTTTCCAGTGAGTTTTCGGCTGGGGAACTGGCGCCAGCTACAACGACATCGATCTCGCAGCGCCGCACGATCCTGCCCTGTCGCCGTGCTGCCAAAGAGATCCGGATGCTTCTGACCGAGCCCGTCCAAGCCGACGACTGCGAACGATCGCGCTGTGACGTGGTGAGTATCAACATCGGAACGAACGGGCCGGCCGCAGATCTGTTCTCTATAACTTCTCCATGATTGGGAATCCAGCGGCGTGCACCGTCAGTCGCTCGAGAAAAGCGTCCCCGAGGTCTACCGCTTTGTCACACGAGTCATAGACCAGGACTGTTGCAAACCTTGGCATGTCCGGCTAACCGGGGTTCTCCATCAGCGACCGAGACAACGTTGATCCGAAGATTGCAGAAGCCGATTTGCCTACCTTGGCTTGCTCGAAGTGTGGGAGCCGAAGGCAGGTGAAACGGTTGTGGTAGTGACCGCAGCACGTGCTGTTGGTTGGGCCGCTCCCAAGGCCGCAAGAGCCGTCACTCCTTGGCCGGCAATGGCGGTTTTGAGAACACAGCGAGCGGTGATGAATGCTCGTTGAGATGTGCGGTATGTGTTTTTCCGCAGCCTGCTAGATCGGTAGCGACGGTTGCCTCTAGACACACAAGTCAGTATCGCCTGTATGTGTCAGGCTTCTGGCCATGGTGCCAAGTCGATGAACGGTGCCTCTAGGCGGGCAAACAGGTCGGACAAGAAGCGCAACGTGAGTCCCCAAACAACCTGTGATGCACTATCGAGCTGGATGCCTGGCCAGCTGGAATCACTCAGAGCGTAGTAGTGGTCGATATGACGCTCGGGGTCAACAAGATCTGACAGCGGTACCCACACGGTGTCGGCGACTTCGTAGTTCGCCGTGAGCTCGGGACGTTCACCGTCGAGCCAATACGCTTGGGCGTGTACAGCCCGAAGATGACGACCGGGCAGTAGGTCGTGCAGCGAACCGAGCCGGTCTTTGCCGTTCAGATCGAGGTCGACTTCCTCGAACGTTTCGCGTTCTGCGGTTGCATGCGGGTCGATGTCTCCTGGGTCGGTCCGACCTCCGGGGAATGCCATATGCCCGGACCAGGGGTCAGTGTCCTTCGTGGCACGTTGGATGAAGAGAAGCTCGGTGCCTGAGGTCCCCGATCGAAATACCACCGCGACTGCTGCGGTTGAACCTTCGATCGTCGAAAGCGGGGACTGATCCAACACCCGTCGCAGCGCGTCGGCGTCGTACTTGCTCACATGCATCAACCCGGCAACGTACCGGACCTGCGTCTGTGTGACCAACCGCGAGCACATGGTCATCTGGTCGTGCGCCATGTCCTGCAAGAACACAGGTGGCGACAGCGAATCTACGATGGGCGAATGACAGAGCTGCTGTACCTCGAAGATGCTTATATGCGCACGTGCCAGGCAAAGGTGATCGATGTCGACGTCGATGGTCGGCGAGTAGTTCTCGATCAGACGGTGTTCTATGTCCAAGGCGGCGGACAACCCGCTGACCACGGCACGCTCTCGGGGCCGAACGGCGATATCACTGTGACCGGCGTGAAACGTGATGACGGGACCGTGTGGCACAGCTGTGCTGACGACGGTGTGCTGCCAGCGGTTGACGACGTGGTCATGGCCGCCATCGAATGGGATCGGCGCCATCAGCTCATGCGCACCCACACCGCTATGCACCTGCTCTGCGGCGTGATCTGGAATGAATATGGCAAGGCAGTAACCGGCGGCAATATGGCGCCGCTGTCGGGACGGATGGACTTTGAGTTCGACCCGCTTCCTGAAGGCTTCAAGCAGACAATCGAGGCTGCCGTCAATGCAGAAATTGCAGCGGCTCGGCCTATCGAAGTCTCGTTTCTTGATCGCTCGGTCGCAGTCGAGGACGCCGACCTGATCCGTACCAAGGTCAACATGATTCCCGACTCAGTCTCGATCATCCGGGTCATCGACATTGTTGGGCTCGATAAGCAGGCCGACGGTGGAACCCACGTTGCCAGCACCGCAGACGTGGGCACATTCACGATCACCAAGACCGAGTCCAAAGGTAAGGGCAACAAGCGGGTCCGCATCGCCCTCTTGGACTGAGGCACGACTGTGCACTCCCCAGGGGAGCCCACAGTACGGTCGACACGTGATCGACCTGCCTGCAGAGTTCTATGACCGGCCCGTGCTGGACGTCGCACCTCAGCTGCTGAACAAGGTGCTGATCGCAGGCGGACGCAGTGGGCGCATCGTCGAGGTCGAGGCCTATGGAGGCGAGGACGATCCTGGCAGTCATGCCTGGCGCGGACCGACCCCTCGTACCGAGCTGATGTATGGCCATGCAGGCCACTGGTACATCTACTTGAGCTACGGGGTGCATTGGTGCGCAAATGTTGTCGTGAGTTCGCGTGACACCGCCGCTGCCGTGCTGATCCGAGCGGTCGAGCCGTTGACGGGGATTGACGAGATGTGGTTGGCGCGGGGCAAGGTTCTGGAGCGAGACCTGGCCAATGGGCCGGGCAAGCTGACCAAGGCGTTCGGGTTCGGCCAGGAAGTGAATGGCGACCTCGTTGCGACAAGTGCCGTGCGAATCTGCGATGACGGAACCCACCCTCCGATACGGCCGGCCTGTACGCCGCGGATCGGTCTGAGCAAGGACCGTGCTCCGGACCGTCTCTGGCGCTTCACCCCGTAGCGCCACGCTTGCTAGTCAGTGAGTGGCCGGTTGCGTCGCTGTGCCCAATCTGAGCGCGTGACTTCCCACTGGTCCGACAGGGTCTCGCCGTTGTGATGGGCAAGTTCGATCTGGCCGACCAGGCGAGCGCCGGTCTTCTCCTTGATGCGACGTGAAGCTGGGTTTGTGACCGCATTCAGCACGACCATGCGCTCGACGCCTAGGTCGAGCAACACATGGTCCTGGACCGCTTCTACAGCCTCTGTCATGTAGCCGCGCCCCCAGAAAGGCTCGGCCAGCCAGAAGCCCCTATTGCCGACGCCGGTGTCGTCGAAGGTGAAGTTGATACACCCGATCAGCAGATCGATACCCGGCTCGGTAATGGCCCAGATAAGTGCCGCCTCCGTCTCGTAAGCGGGCCGCACGATGTCGGTGATGAACGTCTGTGCCCCATCAGCTGGGTACGGCCAGGGCACCTGATTCGTGAGATATTGGATGATGTTCCAGTTGTCGAAGTGCTCCTGAATTGCAGGCGCGTCGCTGATGGTGAGTGGGCGAAGGGCCAACCGTGTGGTGTGCAAGATCGGCGTCGACATAGCCCCAAGTTCAGCACAGTCGCAACAACGCAGCGGCGGAATTAGCGTGGGTTCGACGAGCGCAGTAACTTCGCTCTATGAGCGAGCCAAAGCCCTCGAGTGACCGCGTAAAAGAGTTCATGGACGGCCTGGAGCCAGCCATCTTCGAGAACACGGCGTTCACGACACCCAAGCCACTAGCCGAATCAACCGTGGCCATACTGACCTCGGCGGCGCTGCACCATCCTGAACAGCCAGGGTTTGAGCCACGCGACACCAGCTTCCGCAAGCTCGACCCGAAGCGAACCGACTATCGGCTCGGCCACTGGAGCCAAGATGTTGACCAGGTCGGTTTTGGTGTTGACTACAACGTCGTATTTCCTATCGACCGGCTCAACGAGTTGGCAGCCGACGGCACCATCGGTGCGGTGTCCGATGTGCATCTGGCCTATGCAGGCAATCAGTTCGAACTCCAGGGAATTCGTCTCGACAGCGGGCCCGAAGGTGCCAAAGTCCTGCTCGATGCCGGCGTCGACGTTGTGCTGCTGACACCCGTTTGACCGCTTTGCACGCGTGCCGTGAGCACGCTCGCCCATGTTCTTGAAGCCAGCGGCCTGGTCACCATCGCACTCGGTTCGGTCAAGGGACAGCTCGAGAGCACGGCGCCTCCTCGGGGTCTGTTCTGCGACTTCCCATTGGGCAGGCCACTCGGCAAGCCCGGAGACGCCGAGTTCCAGCATCGGGTGCTCGCTCATGCGTTCGCGATGCTCGAACGTACCGAGCCGGGCATCGAAGCCTTTCCCGACGTCATCTCGGACCAATCCGACGTCCTGTCCTGTCCAATGCCGCCCCGAGCCGAGAGCGATGACCACCCTGCGGTGGTCGAAGCTCGCGCACTGCGACCTGCCTATGACCGCACCATTGCCCGTCACGGCGAGCGGATGGGCGCCTTCCGCTTGATGGGGCCAGACGAAGTGCCGGCAGCGATTGCAACCTTTGCTGCGGTAGCCGATGGAGCGGCGTGGCGAGAGGCTGGCATTCCTGGCATACCGGCCCGAGTGGTGCAGGACATCCGCGGTTACTACGAGGCAGCGGCTGTTTCACTGGCCGAACACACGCCGTCGGCGTTCGAAGCAACCCGCTGGTTCCAGCACGAGACCGAGGCCGGCCGCGCCATCCTCGGGGCGAAGCTGCAGATGCAAGCCCAAGGCGCAAAACCTGGGCTATGGCAGTACTTGACTACGGGCGCCGCCGCCGACTGACGCGGTCTTCTTCGCTCGCTGCTAGATCAATCGCCGAGAGTAAAGCTCACGCTTCCCAGCAGGCCGAAGTCAGCGGTGTAGCTAGAGCCCCACCGGGTGGGGGTAAGACCAGAGCACGTGCCGGTGATGATCCAGGTTCCGGGCACGACGTTTCGACCTCGGCTGGCCTCGTGGGCCAAGGTCCAGTCGATCGAGCCTTGTGGTCCCTCGATCAGCGCTTGGGCGTTACCCGAAGCTATTTGGCCCTCGTTGTTGTGCAACGTCATGTCGAGCGCATCGAGATCATCGACCTCCGCGAGAGAGACCGGAACGCCCAGAATGGCGGCGCAGCTCGCCAAGTTATCAGCGATGATGCTTGGGCCCGAGACCCTGGAGGTGTCGCTATAACGTGCGTTCACCAGCTCGATAGCTGGAGCGACGGAGTCGACAACGCCGTTAAGGCCGACCCGCATCGCTATCTCGCATTCGAGCAGCGGCTCGCTGGCCAAGAAGCTACGCGGTACTACCGAGCCTGACCCGAATACGCCCTCGGCCGGGATACGACCTCCACCGGGGTGCGGGATGCCAAGAGCCTCTTGAGCAGCCAGACTTGTACACCCGACCTTGAGCATGCCAATCGGCCACCCCGCAAAGCGGTGGATTGTGTCCTGGATGTCATAGGCATCCTCGAGGGACTTCGGCGTGAATTCGCCGGGTAGCCCTCCGACCTGATCGCGTTGGGTTCGCAGATGCAGCAGGAACATAGCTGCATCTTCAATTTCGCTTTGCTCCATGGTTCTGTCCTCGTAATCTCGTCGTTACTCGTTCGCTAGCTCGCGAAGTTTTGCCTTCGCGATCTTGTCCAGTGTGGACCGGGGAAGCTCGTCGACCACCCGTACCTCGCGCGGCACCTTGAAGTCAGCGAGCGCTGCCTGGCACTTTGCCAGAACGGCAGCTTTCAGTTGCTGAGCGTCCACGGTGGAATCAGCGGGTGCAAGCACGAAGACAACAGGCACTTCGTCAAGCATGGGATCACGCTTGGCCACAACAGCACACTCGGCTACGCCGGGTACCGAGCCGACAACTCGTTCAATCTCTGATGCGGCTACGTTCTCGCCGCCGACCTTCAGCATGTCCTTGTCGCGGTCGCCGAATTGCAGGTCACCGCTGGGCAGCAGTTTGACGCGGTCACCGGTGATCATGAACCCGTTGGTGTCAAACGCGGACTCGGTTGCTTCGGGATTGTTCAGGTATTCCTTGAATAACGACAGTCCCGTTTTTCCTCGGACAAACAGGCCACCGGTTTCGTTCGGGCCGACAGGGGTTCCGTCGTCGTGGCGCACCGAGATCTCATAGGCAGGGGAGGGGCGCCCCATCGAGATTGGCGTCGAGGCAATCGTTGGATCGCTCACGATCGGTTGGGTGATGGTCTCGGTCATGCCCCACCACGAGATGGTCTTCACGCCGAAGTAGTCATCCCACATCGGTAGCTGGACGCCGCCGCCCCAGAGTCGGTACTGGTGATCGGGGACGGGTTCATCGCGAGCCATCAACGCTTTGGCACAGAACGGCACGATCGATGTCCAGGTGCATCGGTTTCGCAACGACACATCCCAAAAACGGGACACAGAGAATCGAGGTTGCGCTACGACGGTCGCGCCCGCCCATAACGAGGACAGCACCGAGTAGGCCTGAGCGTTCGTGTGGAACAGCGGCAGATGGGTGAGGTGCACATCGTCGGCGTTCAGGTGTTCGTTGCGGGCACACATGCGCGCACCCCAAAGGGCATTTGCATGGTTCCAGACAACACCCTTGGGCCGCGAGGTCGTGCCCGACGTGAACTGCACGCTGAAGTTCAGATGCGGATCAGGAGCGCGTAGCCCCAAGGGCTGGCTCTCGAACAGTCGCTCGAATGAATCGGCCGCCGATGGGGCGGCCCCAGGACCCGGTGGCACTCCGTTGTCAGTCTCGGTGACGATCAGGAACCCGGGGTTGGTGCTGCCCTGTACAAGCTCGGCGAAACGCGGCTGGGTGATTGCACCGACAACCTCTGCGTTCTGCGCGTAGTACGCCAACTCATCAGCGACGGAGCGAGCGTTTGTGGTGACGGCCGAAGCGCCCACGACAGAGCAAGCGAACCAGCTGAAGATGCTCTCGGGGCAGTTGTCGAGATGCACGAGGACCCGGTCGCCGAGCTTTACGCCACGGGCTACTAACCCGGCGGCAACCCGTCGAGTTGCGTCCACGAACTCTGCATAACTCCAAACCCGCCGGTCGCCCTCGAATGGCTCCCATATGAGAAAAGGGTGGTCGCCCCGCTCTTCGGCTTGCCGCTGCAACAGGTGCGGGATATCGAAGTTCGTGAATGGGTGAAGATCGCCGGGTGCTAGCTGATGACGCATTCACTGAAGATAGTTTGAGCGGGTGACCCCATCGCTATTTGCCATCGCTTCTCATTCCGTCGCCCGCCAAGCGAGCGTTGATCGCAGCCTGGCTAAGCGGCTTGTTCAGGCGGCCGTTGGCGAGGGTTTCGACCACGACCGCCAGAGAATTTTGGGCCTGATTGACGAGCACGAAGACATAGCGGTACGAACATGTCGACCTGGTCATCTGACCGGGTCAGCCTTTGTTGTTGATCCCAGTCGCATGACGTGTCTCATGCTCTTCCATACCAAGTTGCAACGTTGGCTTCAGCCTGGCGGGCACGCCGACGGCGATACGAATCTGGCGCATGTCGCTCTGCGTGAGGCCGAGGAAGAGACTGGCATTGATGGACTCCGCGTCGTGACCCCAGCTATCGATGTCGACATACATCGTGTCGATCCGCCGAAAGAGGATGCGCACCTGCACCTGGATGTCCGTTATCTGGTGATTGCGCCTGCCGGATCAGAACCCGTGGGCAACCACGAAAGCCAGGCGTTGCGCTGGGTTACCGAGGCCGAACTAGTCGACTTCCATGTCGACGAAGGTCTTCGGCGTATGGCAAACGCCGGATTCGAAGCGGCAGCGAACCTGGGCTAGTTCACCAGCTCTGTCCGCGCTTCTTGCGCCGACGCGAGAGCCAGGAACTGCGTTTCGGTTTTGCGCTGCTGGCCAAGCCTGTTAGCGAGCGGCGCAGGGCTCGCCGGGTTGCACGAGCCCACCATCGTGCGCAGCCAACAGCAACCCCAACAGTCGTAGCGGCGCTGCCAGCGACGAGACCAAGGCCAAGGAGAAGCCCGTTGGCGACCTCGAGCCCCAGCAATAGTAGCGAGCTAGATGTTGCTCCAACTGCCAGCACGAGTGTTGCGAAGGTGAGTGGCCAACGGCCTTCGGACTGCATTGCCACGACATGTTCGTCGTCGTTCAGTGAATGCACCCGATGCGTCAGGTCATCGCCAGTGACCCGGGAAATACGGTTTCCGCCACTCATCGATCTTGAAAGCACCCGAGAACGCCACCGCCGATCGACATGCCACGCGACGCCGCCGGGAACGGCCCCGCCGGCAATCATGCCTTCATGCTGGGTCATCCACTTTGTTACCGATGCGTCGACGTCGGCTCGCGTCAGCGCTGTCAGGGTCGCCGTCTCGGCGAGACTGCCGCCCAGCATCCATTTCGCGAACCGACCTTGATCGGGTGCTTTTAGCCGCAACTCGCCTAGCGCCTGGTGCACGAATGCCGGATCGACACCGACCTCTTTTGCAATCTGGTCGAGTTGCTCGGTCGTGATGACGTGGGGCCCATGGGCAGACTCGGCTTCGAGCTCGAGCGCTCTTTGCATGACCCGCTCGGCATCCATGGCGTCGAGCTCATCGGCTAGTTCGCTGTCTCGGCTGGCATCGGACATCGTGTCTTGTACCTGCAGGTCATCTGCTTCCACCCGAGGCACAGTATCGGCGACTGTTACCTGTGCTTGGTTGTTTGCACAGCGGTAACGGTTGAGTCATCAGCCAGAAACTATGGCGAGGTTTACTGATGTGACACTGACAAGGAGAAACCTAATGTCATTTCGTAACCGTGCCCCACTTGCTCTACGCCAAAGCCCTCTGGGCCACGCCCTGCCACGTCGAGAATTGAACCGTCTCGACCAGCTTGGAACCACCGTTGAAATCTTCGAAGGTGAACAGATCATCCGAAGCGCGTCGCCTGGCCGCGAGTGTTTCGTCGTGGTAGATGGTCAGTTCAAGGTCGTTGGTTCTGACTTCACCGGCACGATTACCGCGGGTGAAGTGGCCGGAGAACTGGCACTGCTTACCGGGCGGCCTCGGAACGCATCGGTAGCGTCGACCGCGAGCTCAGTTGTCTATGCGCTGCATCCCAGAGAGTTCGCAACGCTGCTCAGCGAAGCTCCGGTGTTTCGCTCCAAGGTGTTGAGAACGGCATCGCATCGCTTATCGGACAGTGCTGTTTCCTTACCTGCGCAACTGCTTCCCGAACATGAACGCTCTCGGGCCTAATTGGTAGGACCACAAGGTTGGTGATGGTGGTGGCATCGGCGACACTCGTGGTCCTGTAGAAGCCAACCTGGACTGCGAGAGCACCACCCATGCCGATGACCTACGACGAGGCCTGCGCCGCTGTATGCGCGCCAGGCACGATGTTTGAGATCACCGAGATCGAGGTGCGCGGTGTGGTCACCAAAGTCTTTGCTGGTGCCCCGCCGAACATCACTGCTCTGTTTCAACTGGCAACGGCTCGCGAGAGCGAGTTCATCGTGTATGAGGACGAGCGCTGGACGATGCCGCAGGTACTTGATTTGGCCGCAAAAATCGGCGACGCACTCGTCAATACCTGGGGCGTGAACAAAGGCGATCGTGTCAGCCTGGCCATGCGCAACTACCCCGAGTGGATAGCGGCTTATGTCGCGATCGTTTCAGTCGGTGCCGTCGCAGTCCCTCTGAATGCCTGGTGGCTCAGTGACGAGCTGCAGTTTGCGATAGAAGACTCAGGATCAGTCGTTGTGCTGGCTGACAACGAACGCCTGGGTCGCATCCTCGAAGGCGACGGGTCCGGCGCAACGCTGGTTGCCGTGCGTTCGACGGGTGACCTGCCAGCCGGTGTTGCTCGGCTCGAAGATGTTTTCGCCGAGGGCGCAACGATGCCAGCCGTTGAGATCGCCCCCGACGACAACGCCTCGATTCTGTATACGTCGGGTACCACTGGCCGCCCCAAAGGCGCCGTGTCCACCCACCGCGCTGTACTCCACGCGCTCCTTGCTTTCGCAGCACGAGCAGCGGTGGGCGGGCTGGCGGAACCAGCCGACGGCAATGTCGCTGATCCTGCTGACGCACCGGTTTTCATGCTGTGCGTCCCGTTGTTTCATGTGACCGGTCTGGTTCCGGTCATGCTCGGGTCGTTCGTGAGCGGGGCCAAGCTCGTCATGACACATCGCTGGGATGCCGAGCGGGCACTAGAACTGATCGAAACCGAACGCGTTACCAACTTTGTTGGTGTACCGACGATGAGTTGGGATCTGCTTGAATCGCCGAGTTTTGCATCGCGAGACACCTCTTCGCTCAAGTCGGTTGGTGGAGGCGGTGCACCGATGCCACCTGAGCTGGTGCAGCGGATCGAAGACAACTTCCCTAATGGTCGGCCTGGCTTGGGTTACGGCATGACAGAGACCAACGCGTATGGGCCGCAGAACGCCGGAACGATGTTCGTCGAGAACCCCACCTCGACCGGCAAGTGTGTGCCGATCATGAGCGTGCGGGTTGCCGATGCTGAAGGCAATGTGTTACCCGTCGGCGAGACCGGTGAAATCTGGTTCAGCGGACCGATGCTGATCACTGAGTACTGGAATCGCCCTGAGGCCACCGCCGAGACGATGCAAGACGGCTGGCTTCGATCAGGCGATATTGGACGTGTAGACGACGATGGTCTTGTCTACGTCAGCGACCGGGCTAAGGACATGGTCTTGCGCGGAGGCGAGAACATTTATTGCATCGAAGTCGAAGCGGCGATCTATGAGCACCCCGCGGTGTACGAGGCAGCAGTCTATGGCGTGCCCGATGATCGTCTGGGCGAGGAACTGGCCTGTCACATCATGGTCAAGCCCGGTGAGACTCTCGAAGCCCCGGCGCTGCAGGAGTTCTTGGCAGAACGCATCGCCAAGTTCAAGGTGCCGTGGATCGTTACCGTCGTGACCGAGTCGCTACCTCGAAATGCAAGCGGCAAGATCCTTAAGCGCGACCTGCGCGACGAGGTCGCGGCCCGCTAGATATCGCCGCTGGGGGCGCAGCTGAGCATCTCGTTGACTTCGGCAAATGTCGTCAACAGGTCCGTCACGCGTACCCCTTGATCGTTGCCACTAATGAGGAACGGTGGATCTTCGCCAGTGGCCAAGACCTCGGCATAGACACGCCTGTCGTTCAGGAAAAGCTCGTAATCCTTGAGCCATTGGCGCACCCCATCGGCGCCCTTCGGGTCCGTTGGCAGTGCGACCTGGCCGAGTTCGGCGACCATAAGTTCGAGCTGGATGGTTCCAAGTTCGAGTAGTTCGCCGCGCTCGATGGCGTTTTTGGCTGCGGTCGCGAGTGGCAGGTCGCCGATGTTGGCTTGGCGGGGGGCGCACACGCTCTCGGCGGCTACGACGTAGGCGGGATCGTCGAAGGTATCGGGGTGGGCGATGCTGTCACGGTTGGCGAATGCCCAGATCCAGAACAGCAACATGGCCAAGAACGCAGCAGATCCAAGGAGTCGCGGAAACGACCATCGCCAGCCCGTCGGCATCGACGCAAGCGAATCATGATCGTGTTGTGGCGCATGGTCGTTCGTCGAAGAGTGCATCGGTACCAGTGTGCATGGTCGGGGGCTCCACGCGGCGGGTTGGCTGAATCCTGAGCAATGGTGATACGACACACCCGTAGAGCGGCATCAGGCAAACGTTCGCGTGGGTCAAGGCTGTTGGTCCGGCCGAAACGCGGAAGCCAATTTTGGCGTTGTGCTGGATGAAGCTCGACTATTCGCCTTGGAAGCGGTGGCGTTTGGAATACCATCGCCTGCGTGACAACTGACGCGCTGGCCGAGTTCGAAGCCCGAGGCCTGATCCATGACACAACCGAACGAGAGGCGCTTGCTGAAGCGCTACGTGCAGGGATGATCACTGTCTATGTGGGCTTCGATCCAACAGCTGACTCGCTGCACCTGGGCAACCTAATTCCGATCATGGCACTTCGCCGTATGCAGCTGGCTGGTCATAAACCAATTGCCCTGGTCGGCGGGTCTACCGGCATGGTTGGCGACCCCGGTGGCCGTTCTGAAGAGCGCAATCTGCTCGATGAAGAGACACTTGCGCACAACCTGAAGGGGATCTCCGGGGTCCTGCGCCGCTTCCTCGATTTCGATAGCGGTGCAGAGAACACAGCGGAGATGGTCAATAACTTCGACTGGACAGGGCCAGTTGGTGTGATCGACTTTCTTCGTGATGTCGGCAAGCATGTGACGGTGAACCAGATGATGGCCAAGGATTCGGTGAAGAGCCGGCTTGACAGCGAGAACGGCATCTCGTTCACCGAATTCAGCTACATGTTGCTACAGGCCTTTGACTTCTGGTGGTTGTACGAAAACAAGAACTGCATCATGCAGATGGGCGGCAGTGATCAATGGGGAAACATCACTGCTGGAACCGACCTGGTCCGGAAGCGCTCACAAGGCCAAGCGTTCGCTCTGACCTGGCCGCTACTGACGCGTAGTGACGGCGCCAAGTTCGGCAAGACTGCCGATGGCGCCATATGGCTCACCGCCGACCGCACGTTGCCATACGAAATCCATCAATACTTCCTGCGGGTGCCCGACGCCGATGTTGAACGCATGTTGTTGTGGTTCACGCTGCTGCCGGTCGACGAGGTCCACGGGCTCATGGCCGAACACAATGCAGCGCCGGACCAACGAATGGCACAACGCCGACTGGCCGACGAGGCACTGACCATTATCCACGGCGAGGCCGCCGTGCGTCAGTCGAACCTGGCAGCCGACGCTCTGTTTGGTGGGGCCCAGTTGACGGGTGAAATGGCCGAGTCCCTTCGTGGCATCGTGCCCGAGACCACCGTTGCGGCCTCAACCCTTGACGAGGAACAGAATCTGATTGGGCTGCTGGTGTCGAGTGGCCTGTGTTCGTCGCGTGGTGATGCTCGCCGCAAGATCGGCGAGAACCAGATCAGTTTGAACGGGGCCAAAATCGACATCGACCATGTTGAATCGGGGGCACTCATCGAGGGCCGTTTCTTGCTGCTGCAGCGCGGTAAGAAGGCAAGGCACCTCGTCGTCGTCGACGGTTAGGCCATTCGTCAACATCTCGGCCTCTTATGCGAGTGTGATTCCGACTCTTCGCAGCGCTTCAGCAGGCCGGTCTAATCGAAGTAGCTGCTCGGTGGCTTTGAGTTCAGGAGCCAGATAACGGTCTGGCCCTGGCCCAGCCACCTCTGTGCGCAGCAGTTCGTGCACGGCGCCCGTCGCTAGAGATGGAGCAAGAGGAGCGCGGAAGTCAATCGCGCGTGCAGCGCAAACATATTCGACGGCGAGAATGCGGCGAACGTTGTCGATGACTTTGCGCAGTTTGCGGGCTGCTAGCCATGCCATGGAGACATGGTCTTCTTGCATGGCTGATGTCGGCAGCGAGTCGACCGATGCCGGAGCAGCGAGACGTTTGTTCTCTGACGCCATGGCGGCGGCGGTGTAGTGCCCAATCATCAGCCCGCTATCGACGCCGACCTCTTCGGCCAAGAAGGGCGGCAGCCCGTGGCTGCGCGTCTTGTCGAGCATGCGGTCCATGCGTCGCTCCGAGATGGCGCCTATCTCGGAAACGGCGATGGCCAGAAAGTCAGCGGCGAATCCCAACGGCGCCCCATGGAAGTTGCCGCAGGACTCAACCCGCCCGTCGGCCAACACCATGGGGTTGTCGATAGCCGACGCAAGTTCGTTGTTCGCGACGCTGCGGCAGTGTTCGAGCGTGTCGCGCACTGCACCGTGCACCGATGGCGTGCAGCGTATTGAGTATGCATCTTGTACCCGAGTGTCCTCGTCATTGGCATGGCTGGCCACAATTGGCGAGTCGGCGAGCATCAGCCGTAGATTGGCGGCGCTAACCGCCTGGCCAGGCTGAGGGCGCAACGCTTGCAGGTCAGCAGCGAACGTGGAGTCCGTCGCGAGCAGCCCCTCGACGGTCATAGCGGTGATCATGTCGGCCTGTGCCAGCAGCCGACCGATGTCGTCGATAGCCAAACACAACATGCCCAGGATGGCGTCGGTGCCGTTGGTGACCGCTAGACCTTCCTTCTCGGCGAGCTCGATTGGCTGCAGCCCGGCGTCTGCCAAGGCTTCTGCAGCGGGGCGGATATCGCCGTTGTGCACTACGTCGCCTTCGCCAAGTAGCGCCAGAGCGCCGTGGGCGAGAGGGGCCAAGTCGCCGCTTGCGCCGAGCGATCCGTATTCAGGGACGATCGGCGTGATGCCGGCGTTCAGGATGTCAACCATTGCTTGGGCCACAAGTGGGCGAGCGCCACTGTGTCCGAGCGCAAGCGTGCGTGCCCGCAGCAGAACCATGGCGCGAACAACTTCTTCTTCGACCGGATCGCCCATGCCCGCAGCATGAGATCGGATAAGGGCCACCTGCAAGGCCTTTCGACGATCAGGCGGAATCGAGACAGTGGCCAATGCGCCGAAGCCGGTCGAGATGCCGTACTTGGCGGCGCCTTCGGCCAGCTGATCGACGACAGCTCGAGCCTTGGCCATTCGGTCAACGGCCGTGGCTGTCAGTTCAACGGTTTCAGATTGTCGAGCGACAGCAACGATTTCTTCGATGGTTACGCCGGGGCCGTCTAGTCGGATGGTCATGATGTGAAGTCCTCGGGGTTCAACTGAAGATCCTGGGCGAACGAGTCGACCGCAGCGGTGAAAGCGGCGTCATGTTCGACGTGCTGTTCTCGCGTGAACCGATGGTCGGGGCCAATAATCGAAATTGCCACACCGAGTTTCCCTTCCGTTCGAAGCGCACGGGACATGGCCGTGATATCGGGTTCGACGGCGCCAGTGCGAACCGCCGTCGTGCCGGGTTCTGTGAGCGCTGCGCCCAATGCGGACTTGTCGAGAGTGACTTCTTGACCGACCCAGCCGACATGGCGGATGGCGCGTGGGCTTTCGGCGGTGGCGATGTAGGTGCCAGTGTTGCCATTGCTGACAGCGAGATAGCACGATTCGCCGGTTCGAGCGGCGAGAGCGTCTAGGTGTGGCTGGGCAGTTGCAGCGAGCCGGTCAAGGACGCTGCCGCCCCGTAATGACGCAGCAATACTCAAAATCGTGGGGCCAGCCGAAAAGTCCCCGCGCTCGTCGCGGTCCACATACCCCCGGGTTTCAAGCGCTCGCAGGTAGCGAAGCGCTGTCGTCGGGGTGACGTTGGCTGATGCTGCTGCGGTAGTCAAGTTGCAGTTGCGTTCTGCGAGTACGGCTTCGAAGAGGTCAAGGACTCGCGTAATCGAGCGAGGCACACCGTCATCATCGTCGGGACTATTCGTTGCGGTACCTGTTGCGAGTAGTGCCACCGCTTCTCCTATTGTCATCTGCTGACATTACTTGTGAACAGTTGACATGGTAAGGAGGGCGCGAGCAGAATGCAAGACATGAGCTCTTCGTTTGGACCCCTGGGTACGCCTGTCACCAACATTGCGGCACCTCGAGGTCCCGATCTCAACTGCAAGGGCTGGCCGCAAGAGGCCGCCTATCGGATGTTGCAGAACAACTTGGACCCGCAGGTAGCGGAGAACCCTGACCAGCTGGTTGTGTACGGCGGTACCGGCCGTGCCGCTCGAAACTGGGACTCCTACCGGGCCATGCTGCGCACTCTTGAGACGCTGGAACGCGACGAGACCATGCTCGTGCAGTCCGGCAAGCCGGTTGGTGTCATGCGCACCCACGAATGGGCACCACGAGCGATCATTGCCAACTCAAACCTAGTTCCCGAGTGGGCGAACTGGGACGAGTTTCGACGCCTCGAACACCAAGGGTTAACAATGTATGGCCAGATGACAGCTGGCTCATGGATCTATATCGGCACACAAGGGATCTTGCAGGGCACCTACGAGTGCTTCGCCGAAATCGCCCGCAAACGTTTCGGTGGAACTCTGGCTGGCACGCTCACCATCACCGCCGGCGCCGGCGGCATGGGCGGTGCCCAGCCGATGGCGGTGACAATGAACGATGGGGTTGTGCTGGTCATCGATGTCGACCAACACATGCTCGACCGACGGGTCGAACACCGCTACCTCGATGAGATCGCCCCTGACTATGCAGCGGCGATCAAACGAGTCACCGAAGCAAAGGCGTCGAGAACGCCTCTATCGGTTGGGCTACTTGGAAATGCGGCGGACCTGTTGCCACGGCTTTTGGCTGACGGCATCGAAGCCGACATCGTGACCGATCAGACGAGCGCCCACGATCCGCTGAGCTATATGCCCAACGATCTCTCCCTTGAAGCCGCAGATGAGCTACGACGCTCCGATCCGACTGAGTTCACCCGGCGATCACGGGCTGCGATGGCTACGCACTGTCAGGCCATGGTTGGGTTCATGGACGCAGGCGCCGAGGTCTTCGATTACGGCAACAGCCTGCGGGCAGAAGCCAAGCTCGGTGGGTTCGACCGCGCATTCGACTATCCGGGCTTTCTGCCTGCCTACATCCGTCCGTTGTTCTGCGAAGGCCTCGGCCCATTCCGATGGGTGGCGCTGTCGGGCGACCCGGCTGATATCGCGGCGACCGACCGGGCAGTACTCGAAGAGTTCCCCGAGAACGAAGGATTGGCTCGTTGGATCAAGCTCGCCGCTGAGCGAGTTGCCTTTCAAGGATTACCTGCCCGAATCTGTTGGCTTGGTTATGGCGAACGGCATCGTCTCGGCTTACGATTCAACGAGATGGTTCGCTCGGGCGAACTCAAAGCTCCGATTGTTATTGGTCGCGATCACCTCGACTCGGGTTCGGTGGCCTCGCCGTACCGCGAGACCGAGGGAATGATCGACGGGTCCGACGCCATCGCCGACTGGCCGCTACTTAATGGGCTCGTGAACACATGCTCTGGCGCTACCTGGGTCAGCATCCATCATGGCGGTGGTGTTGGCATCGGGCGCTCGATACATGCTGGTCAAGTCAGCGTGGCTGACGGCACCGACCTCGCCGCCGAGAAGCTCGAGCGGGTACTCACCAACGACCCGGCCATGGGTGTGATCCGACATGTCGATGCGGGCTACGAGCGTGCCATCAAGGTCGCAGACGAACGAGGTGTAACCATCCCCATGCGGGCCGACCAGTTATGACGGTTCGCCCAATTCTTGCCATTGGGCATCCGACGCTGCGTCTCGTCGCAGTGCCGGTAGACCCAATCGACATCGGGACTCCCAAGATTCAAGCGCTGATCGATGACCTGATCGACACCATGCACGATGCCAATGGTGCCGGGCTTGCGGCCACGCAGATCGACGCCACGGTACGAATCGCTGTGATGGAAGTTGGCGATAACCCTCGGTATCCGTACAAGCCGCGAATTCCGTTGACCGTTGCAATCAACCCGGTCATCGCGCCTCTAGATGACGAAATGGTCGAAATCAACGAGGGCTGTTTGTCGGTGCCTCTGCGGGGAAATGTGATGCGCCATGTCAATGTGCGGGTCAACTATTTCGATCGCGATGGTGTCGAGCATGACGAAGTCAAACGTGGATTGACCGCCGGCACCTGGCAACACGAGTGCGACCACCTGGACGGACAGCTGTTCATCGATAAGGTCGCTGACCCTGCAACGCTGGCGACATGGGACGAGTACAACACCCATCATCGACAGGCCTTCGTGGCCCGCATCACCGAGTTCGTCGAGCGGGTCGGGTCCTGAACAGCGTGCGAACGGCGGTGTGGTGCGAACAGGCTGTGCTCAACGGCAAGGTGCACGGCGATGTTCTGATCGACATGGTTGACGGCAGGTTTACGTCGATAGCGCCAGGGTCCGCTCAAGGCGCGGTGACACGACTCGCTGGCCTCACTATTCCTGGTCTTGCAAACGCTCATAGTCATGCGTTCCATCGAGCACTGCGGTCACGGACTCAGGCAGACCGTGGCACGTTCTGGACATGGCGCGACCTGATGTATGGCGCCGCCGAGCGGCTTGAACCTGACACCTATTACCGCCTAGCACGGGCGGTCTTTGGTGAGATGGTCTTGGCGGGTATTTCGTGTGTCGGTGAGTTTCATTACATCCACCATCAGGGCGACGGAACTACATACAGCGATCCAAACGAGATGGGCCTAGCAATGCTGGCAGCTGCCGACGCAGCAGGCATCAGAATTACGCTTCTTGACACCGTCTATCTGCACGGTGGGCTCGACAGGGACGGCTATTCGCAGCCCGAAGGAACGCAGCGTCGCTTCAGCGATCAGACTGTTGACCATTGGATCGAGCGGGTCGACGGGCTGAATGCTGGTGAGACGCACCGAATCGGTACTGCGATTCATTCAGTACGGGCGGTAGCCCCTAGCGACATGAGCGTCGTCGCCAAGTGGGCGGCTCGCGGTGCCGGGCCCGTGCACTGCCACATCTCCGAGCAGCCAGCCGAAAACGAGGCATGCCAAGGGTTCCACGGTGCGTCCCCTATAGGCGTTGTCCACGATGCTGGATTGCTCTCGCCGCATTTCACTGCTGTGCACGCCACGCACCTTGACGCTGGCGACGTTGCCGCCTTGGCTCGTTCTGGCTCGACGGTCGCCATGTGCCCAACGACTGAACGCGATCTTGGTGACGGCATTGGACCAAGCCGCCCGTTTGTCGAATCGCAGATACCGATCGCCTTGGGTTCGGACTCACATGCGGTGATCGACATGTTCGACGAAGTGCGAGCAGTGGAACTACACGAACGGCTACGCAGCCAGGAACGAGGCGTCCATTCCGCAGTCGAGCTGTTGGACATGGCGACGGTCAATGGACACCGCAGTCTCGGGTGGAGCGACGCTGGCGCAATTGCGGTCGGGAACCGGGCTGACCTGGTGACCGTCGACCTCGACTCTGTTCGAACCGCCGGAACCGCCGCTGCAGGAGGCATCGAGTCGGCCATATTTGCAGCCACAGCGTCGGATGTGTCGAACGTGTTCATCGACGGACGCTGCGTCGTTGCTGACCACGCACACATCGATGTTGACGTCGCAGCGGAACTCTCTACAACTATCCAGGAGCTGATGGGCCGTGACTGAGCACACCACAAGACCGTCGCTGGTGATCGACAACATCGGTTCCCTCGTTACTAACGATCCGGCGCTTGGTGCCGGCCCGCTGGGCATTATTGAAGACGCGTCGCTGGTCATCGTCGATGGTGTTGTGGAGTATGTCGGTCCATCTGGTGCCATCGCTGACGAGCGAATCGACGCAGACGGAGCGTGCGCTCTGCCTGGGTTTGTTGACTCCCATACCCATCTTGTCTTTGCTGGCGACAGGGCCGAAGAGTTCACCGCACGAATGGCAGGGCAGCCCTACGACGGTGGTGGTATCCGCACTACGACAGATGCGACCCGAAGCACGTCATCCAATGAGCTGGACCGGCTCGTGCTTGCCCGTCTCGCCGAAGCGCATTGGGCAGGCACAACCACCATCGAGATCAAGTCTGGCTACGGGCTAAACGTTCCGGACGAGGCCAGGTCGCTTGAGATCGCTAAGGCACACACCACCGAGACCACGTTCCTAGGCGCACACCTTGTGCCTGCCGAATTCGATGGCCGAGCTGACGACTACATCGATCTGGTATGTAGCGACATGCTCGCTGCTGCGGCACCGAACGCAAAATGGATCGATGCCTTCTGCGAGACCGGCGCATTCGACGCCGACCAATGTCGCGCTGTGCTCGAAGCAGGACGTGCCGCCGGGCTCGGACTTCGGCTCCACGGCAACCAACTAGGCCCCGGCCCCGGGGTGCAGCTTGCGGTCGAATGCGGGTGTGCGTCGGTAGATCACTGCACCTATCTCAGCGTGACCGACATCGAGGCGCTCGCCGGCAGCGAGACTGTCGCAACGTTTCTGCCGGCAGCTGACTTCTCAACTCGTCAGCCGTATGCCGATGCGCGACGGGCGATCGATGCCGGCGTCACTGTCGCCATTGCGTCCAACTGCAACCCAGGCTCGAGCTACACGACGTCGATGTCCTTTTGCATAGCGATCGCCGTGCGCGAAATGAAAATGACGATCGACGAGGCAATCCAGGCGGCAACACTTGGTGGGGCAGCGGCCCTGCGACGCGACGATATTGGACGGCTCACACCCGGTTGTGCTGGCCATGTCACCGTTCTGAAAGCACCCAGCCACCACCATCTTGCCTATCGGCCAGGTGTTCCGCTGGTAGCCAGGACGATAGGTCCGCTTGCTTCGTTCAAAAGTCGCTTCGCCCACGAGGTACCTCGGGCAGGTGGCGAACAGTAACGGGCTCGTCTCAGCTACCTCACGACGTTCTACGGTCGCAGCAGCGAGCAATGAGTCGGGCCGCAACGGCTATTCAGAGTCGGCGCGCTCGATTGCATTGAGGTAGCTGTAGATCGTTACCTTGCTGACACCCATCCAGCTTGCGACGTCTTCAGCTGCACCCCGCACCAAGAATGCGCCTCGTTCGTCGAGACGGCGGATCGCCATCTGCTTTTCAGCGCGCTTCATTTCGCCGAGTCGAGTTCCGACTTCTCGCTCGACTGCTGACACGGCTCTTTCAAGAGCCCCGTGAAGCTCGCTAGGGCGCAGGTACGCAACGGTTTCGCCTTGCCATATGACAGGTTCGTCACCCTTTCTGGACGATCGCGGGGCAACAACACTGGCGCCCAAGCTCTCTACGATTGGCCGTAATGCCGAAAGGAATTCGCTGGCTGAGTCGCTCATAGGCGTTCGAGCCGGGCCTGGATGCTCGTGGCGCCGGCATCGAAGCCAGCCTGAGTTAGCAATTGAACAATTGAAATGAGTTCGCCGATTGGTCCCTCGGCGGTGGTTGAGAAGGGACCAAGGTCCACAACGAAGTCTGTCTGCGCCAAGATCTCGAACACGGCCATGACATGGGGCCCCGGGTCATCCTCTTTGAACGGTTCGACAAGTATTTCTAGGCGCCCTTGACTCATGCAACCAGACTACTACTCCTGAGCTTTTGGCCTAACCAGCCGAAGGTACGTGTACCGCTGAAGCCAGAAACTTGACGTTTCGTTAAATACTGGTTGTAGTGTCGAGCAATGTGCATGGGCCCAGTTGCCCGGCATTTTGGCCAATCAGCCTGCCAACCAGGTCAGTGTCGTCCCTTAACTCGGCGTTCGCTTGACAAAAGTAGAGGGCACGAGCGGACCCGGCTATGTCCCTCCTGCTGATCTGGGCTGTGTCAACGGCAGAAGAAGCCAAAGCCAGAGCCTGCCGTGTCAGAATGATGCAGCGATACGAGCCACTCAGGTTCCGTTACATCGGTGTTCAGCCCGCAGCGGGGCGAACGTCTCACCACAAAGCCATATGTGTCTCGTACAGCAGGAAACCCAAAGGAAGGCGTCAAACCTATGACTGATCAACTCACTGCAGAGGTAGGCGAGGAGACCCCGCCGCTCACGCCTATGTCGCTCGCGACGCTTCTGGGTCGCATCGAGCACGAATGGGCCACTCGTAAGAAGCTCTTCGACCTGCCCAACGCCCGCATTTGGAAGCCAGATGCAAACGTCGACCTGAGCTTTGAGTTTCTTGGCAGGCCATGTGCCACGCCAATCGGGCCTGCAGCAGGTCCACATAGCCAACTCGCCGAGAACATCGTGTTGTCATGGCTTGGCGGATCACGCCTGTTCGAACTGAAGACGGTTCAGGTGCTTGACGAGTTGGTCGTCCAGCGTCCATGTATTGATATGCAGACCATTGGCTACAACATCGAGTGGAGCCAAGAACTGCTTGTGCCGCAGAGCCTGACCGAGTACGTCAAGGCGTCCATGCTGATCGAGATCTTGCGGCAGTGGGAACCGCTCGCCGAGCACATTGGCCCGGACCCTGGTCCTTATGTGTTTGACATGTCGGTCGGGTACGACCTTGCTGGGATCTCGTCGGACAAGGTCTCGGCGTTCATTCGTGGCATGAAGGACGCGACGTCCGAAATCGACGCGCTTCGTTCGGAACTCACAGGATCGTGGGCTCGCTTTGCTGACTTCGACTTCAATCCTCAGATCTCAACCACACTTACGTTGTCGACGTTCCACGGTTGTCCGCCCGAAGAGATCGAATCGATCACCCAACACCTGATCGATGAACACAGTCTCGATGTCATCGTCAAGCTCAACCCGACCTTGCTTGGTTATGAGACGGTCGCTGGCATCGTGAACGACGAACTCGGCTACACCGATGTCTCGGTGCAAGAGTCCGCATTTGCGGCTGACTTGCAGTTCGCTCGTGGCATCGAACTGATAGAGGAACTCAACCAGTACGCAAAGGACCGCGGTCGGCTGTTTGGCATCAAGCTCACCAACACACTCGTGGTCGACAACGCCAAGCAATGGATGCCGGAAGAGACGATGTATCTCTCTGGGCCTCCGTTGCACGTGCTTGCGTCGACGCTGCTGCAGCGCTTGGCCGAAGCGCTACCCGGCAGGCTCGACATCCCCGGCCACAACGGCGACATCATGGTCAGCTTCTCGGCAGGTATTACCAAGGAGAATCTGGCTGACTCGATCGCCATGGGTGTGAACCCGGCGACAGTCTGCTCAGATCTGCTTAAGCCGGGTGGTTATGGGCGCCTGGCGCCAATGCTGAAAGCGCTGACCAAAGAGATCGCCGACAGCGGTCATACCGATCTTGCCGGATGGAAAGCAGCTCGTCAGCAGCAAGCCGTCACAGAGGGGCACGACACGTCCGCCGCTCGACACGTCGCCTTCATTCGTGGTGCCGGCATTGATGACTATCACCTGTCCGGCAACGAGAAGTTGCCGCGCGTTGTTGACAATGACCTCGAGATGTTCGGCTGTGTGGCGTGCAACTTCTGCGTCACGGTTTGCCCGAACGATGCATTCTTCAGCATCAAGAGTCTTGATGGCATGGAAGGCCGCCAGCAGTACCTGCTCTTTACCGAGCTCTGCAACGAGTGCGGCAACTGCCTTACCTTCTGCCCCGAAGAAGGTGATCCAGCCATGATCAAACCCCGGCTGTACTCAAACCCCGAGCTCTTCGCTGGGCGCGAGGGCCAGGGCTTCTTGCTCGAAGGCGGCAGGATCGTCGACAGCCGCGACGAGACTGGTGCGGCCGACCCGGAAACCATGGCGATGGGGCAGATGCTGCTCGACTCCGTGCAGGGAAACCCGCTCTATTCCTCCACGCCAAGCGAGGCCTCCACGTGAGTCGCTACATAACCATCGCTGCAGCCCAGCTCGGGCCGATCGAGAAAGACCACTCGCGCCGGTCTGTCGTCGAACGCCTGATTGCCATGCTTCATCAAGCCGCCACCAGCAACTGCGAACTAGTCGTGTTCCCTGAACTCGCACTGACGACGTTCTTTCCTCGGTGGTACACAGAGGAACTGTCAGCGCACGATCACTACTACGAGACATCGATGCCGAGCGAAGCGACACAACCGCTCTTTGATGAAGCCAAGCGCCTCGGTATCGGGTTCGCGCTCGGTTATGCCGAGCTCACCGAACCAGACGTCGATGGCCGGCAACACCGCTTCAACACAACGGTGCTCGTCGAGCGTGACGGAACCATTGTTGGCAAGTACCGCAAGGTCCACATACCTGGACACGAAGACGACGAGCCTTGGCGTCCGTTTCAGCATCTCGAGCGCCGCTACTTCGAAGAGTCCAACGAAGGGTTCGGCGTCCATCGCGCCTTTGGCGGCATTGTTGGAATGGCTACATGTAACGATCGTCGCTGGCCAGAGACGTATCGCGAGATGGGTTTGCAAGGTGTCGAGCTGATCATGATTGGCTACAACACGCCCATTCACTACGCACCCGATCCTGGCCAAAACGCACTGCAGGGCTTCCACAATCATTTGTGTATGCAGGCAGGTGCGTACCAGAACGGAACCTGGGTTGTTGGCGTAGCCAAGGGTGGCGTCGAGGCCGGCGTCGAGTCGCTGGCCCAGTCATGCATCATTGCCCCGAGCGGGCAGATCGTGGCTCAGGCGACAACCACCGGCGACGAGGTCATCACCGCTCGTTGCGATCTGGACAGGTGCAAGGACTTCAAGGAAACGCTCTTCAACTTTGACCGCTACCGGCGGCCCGACGTCTACCAGCGAATCACAAGCCAAAAAGGGGTCATCGAACCGCCGGAGAACACCTCGAACTGAACCAACGCTCTCACAGGGTGCGGAACAAAAACATGCCGTACGTCTCGACGATCATTCATCATCGCCCGCGGCGTTCTCGAAACTGTAGTCCCAGCCCAAGAAGTGTGGGGGGTTCCTGGGGCCTTCTTCAGCACCTTGCTAGCGGTCAAGTACTGGCGAAAAATAACCGTGGCTGGCAGCAGATACCGGCCGCCAGCCATGACACCGGTGATGCTCTATTAAGGGATCGTGCTGGCGCCTGATTGCTCGCAGGCGGTCAACACACCGACAGCTTGCGGCGTCAGCTCATGAGTGGTTGCAGTTCTCTCCGTGTTCGTGTGCATCAGCGTGGGTCGCGATCTCTTTGCGAATCTCTTCCATATCGAGCTTCTCGATCTGGGAAACGAGTTCGGTGAGATCACGTTCGCCCATAGCGCCGGGCTGGGAGAACAACTGGACGCCGTCGCGAAAGGCCATGATCGTAGGGATCGAACGGATGCCGAGTTCGCCGGACAACTGTTGTTCCTGCTCTGTATCAACCTTGGCGAAGGTGATCTCGGGATGCTGCTCGGAAACAGTTTCATAGACCGGAGCGAATGATTTGCAGGGGCCACACCATTCAGCCCAGAAATCGATCAGCACGATGCCGTCGGCTAACACGGTTTCTTCGAACTGGCTACTGGTGATGTTCGTGGTGCTCATTGCTTGCTCCTGTAATTACCACCCCGTAGTGGCGTCCATAAGGAACCCGAATGAGTCCCTCGGTATTGCGGGCCGTCATCGGGCAGCCTATGAGCGACGGCACTACTATTCCGGCCATGGCATCTGTGGTGATCACATTCATCGGCGACGACCGGGCTGGACTGGTGGACACGGTCGCAGGTGTGGTCGCTTCCCACGGTGGGAACTGGGATCGCAGCCATCTCGCTGAACTTGCTGGCAAATTTGCCGGCATCGTGCTCGTGCAGCTACCCGACGCTTCAGTCGATGCCTTGCTGGGCGAGCTGGGCGCAATCGCATCCCAGGGCCTACTCGCAATTACAGCCGAACGGGCCACCACAACCGAAACGGCGGGAACGACCTCTCAGGTGTCGTTGGAACTGATCGGTCAGGATCACCCCGGCATCGTCCACGAGATCTCCCATGTGCTGGTGGCGCAGAACATCAGCATTGACGAACTCGAGACAAGGGTGGCGCCAGCCCCGCAAGGCGGGAACCTCTTTATTGCCCACGCAGTTCTTGAGTTGCCCGACGGTAGTGACCTGGACGCGCTTCGCTCGGCTCTAGAAGCAGTAGCGCATGATCTGATGGTCGACCTTGATCTGATTCTTGAATGATTGGACAGCCACCCAGAGAGCGCTGCTGTTACTTCCGATAAGACAGGCGCTAAATCGTTTGTGGGCACAGGCTTGGCGGGTCCGGTTGTGGTATCTGATCGGGCAACGAAGGGAGCCGCAGCCAAACGGTTTGACGCTGCGCTGCACTCGTAGCGCCGGTGTCGCGAACTCAGTCGGCACCCGTTCTTGAGATGCTGAGCTGTTCGTCACGCCAGGCCAACACACTCGGTGAGACTTTCCGCGATATCGGTGACTCGGTGACATCGGGAAGATACGTAGCAGGAGGCCGGTCAGCGGGCTTTCCGTATCGACAACGAAGTACGAACCAAGAGCCCCAACCCGAGAGATCCAACCACTCAGAACGCCCGACTCGCGAACCGCAGGTCAGACCTCGGCTTTTTCGGGCAGTAGTCTCGCACCGTGCGCACGGTTATCGAGATCCTGGTCCAGATAGTGGGCGGCCTACTGGTCAGCGGCACCTTGTGGTCGGCGATGTTGACAGTTGTTGTACCCCGGGCCGAGCGGCCGCGAATCGCTCGGTATCACTACAAGTTCATTGGTCTGCTTTCCAAGGTCGCACATCGATTGTTCCGCGACCCCGAAACCCGCAACAGGTTCGACTCACGCCTGGCACCTTTTGGTCTGATCACGCTGTCCTTTGTTTGGGCGTTCCACATTACTACCGGCTTCGCCCTGATCTTCTGGGGTCAAGGCATCCGCGGTCCGGTCAATGCCTTCGTTCTAAGCGGATCGTCACTCACCACTCTGGGTATCCGCACTGCCGACGAGCCGTTCACGCTGGTGCTCGTGGTGGTCGAAGCGCTCATCGGCCTAGGCCTGGTCGGCCTTGTGATCAGCTATCTCCCCACGATCTACACGGCCTATCTCGATCGCGAGATTGCCGTTGCCCGGCTCGAGGTTCGAGCTGGCCGGCCAGCACACCCGTTGACGTTCTTGCATCGGAGCAATCGCATTGGATGGCTTCAGGAGATGGATCCGGTGTGGGCTGAGTGGGAGAACTGGTTTCTCGAGATCGAGGAAACCCATAGCACGCACACGTCGTTGTCGTTCTTTCGGTCCTCGCAATACGGGCGATCATGGCTGCAAACCGCAGGGGTCGTGCTGGACGCAGCTGCGCTTATGGAGTCGACCATTGAGGTTGAGCCCTCGCCCCGAGCTGCGCTATGTATTCGCTCAGGATTTGTTGCGCTGGGCAGCCTCGCGGACACGTTCGAGGTCGATCGGCCACTTGACCCGAAGCCAGGCGAACCCTTCTCGATGGAGCGCACAACATTTGATCAGCTGTGCATCGAGATGCGGGCCATAGGCATTCCGCTCAAACCCGACCTCGACCGAGCATGGGTTGACTTCGCTGGTTGGCGAGTGAACTATGACGCGTCGCTCATGGGCCTGATGGCGTATCTACGGATCGAGCCAGGAGAGTGGTTCGGCGAGCAGCGCTGCAAGCCAACCGCTGACATCACACGAATGGTGGTCTGAGGCCCCCCAACCTTGCGAGCCGTATCCTGATCTAGCATTCTGGTTCGGACGTAGCAAAGGGGAGTCGTTTCGTGACATTGGCAATTGACGCAGGATCGACAGATGTGCCGTTGATCGAGCAGACGATCGGCGATAATCTTGAAGAGACAGTCGCCAGGTTCGGCGATCGCGAGGCACTGGTGGTGGATCATCAGGGCATCCGCCAGACGTGGAACGAATTCAATGCCTCCGTCGATGAAGTCGCAAAAGGGTTGATGTCGTTCGGCATTGCTCAGGGCGATCGTGTCGGCATGTGGAGCCCGAACTATGCCGAATGGGTTTACGTGCAGTTCGCCACGGCCAAGATCGGTGCCATCCAGGTCAACGTCAACCCGGCCTATCGCACGAGCGAACTCGAGTATGCGATGAACCAATCTGGATGCAAGATCCTGGTAACCCGCAGCGAGTACCTGACGTCGGCCTATGAAGACATGGTCGAGCAGGTCCGTCCAAACTGCCCTGACCTGGAACATGTCGTGTACTTCGATACCGATGACTGGGCGGCTCTACTAGCGGCTGGCGAGTCTATTTCGGACCAGGATCTTCGCACCCGTATGGCGTCGTTGAGCCAGAACGATGACATCAATATCCAGTACACGTCGGGTACGACAGGCTTCCCCAAAGGCGCCACGCTGAGCCACCGAGCGATTCTGAACGACGCCAAGTTTGTGGGCATGATGTGTGACTACGACGAGACCGATCGAGTCGCTATCCCAGTGCCCTTCTATCACTGCTTCGGCATGGTCATGGGCAATCTGTCTTGTTCGGTATTTGGCGCGACCATGGTCATTCCGTGTCCAACGTTTGATCCTGCGGCTGTGCTGCGGGTAGTCGAGGCCGAGCGGTGCACCTCGCTCTATGGCGTGCCGACCATGTTCATCGCCGAGCTTGGCCATGCTGATTTAGCTACCAAGGATCTGTCGTCGCTGCGCACGGGGATCATGGCAGGGTCGCCTTGCCCGATCGAGGTCATGCGTCGTGTGATCGATGAGATGAATATGAGCGAGGTCACGATTGCTTACGGTCAGACCGAAACGTCACCGGTGTCCACCCAGACTCGCACAACCGACTCGGTTGAGGTTCGGGTGACAACGGTGGGCCAGGTCCTGCCACATGTCGAAGCCAAGATTGTTGACCCCGAGACCGGTGAAACTGTCGAGCGGGGGAGCGAGGGCGAGTACTGCACGCGCGGCTTCCATGTCATGAATGGCTACTGGAACGATCCTGACAAGACGGCTGAAGCAATTGATGCTGACGGCTGGATGCACTCGGGCGATCTGGCGACAATGGACGATGATGGTTACGTAAACATCGTGGGTCGCATCAAGGACATGATCATTCGTGGAGGCGAGAACGTCTATCCCCGAGAGATCGAAGAGTTTCTGTACACCCATCCGGCAATCGCAGATGCGCAGGTGATTGGGGTGCCCGACCTGAAATACGGGGAAGAGATCATGGCCTGGGTCCAGCTGGCCGAGGGCCAATCGGTGACCGACGACGGCATCAAAGCGTTCTGCAAAGGCAAGATCGCCCACTTCAAGATTCCGCGGTACATCTCGTTCGTGAACGACTTCCCCATGACCGTCACCGGCAAGATTCGCAAGGCCGAGATGCGCGAGAAATCAATTGCCGACCTCGGACTGCAATCAGAAATTGCCGAGAGCGCCTGACCCTCCCGCAAACCACCTGTTTGTGACCGCAATCGACGCGCTGCAGCCCAGCGGCGAGACTGCGCCGAATGCGTCGGCCAAGTCGGCAGCGGATGCTTCGATGACCCGGCGGGCATGAGCCGCCACGTAGGCGCCGAGGAGCACGATGCCGTTCTGCTCGGGGCAGCTACCTGGGATCAGCTTGTAGGTAGCGAAACGGTGCACGATCCGACGCACAAGTGCAGCGGGAAGATCGTCGAGTTCATCTGCGCCGTCGTAGACCTGATCGTTGCGAAGCACAACAACAATTTTGTGGTCGGCGTCGCTGTCGTCGAGCAGTTGGATTCCGCCGACGACTCGTGCGGTTACGACAATGTCGGCTCGGTCGATCCGTTGTTCGCTCGCGACGCAGATGTCGAGCGGACCGCTATCGCCGATTGCTGCACCGGGGTGGGGGGTAAGGGCCCCCACCGGTTCGTCACCGTATGCGCGCGGAACGGACCCCTAGAGCGTGGGTGGAAGTGCCGAAGCTCACCAGGGGCCCATTCTGGCTTTGATCCAGCGGCTGGCGGCCCAAGATCCTGCCTCGGCATTGACAGTCGCAACGTTGCCAGACATGGCACTAGCCGTCTGGTCAGCTACCCGATGCGCAGAGTTGGCTATTGTTGCGAGCAAGCTTCTCGCGCCGCAGGCGGCGGTGAACAGAGCGCCCATCCAAGCCGCGGGCAGATCTGTTTTGCAAGGAGGTACGCCGACCAGAGAGGCACAGGGTGCGTATTCATGGCGGACGGACTACCCTCCTGTACGCACAACTTGATGAAGTGGGCACGAGAGTGTTCCACCCTGTCGCCGGTAAGGCGCTCCGGGTCCCAGATGCAGTTCTCCCGGGCGTAAGCCCTGTTGTTTTGATGCTGGTTCGGTCCGCGCTTTAACCTGTGGCTCACCAAGTCAGCGCCTGGCTTGCCAGGTTTTTATCCATCGCAACGGAGGAATCATCGCTTACGTGAGTGATCT
>MEHZ011509262.1_pt1 | contig 42797 bp, 42 predicted proteins | sample 897221 | NCBI WGS metagenome assembly MEHZ01 (sample SAMN05514161, study PRJNA337945) | marine metagenome | isolation source: marine surface water | place: Arctic Ocean | collected 2007-12-13 | reverse complement strand
GGTGAGGTCACGGGAGGTGAGGCCGAGGTGAATCGATTCGCGGCCTGCGAGGCCGTTGAATTCCTCGATCCGGGCCTTCACGTCGTGCAACGTGATGCGCTCACGGGCGTCGATGGAAGCGAGGTCGATCTGGTCCTTCACCTTCTCGTAGGCGCTGATCGCGGCAGTCGGGATCGCGACACCGAGGTCGCGCTGGGCCTTCATGACCGCGATCCAGTAGTCGCGTTCGATTTCCACGCGGCCGGTGGGCGACCAAATGAATTTGATGGACGACGAGGCGTAGCGCTCGGCGAGGACGTTGGTGATGGGTTGAGGTTTGGCGGCGGCTTTCGGCATGGCAGGAACGCAGAGCGTGAACCGAGCCCTACAATCCTGCCAACTTCAATGTGATGGGCGTTGCCCCAAGTCGGGGTGAGGCAGCTCAGTCTGTCACTGGGGCCACCGCGTATACTTCGACCAAAGCTTTTCCGGCAGTGGTGCCCGCTCCTGAGACCCGGGCGGTGTAGACTCCAGGTTCGAGTTGGACGAGTAAGGCCGCGTCGGCGCTGCCTGCGGGTAGGGCGAAGGCTCCGGTCGATACGGCGGCCGCTCTCACGGCGTCGGCTTCGGCGGCTTCGGACCAGTTGTCATTGTTGGCTAGAACTGACTGTCCGGACAGCACCTCTAGAACGGGATCCGTGAGGGTCCCGGTGACACCGAAGTCCGCAAGAGTCGGACCAACCGCTCGGATGAGGAAAGTTTGGGCGGAGTCTCCGGCGACCACGATCCCCGGAATGAGCACGTTGTCGCCCGTGCCGACCTGAGCTCGCACCGATACGTTTACCAGTCGATTGGCCGAGGGGTCGCGATTCACATCGTAGAGTTCGAGCAACGTCACGCCGGGACTTTGATCACTGCTACGGAGCGAAGCGGTATACAGTCCGGGCGCTAAATCGGTGAGAAGGGCGGCGTCTTTACTGCCCGCTTCAAGTGCAAATGCTCCCGAGGCGGTGACCGCAGCGGAAATCGCGCTGGCGTTGTCGACGCTCCAATCATCATTAAATCCGATTTGCTCCCCGTTGCTGTCGAACAAAGTCAGAGTGGGATCAGCTAAAGCATCGGCCACACCCAATGGTCCCAAACTGGGACCGAGCGCGCGAATCATGATGCGTTTGGGACCCGTGCCGGTGATCACAAATCCGGGAGTAATCGGCGCGACCACACGGGTGTTGGCGTTCTGGAGCTGAGCCCGAATCGAGAGGTTCGCGATAAATCCAGCGATGGGGGGCGGCGTGTCAGCGTCCCCGTCATCGCCCCCGCCACCAGATCCGTCGCCACCGCCGATGGCAAATTCAGACGTCCAGGATGGGCCGACCGCGGAGGCCGAAAGTGGGGCGAGCGGGGTCGAATTTGGGTTGGTTTGGTCGGCCCCGATATCCGCCGGATTTGGGCGAGTTTCACCATCTAGGTCAGTGGCGACGGCGTAGGTGGCATGGGCGCTCGCGATGGCTGGTGATCCACTGGTGGGGCGGTGCAATCCATCGGCGGCTGCAGCCAATGCCGGATCCGCGTTCGTGAACCCCGCATGGGTGAAGCCTACGGTGGCACCGAAGGCCAAGTTGGTGGCGTAGATGAACGACGTCGGCGTGGAGCCGTGCGTGATCAGGGGGCCCCGCGTCGAATGGAGGATGTTGTTGGCGATGGTGGAATCAGTGGGCACCAGCGAGTTATCTTTGGATCCAGGTTCGGCCAAATTGAAGGTCTGGGCGTTGTCGACGAAAGTGTTGTGGGTGATCTGAGCGAACCGAACCTGCTCGTAGCCGCCGTTGGTGTCGTCCGATGATACACTGCCGGCGCGGCGCAGCACCAAAGCGGCGCGCAGACCCGTGCCAGCGGTCCCGGAAATGTAGTTGTTGCGCACGATGTGGTCCTGACCGTTGAGGCGGATACCGCCGGTGTTGGGCACGTTGTTGCCGAGGATGATGTTGCCTTCGACCAAGGCGCCATCGCCGTGGCGCATCACGATTGAGCCACGGCTTTCCACCAGCGTGTTGTGGCGGATTGTGTTGTTACTGCTCTTGTTCGAGATGACCTCGATCTCGCCGTCGCAGCGGTAGAAATGATTATACTCCACGGCCGAAGCGGAGTTGAAGTTCGCGTAGTCGCTGGTGCCGATCCGAATGGTTTCAAACTCATTACCGGAGAAACCGACCGGGTTGGGGCCGAACGAGTTGTGGTCGATGCGATGGTTGTAAGCGGAGTAGGGCTCACCGTCTTCCCCGGTTTGGGGCACCAGTTCAAAAATGATCAAAGCGCCGCGCACTTTCTTCTGTTCGAAGTGGCAGTGATCGACCCGGTTGTTGGTGCCGTAGAGCTGCACCCACTTGCTGTTGTGAAAAATAAACTCGGTCCGGTCGCCGTCTTCATCGTCGTCGTCCACATCCTGTTCGTGGGAATTCATGTCGATGATGGCGGTGTTGGTCAGGCGACAGTGGTGCGCGTGACGGTTGCCACTGTTGGAGCGAAACTGGACAACCGAAGAGCCAATTTCCTGCAGATAATCGTCACCATTGTAGAAGAGAAATCCGTCCGCCGTGATATAATCGCCGCCAAATTTGATGAATGATTTCCCTTTCAACACCACCCCGCCTCGAGTCTCCGCCCGCAGGGTGATTCGTGCCGCGGCGGTGCCCATCGCGTTGAAGTTAATTCCCTGATCGACGTAGACTCCGTCGCGCCAAGTGACAATGTCGCCCGGTGCGATGGCCCCACTCCCGGTCAGATTGCGGATGTCATCATCAGAAGAAACGAAATGCTCTGTGGCCTGGGCGGATGACGCAAAAAGCAGGTAAGTCAGCCCGAGTTTGAAAGCTAAAGGGGAGGAAGACGGGGCGGATAAGCGGTGCGATTGAAAGAGGGATTCCACGGGAATATTAATAATTATTAACAAGAAAGCTAGAGGAGTTGGCGGGTTCGTGCCAATCTTTGAATCATCCGCCGTTTTGGTGGGTCAGTCGGAGATTACGGATTGCTGGTGCCCGGAGTTGCCAGAGTCCGTGACGGGTGAACAGAGTTGGGTTCTGTGAGTGAAACTGGAACTGAATCGGCGATGCCTCCTAGCGATCCTGAACCCGAGAAATCGGAGCAAAAGACGGTGGCGGTGTTGTTGTCGACGATGCGGTCGGGTTCGACCCTGCTCAAAGCGCTGCTCGCTCAGGCCCCGGATGTAAGTGATGTGCCGGAGACGGATTTCCAAAAATATGGGCACGACGGCGGCAACGCGGAACTGGAGGCGCTCAGCGCCGAGCCAATCCTCGTTCTGAAACGTCCAGGATGGTTCAACGAGATTGGTCGGTATCCTCGCCTCCCAGCCCACCCTCGTCTCAAGCGCATCGCACTGGTGCGTGATGCCTACGCGTTTGGATTGTCGGCTCGGAAGATGACCTTCCGGCACCTGCCATTTTTGCAACGCTCCGGGATCGGCAACCGCTTCCTGATCGAGCGTTATTGGGGCGGCGTGAATCGGCGCCTATTGGAACTCACCCAGGAGGATCCGGAGACCACGCTACTCGTTCGCTACGAGGATGTGTTGGTGGATCCGATCGGGCAGACGAAAGCACTATTCGAGTTTCTGGGATCCAGCCAAACCGAAGGCATCGAGACCTACGAGCGCCCGAAAAGCTACAGTTGGCAGTGGGGCAAGGACGACGGCGGTGCCGTGATCAAATCCCTGCGCGTGCAGCCGCCGCGCCCCATCGACTACGCTGACCGCAAACTTTTCGCGGCGATTAAGAACTCTCCGCAAGCGCTTAAGCTGCGTCGCGATTTGGGTTATCCAGATTTGCCGTAGGGTCGGCGGGGTGGGAGATGCAATTCTGGTAAAGTTGGAGCAGGCGTTTGCCGGTGTGTTCGATCGAATGAAACGCACTGGTCTCGAACGCACCTCGAACCAGGGTTTCGCGCAGGGCCTCGTCGGAGGCGACGCGTTTCATATGTGCGACCAGTTCGGTGACATATCCCGGTGCAAAGAGCAGGCCGTTTTGTTCTGGCTCGATGAGTTCCGGTATTCCTCGCGATCGCGGGCCGATCGCGGGTAGCCCAAACGACATGCCTTCCAAAATACTGACGGGTTGGTTCTCGGTCTCGCTGGCGGTCACGAAGACGTCGCCGAGTCGCGGTAGGTTGCGACGGATGAGCTCTTCATGGGGGACGGCTCCCGTGAAAATGACTGATGATTCGATCTCGAGGGAGCGCACGGTTTCCTTGATCGCAGTCATCTCGGGACCGTCGCCGATCATCACGAATTGCGCATCCGGGTGATCGGCGAGCACGATTTTGAAAGCTTCGAAACAGATCGGCAGCGATTTCTCGAATGAGACGCGACCGAGATAGAGAAAGGTAGGTCCGTCCTTTACGCCGAATTCCGCGCGCAGTTGGCGAATCTCGTCGGCCGACGCCAATGTCGGTGTAGGCATCCCGTTGGAGACCACCACCGCATCGAGATTTCGTTGGCTCAAGTGACGTTGCACGGAGGTTGAAGGCGCGATCGTGGCCGTGCAGCGCCGATAGAAAAAGGCCGAGTAATTACCCATGGCGCGCTGGATGATCTTCCAGTTGGGCCACGGAAAATGGTGCACGTAGCGGGGGTCGTCCCAGAACGTATGAAAGGTGCCGACGACGGGGATTTTCAGCCGCCAAGCCGCGTAGACTCCGGCCCAGCCGGTGCCCCATTCCGTATGCACATGAACCACATCGGGCTTGAACGCGCGCAGGTCTTTCATGGTCGGCCATAACGCAGGGAACACGACGTTGAGGTCAGGCTGTCCGCCCCATGGTAAGGATAGCGGCACTTTTCGAAGCGTGATCGAATCGTGTAGTTCGGCAGACTTGGCGTCTGAGCCTTTGGAGCCCGGGCAGTAAATGCGGACCTCATGCCCCGAATTTGCCAGGGCGTTGACCTGATTGAGCGCTGCAAACGTGGCCCCGCAGATGAAGGGTAGGAAACTATCGGTAAACAGGGCGACTCGCATATCGGAAGGCGCCCCGATGCAAGACATCGCCGTCTTAAAACCCAAGGAGAATGCGACTCCACCGAGAATTCGTAGTAAACGGGTGCCAGTTGACTGAAGCCACCGCCGCGATTCATGGTCTTAGGGCGAGGTCTCTCGTAACTCTATTTTGAATACAATTTTTCGTCTTTCGCTTTGTAGTATCCTCTGTTTCGGCGGAGGGCTTCTGCGTGCCGATAATCCGCTAAAGTTGCCGGAGGAAGTAAATGCCCGCGTGCAAGCGGCTTTGGAAGCGAACTACCGGATGGATTTCGAAGCGGGGTCGGCAGAGTTGGCTGCGATCCAGCCGTGGGCGGACGAACATCCGATGATTCCTTTTGGTCAGCTCCTGGTCGAGTGGTGGAAGGTCACCGCGGCGGTATGGGAAGAGGACGAAGAGCGCTGTGCCGCAATGTTAGCGGCCGCGGAAACCAGTCTGGAAAGCGCGGAGGCACTCATTGAGCGAGGTGATCCCACCGGTGAGGGACACATGATCAAAGGGGCCACCCTCGGGTTACTTGGTCGTTGGCACATCAAGAATCGTCGTTGGTGGAAATCCTACACGGTCGGCAAAGCGGCGAAGTCCAACCTGAATAAGGCGCTGCAGATAAATCCTGAACTGCATGATGCGACGGCTGGTATTGGTATATACGACTATTTTGTAGCGAAGCTGCCGGGCATTGTGCGGTGGTTGGCCTTTAGCGGTCAGTCGTCGGATCCGGCCGATGGCATGCGGGTTATTCTACGTTCAATTGAAACGGGCACTTACACGCCGGTCGGCACCCGGGCGGCGCTGGCCCTCGTGCAGTTACGTAATGAACTTGATCCGCTTGCGGCGGAAGCGCTGATCGATGGGTTGATCGCGGAACACCCCTCCAGTCCGTTCTTCGGCAGTCTGCGATTGATCGCACTCTATGATTCCAATCAACCCGAAGCGTTAGCCGAAGAGGCGAAGCGTCAGGCTGAGCTGTTCGCCTCCGGGCACTATCCGCCTGAGCGCGCTGCCCAGGTTCACTTCGCCGCGGGATTAGCGGAGTTTCGCTGGATGAATTGGGCAGCGGCGGAGGCTGCTTACGAAAAAGCCGTAGCGGAAGGGGACCCGACCGATCCGTTCGTGACGTGGGCCCAGTTGCATCTCGGCAACATCCAAGATGTGCAGGGTGACCGCAAAGGAGCCCGCAAAACCTATCACGAGGTGGAAGACCTGCTCAACCGCTGGGGCACCGAACGCCTAGCTGAGCGGTATCTAAAAAATCCGTTCGACCCCGCGCTCCATCAAGTCCGGCTTCTACCGGACGGGTGAGGTTTCATCCATAGTAACGCTTGACGTTAGTAACGCATAGCGTAACTATACGAATTAATGATTCTTTCGTTTCGCGACCGTTGGACCGAGCAGATTCATCAGGGGAAGTCTGTTTCCCGGTTTCCCTTCGGAGTGCAGAAGGTGGGACTTCGTAAACTCCAGCAACTTGATATAGGTATGGTCCTCCGCGACCTTACCGTTCCTCCGGGGAATCGTTTGGAACCACTCAAAGGAAATCGCCTGGGCCAGCACTCGATTAAAATAAACGACCAATCCCGAATCTGTTTCAAATGGACTGATCAAGGTCCACAAGACGTCGAAATTACTGACTATCACTGACCCATGTTGCAATCCTTACCATTGCCCACCCCCGGCGAAATGCTGCGGGAAGAGTTCTTAATCCCACTGGAGCTTTCAGCCTACCAGCTCGCTAAAAATATCGGGGTCCCCCAGACGCGTCTTTCCGCGATATTGGCTGGAAAACGAGCGATCACAGCCGATACGGGCCTGCGGCTCGATCGGTATTTTGGTCAGTCGGAGGGATGGTGGCTGCGCCTTCAGACCGACTGTGACTTACGAAACGCTCGGCGGAAACTGGGCAAAAAAATTTCCCGGGAGGTTACTCCGCGGGAAATGACAGTGGCTTAATAGCCCCTAACTGGAGCCTGCGCTGGCTCAGTGTTCGTGGTGGTCGGGGTAGTAGGCCTCGAGTTTGGCGATGGCGCTCTTGAGGGCCATGCCGGCCGCCGGATCGGCGCTTTGTTTGGCCTTCATGGCCGCGACGATCACCGCGTGGTGATCTTTGAGGCGCTGCCCGTAATCATCCTGCGAGGACTTTACCCGTTGAGTTAGGAAGTAGTCGGCGATGGTCGAGATCACGCTTTGCGCATGAGATTCTTTGTTGGTGACCCAGCGCACGATTTGGTTGGCAGCTTGAGCTGAAGATTCCTCGGCAAGTTCCCCGAGCATGGTGCTGGCCTTGATGACGGTAGCAGCGTCTTCGAGCATGGCAGCGACGCGGGCGTGATCATCATAAATGCCGCAAGGTACTTGGCAGTGGGCAGACAACGATTGGGCGGAGAGGGCCAAGCCGAGCGAGATCGCAACGGTCGAAAGGCAACGGGAGAGCAGAGATTTTTTCATGGGTAGGGGGGAGTTAGCTAGGAATGGACGGGTGCGTCAAACCACGGTCGCGAAGATTACGTTATCTTTGCTTAAAATTGCGTTGGATTGAGGTAGGATTCCGGAGCCGTGGCCACGAATTGGGGCGTTTGAAATCTTGATTCGACTGCAACACTTGGGCGTGCGGGAAGCGGGCCTTGATGTCGGCCCACGTAGTGTCCGTCCAGTGGGCTTCGTCGAATTTGCGCAGGGCCGTGCCTTTAAGCGGTCCGGATACCGCCTGATCAATCAAGGGCCACCAGAGGCTTTCGGTGTCGCGGTCCCAAATCAGAAAACCGTCCAGCCCATCCCAGATTTTGCTGTCGAAATAGGTGTAGCCACTCACGCCGAAGGTCAGCGTGGTGTCGCCGTAGGCCCGATCATAGACGGCACCGAGATCGGCCAGAATACAATAAGCGGCCATGATGGGGTGACCGCCGATGGTATCGTTGACGATTTCATGGCGGGTCAGGTCTTTCACGGAGTAGGCCTTGGCCTCGCCGTCGACGAATGCCACGAGGAAGCGGGCGTCGTCCGGGCATTCGGAGTCCGCCGTTGCGACGTCAATATATCGTGGATCCAATAGCGCGGGGAACGCTTCGCGGCCCATTCCGTAGTGGTATTGGCGCTTCTTTAGTTCGCTGTTGCTGATGTCGAAGTGTTGGGCGGGAGACTTCCCACCGTAGAGCATGTCGCGGCCGTCGATCCGGAGGAATTTGCCATTTTCGGCTGCGATGGGCCGACGCGATTGACCAGGTAGGTTGGGCACGAGAGTCACCAGTAGGAGGGCGACGAAGGGGAGGAAACGGAGGGAATGTTTCATGGCGAAGGCGGGTCTTGCGCTCGGGCGAGGGGGTGAGCGTGATACCAACATGAGACGTGGCGTTATCGGGTTATTCCTCGGAGCTTGGTTGGCGGTGAGTGCATCCGCCACCACGATCGGTGAGGCCATCGAGAAATTCGAATTGGTCGAATTGGTCAATACCCTCGCCGCCAAGAAGATCGATCGCTTGCTGCCGTCGTCCGCGAGGTGGATTGCTCCGGAAGATCGAGCTGCCGCCGCGGTCCTCCTTGCTATAGGCATAATCGAAGATTCGAACCTGATGGCTGCTGCGGACGTGGAGAGGAAGTTGGATCAGGAGATCAAACTCATCGGCGGCTCAGCGGAAGAAATTGTAGTATCGTTGGACGATGTTTCTGCGCTCATGCGGTTGGCGAATTTTGGTGGCCACGAGAAGCTTCGCCGAGCGGCGAAACTCACCCACGCATTGGATCGGGCGATCGCGGCCGAAGTGCTGACGGGCTATGGGTTGAGGAAGCCTCACGTAAGTGCCGGGACCGATCCTACCCGCACCGTGATCTATTCCCACAGCAGCCTGCCCCACGTGAAGCAGTTAGTAGGGTTGGTGGCGAGCGAAGGGTTACGGGGCGAAGTCTACATCGCGCCGAAAATTGCGGCATTCGTTTTTAGGGACGGTTGGGGGGAGCGCCCGGAGTGGATCAACGAACTGAGTCCCGGGCTTTATGTCGCCCAGGGTCCGGAAATGTTGGTGCATTTTGAATTCGAAAATGTGAGCGATCGCCAACGATTTGATGCCTTAGTGAATCAGTATGCGAAGAAGGACACGGAGGACGAAACGGGAAATATTATCCATTCCTGGTGGCAGCCCTTTTACTACGGCGAGACTTCCGCGGAAGGTTATTCCGAAATCCATCGCGTCACCTTGTTTTCCAAGCATGCGGAAGCGTCGCTACTGATGTTGGCAGAACGCACGAAAATTGTGCGTAGTTATTTTGAGGATACGACGGAGGGGATGGTGGTCGACTCGATCTGGGTTTCGGCGCCGTTTTACCGCTTCCTGCAGGGCGACTACAAATAGCAGCCCGTCCGATTGATCTACCAAATCACGTCGACCGGGTATTTCTGAAAGTTTCGATCGCCGGAGACGATGGGAATCTTTAACGACTTTGCGGTCGCGAGTAAAAGCCGATCAAACGGATCGCGATGGTGGTCCGGCAGGGACACGGTGTCGAAAAGGGCGCGGTCGGATATGGGCTCGTAAGTTAAGTCAGATTCACGAATGCGTTTGCGAAGGTAGGCTTCGGGGGTGTCGGGTAGGGGTAACTTGCCGATGCGGTATTTTAGACAAATTTCCCATGTCGAAACCTGACTGAACAACAGCACATTAGTGGGATCTTCGAGTAATACTCGGGCACTCACACCGAGTCGTTCCGGTGCGATCCACAGATAGAGCGCGGCTTGGGTATCGAGCAGCAATCTCATTCCGAGCCGTTAAAGAGGTCGGCGATTACCGCATTGGTGGCCGGTGAATCCCAGTCTGCGGCGAGGGTGATTTTGCCGACATCCTGGCCAAGTTTACGGCGCTTGAGTGACGGTCGGCGCGACTTGGCCAGGGGACGGAGTTCAGCGAAAGGTTTGTTACGGTCGCAGATGATCACCGTTTCGCCGTCTTTCACCTGTTTGGCGTAGCGAGACAAATTCGCTTTTGCTTCGTGCAGGTTGACCTTGAGCATGTTAAGAACCTAGTCCAGTTCCTTAGTTGGTCAAGTAACTATTCCAGCGGCTTCACCAGGCCAGCCTGATGGTGGAGACTCACGACCACCGCGTGGATAAGTTTTTCGCCGGCGCCGACCTCGAGTTGGGTGCCGCTGGTTACGCCGTAACCGCCTTCGGTGGTCGCTTGGATGGTGGGTAGATAACCCACATAATCGTTGGCGTTGGCTACGACCCATGTGGCGGCCAGCGGGCTCCGTCTTTTAAGATCCAATCCGAGTTCGACGAATGGTTCACCCGGGATGGCTGCGAAGGCGAAGTTGGTTCCTATCACTAAGGTGTCGACTTCAACCCGGCGGGAAGGCGTGGGATTGGATCCGTCGGATCGCTCGACGAGATCTATGAAGTTCTGGCGAAAACTCAGTCGTTCACTACCGATTGTGAACTGCGTGCTGCGGCTGGCTTCGAGCACTTTTTGGGCGAGGACATGGCCAACCAACTCGACTTGGGCGAACGTTTCTGCCGGCGTTGCGTAACGAAACATATCGGCGTCGAAGGGGTTGATGTCTCCCGCCGCCCCAAGGAGAAACATGCACAGCCCTCCCAGCTCGGCTTCAACTTTCCTGGCCATGACTCCAGGGTAGTCAGCCGATACGATCAACTGGTCGAAGTTCATGCTGATTACGGGGTGCACGCTGTAGTTGACCAACGTAGCCACGACCCGGTCTTCGTTTTTTGCCGTGAGCGAGAGGACACCCACTTCCGGATCGACCGGGGCGGTGGGCAGACGATCTCGGTTGTTCCAGAGCATCTCCACGGTTCCGTCGGGTCTTACGGTGCGACGATTATAACCCTCCCGTAACTCACGGCGACCGTAGGTGACGTCTACCGGTTCGAGGGCGCCGTGGGCGCGTTTCGCGGCATCGACAATCAGCGGCAAGACGCGGTTGTAATAGTCGTCTGCTGGACGACCTGATCCGTGGGTGTGAGTTAGGGCGCAGACGACGTGATCGATGCCTGTTTCCAATTGGATGGATTCGTGGACCGAAGTCATGAAATCCGAATTCGCCCAAATCAAATCTAGCGAAATGATCGCAACGCTTTCGGCCCCGGACTCGAGCACGATGACCTTGGCTTGTAGAGGGTCATGCACCTCATAGGTGCGAGTGGCCCGACCGCCCATGCCGATCATTTGTTCGACTCCGCTCAGCGGCGTGATGTCGGCTCGAGCTACGCCAGCATGGAGTGTAGCTGTCGCGGCGGAAGTCCCGGATGCGCCGCTGAGAAAAACGAACAGGGAAACAAACAAGGAGCGGATCATAACCGTGAGTTACTGGGGATGACGTCCGTTAAGCTGCGAGACAACGCACGGCCATTTCACGCAGAACGTCCTCTTGTTCGTTGGGCCGGCGAATGATTTCGGCGAAGGCGTTGATCATCTCCTGCTGGTTGTCGATGAGACGTTTGGTGGTGGGGAGTTTGCCGCCACTCGCGAGCTTGCCGACATACCAGGCATTTTGGGTAAACAGATTGTAGGCGCTCTTGTCGGTTGCGCCGACGAACTTGTCGGAATGCTTGGCGGCGGCGGCCTTGAGGCCATCGAGTCCGCGGCTGCCGAGCCGAGCATCGCCGGCATCAATCAAGGCCCGCACTTGCAGCAGAATACGGTTACGATTCTGCAACGCGCTGATAATAGGTCGCGCGTCGCCGCCAGTGAAAAAATGGCGGTGCAACGCGGCGAGGGTCCACTTGATGTTGCCACTGAAAAATGCCTCGGCGGCTTCGAAGAAATCTCCTTCCGCGACGTTCGGCGTGAGTTCGGTGACGGCGGCCTCCGTGATGGGTTGGCCTTCGTCCACGTAGGTGGAGAGTTTACGGACTTCTTCGATCAGCAGTCGGGTATTGGCCCCGATGCGGGTGAGGAGCAGCTGAACCGCCCCGTGGTCGATGGTGGTATCAAGTTTCTTAGCTTCGGCTAGGAGCACGCTAGCCAACGCAGATGCATCGCCGTCGCCACCGATGAGTTCGAAGTCGCCATTCTTTTCCGCCCATTTGGGGAAACTGCGGCGGCGATCGAGGGGAGAAACCGTGATGAGCACGGCAACGTTGGCCGGATCGTTGACTTCAAGCAGGCGCTGCAATTCCTCGACCTGTTTAAGGGTGCTTTCGGAACGGCCGGTCACGGAGTCGGCGAGGAAATTGACGTCTTTGAACCAGACCAAACGTCGTCCCCCAAACATGGAGATCGTTTGCAGGGCTTCCCGGAACCGGTTCATCGCGGTCTCGACTTCACCGACGTTATTGGCAAAGCCGTTGATCGTCTCGCGGGAAAACTCGTCATCGATCTCCTTGGCCAGCTCATCGTAGCGCTCGCGACCGAGCCGACCGACGAGGAAATCGTCGGGACCGCAGATGAAAGTGAAGGATTTGGCGTCGGACATATTGAGAGAAGGAGTAGAGGTTGCCGACTTAGCGAGGCGGGGTGAAGAGCGAAAAACAGATCGAGCCAAAATGATGACGATTGCCAAGCGAGGATCGAATCGAAACACACGGAGGATGCTGATTCCTCGCAAACTGTCGCTGGCGTGTTTCCCGGGAGGTGTTCTGTGACCGACGAAACGGAATTCCAGACCCCACGGGTCGCTTTGGGAGCGGGCGTAATCGCAGTGGCGATGGCGTTTCTGTTTTTACACACGTTTGGCGGACGGGTGCTGGTCGAACTGGGCAATGAGATCGTTGGCACAGACGAAGCGTGGCGTTACCGGGGGTTATCGACGCTGGTGGTGCTGGGCGGATTACTGGGTGCGGTGGGTGCGGCTATGCGGTTTCGCCTCGAGGTCTGGCAGACCAATCTGGGCTGGAGTTTACGGGCGGGTAGTTTGGCGGCGGTGTTTGGAGCGATGGTGGACGGCTGGTCGGGGTTGTTGGGCGCAGCCTTTGCCATGGGAGTAGGGGCCGGCTGGATATTGACCACCCTAGCTACCGGGATGCGTGCTTCGATTGGGACCAGGCGCCTCGGCATCGTGATCGGTGGCGGATTGGCCCTCTCTGTCCTTCTCGGTGAATTCGCCTTGTTTATGGCGAGTCTGTTTGGCGATCCGACCAAAGGCGCGGCAATCGTCATCGCCATGTTACTGGCGGCGACGTCGGTGGTGGTGCCTTTTTTAACTCCACTCGAACCGTCCATGGACATGGAGTCAGGCTACCGAGGTAAGGGGCTAGCGCTCAACTGGATCTTAATGGCCGCCGTCCTCGGCGCTGGGTCAGCGCTTCAGGGTAGCGCCGCCGCAGTTGCGGGACATCTCTCGATTATTACGGCGGGGGTGATCATTCCGCTACTGGTGGGACGTTGGCTCGACGCCGACCATCGTCGTTATGCTCTGGTGACCGGAGTCGCTATTTTGACGGTCGGAGCCGTGCTGGGAAATTCGGCGGGAATCGGTAGTTTGATGCCTTTGATGGCGACCGCGTGGATCACGACGGTGGCGTTTCATTTCGCTGCTCGCGGTGGCCGCGTCTGGGTGGCGGCCGGAACGGTCGGTCTGGTGCTGTTTGTCGCGCCGTTTGCGGCGTCTCAACTGGCGGGCTAGTTTGCGATCCTTGGATTGCAGACGATCTCACTCGTCACCGAATTGACGATAAAGCAGGCGTCATGCGCCGCGTGGTGCAACGCATCGAGGGCAGCGGTATCCGGTTGTTTTTCACCTTCAAATATGGCCAGTGGCCGCAACTCCACCTTGGTGATGGCAGGTTTGCCGGCGGCGTTCTTGGCGAGCGTGCCGACCGCATCATCCTCGTAGGCAGAGATCACATAACCCTCCACGCGGGCGAGGTGAAGAAACCATAGTAGGTGACAACTAGATACGCTGGCGACGGACGCCTCCTCGGGGTCGACGGCACTTTCGTCCGACCACGGTGCCGGCACGACCGAGGGCGAAGGGGAGGCGGGCACGGTGAGACCGCCGTCGAAGCTCCAGGTGTGAGCGCGGGAGTAGCGGTTGGTAGTGAAGTCACCCTCGTTGAGGGTCCATTTGAGTTGCGCGGTGTGGTTGGACATAGATCCGGTGGAAGTAACCCACCGTCGTCCCGCTTTGCGGGACTTTGGCGGGCAGGCAAGTATCAAGAGGAAGAGAAGGGGTCAGGTCGAAAAAAATGAATTACGCTATGCTTCATTCACTTTTTGACGACCTGACCCCTTCTTAGAATAGATCGAATTGGCTGCCGAGGGCTTGGCCGCGAGGAGTGAGGCAGGCGGGGCCTTCGCTGCGGGAAGAGTTTACGTAGGTGCCTAGGGCCGTCTCAGTGAGACGCTCGGTGGGGAACGCGGAAATAAGCTTGGTGGGGTCGGCGAGATCGGAGTCGAGCCAGGTGGCCGCGGTCGTTTCGTCGAGCAACACGGGCATGCGGTCGTGAATGCGACCGAGCAGGGAGTTGGGCGTGGTGGTGATGACCGCGCAGCTCTCGATCACGGTGCCGTCGGTGGCATCTGTCCACGAGTCCCACAGCGCGGCGAAGGCGAGGGGCTGCCCATCGTTGCGTTGGAATAACCACGGGAGGCGTTCGCGACCCTGTTTTTCCCACTCGTAAAAACCGGTGAGCGGAATCGCGCAGCGTTGCCCCTTCCTCCAAGCCGTGCGAAACGACGGCTTCTCGCTGATGGTTTCGCTGCGAGCATTGATCAACGGAGTGCTCGGGCTATGGCCCGGCTTGGACCAATGCGGGATGAGACCCCAACGCATGGTCACGGCTTCCCGGCCCCGAAATGTCACGACATCGGTAGCGGGTGCGATGTTGTAGCGATCCTTGCCCGCGGCCATCGCTTCATCGATCGGAATCCCGAGCCGTTTGCTCAGATTAATCGCATCGCCAAGATTGAGGGTGAACCGGGAACACATAACGGGGACCGAAGTATCAAGTATAAGCCCTCAAGTATCAAGAAATCAGAGTTCGGATTTTTGTCCCAAAGTAACCTATTAGGTTACTTTGTCGGGCCGGAGTCGGGTGCTTGACTGAAAAACAGAGGCGATGAAAATGGTGTTTGTAACCAATATGGTCACTTTCGGTTTCCGTTTCGGCGGCTACAGCAAGTCCAGTTGCGTGCCGCCGGGGCGGCGGAAGGCGGTGCAGTTGAGGTCGGGCAGGTCGGGTTGCAGACCCGCGCGGCGACGGGCGACAACGAAGAGATTACGGATGTTCTCCGCATGCGGACCTTCGCCGCGCATGCGTTTTTTCCATTCGGTCACATTGAGTTCACCGCCGCGCATATCCCGGAGTCGAGAGAGCACACGGGCTTTTTTGCCGGGCACGTGGGTTTCCAGCCAATCGGCGAACAGGTCCTTCACTTGGAAGGGAAGTCGCAACACGATCATGGCGGCCGACTTCGCGCCGGCTTCGGCCGCGGCCTGTAGGATCTTGGGTATTTCGTGGTCGGTCAGGCCCGGGATGATCGGGGCAATCATGATCCCCACCGGCACCCCGGCAGCGGTGAGTTGGCGGATGGTGTCCAAGCGTGCCTGGGGACGCGCTGCCCGAGGCTCGAGTTGTCCAGCGAGTTCGGCGTCGAGGGAGGTGAGAGTGATCAGCACCCCGACGCCATTCCACTGGGCGAATTGACCTAGCAAATCGAGGTCGCGGGTGATGAGTCGATTCTTGGTCACGATGCTCACCGGGTTGCGCAGTTCGAGCGCGACTTCGAGGCACTTGCGAGTGATCTGGAATTGGCGCTCTGCTGGTTGGTAGGCGTCGGTCGCGCCGCTGAACGCGATCGGCTCGGGTTGCCATGACGGTTTAGAGAGTTCGGCGCGGAGCAGTTCAGGCGCGCGCCGCTTGACCATGATTTTGGTCTCGAAATCCAGGCCGCTGCTCCAACCCAGATACTCGTGATAGGTGCGGGCGTAACAGTAGGCACAACCGTGTTCGCAGCCGCGGTAGGGATTCACGCCATAGGTGTAAGGCACATCGGGGCTGTCGTTGCGCGATAGGATCGATTGGGCGTCGTCGTCGAAAAACTGGGTTTTGGGTCCGGGCCGGATGGCATCTTCCGGATCCAGATCGGCGAGGGCGGTTTCATCAATTTCGACGCGGATCTGCTCGAACCGGTTGGGGGGATTGATGGGCGTGCCGCGTCCCCGCGTTTGGTGACGCGGCAGGTGTTCGGAGGAAGGATCGGAGGAAGCCGGCAATCGACCACTAAACCGTCAATCCCGCCAAAACGCCAGCCGGTCCAATAACATAACTTTAACCATATTGGTTAAACTTCGGTCTATGGGGGGAGGTTTGAAAAAAGGAGAAGGGTCGTTGTCGGTTCGGTTGAGGCTACTTTATTGGTGGGGCGAGGGCGGGCTGAGGGGGGCAATTTTCGAGATCGAGAACGAAGATGAGGGGGGAGAATGAGAATGAGAACGAGAATGAGGATGAGGGGGACAAGGGGGGTTGCGGTGGCACTTTTGGAGAGGCAGGGTGTCGGGCTCTGTTCGCATGATGGTTCGTAAATTTATATCTTTTCTTCTTCTGAGTGCTTTGCCGGGGGTAATTTTGGCCCAGCCGATTTCGATCACGCGCGCGGATGAGCGGCTGGAGGATTTGGTCACGCTGCAACGCGAGCTGCTGTTGCGGGCTTCGGTGGCGCAGGTGCAGGAGGACGTCGAAAGAATACGTCCACGGTTGCAGAATCTAGTCTTCGATTGGGAGGCGTATTTGCGTGATTACCCAGAAAAGACAGAGGGGTTGATCGGTTACTCGATGTTGTTGGGTAACCCGCTGCTGGATGAGCGGCACCGGGCGAAGGCATTGTTACTTAAGGCCAACATGCTGGACGCGAATTTGCCGATCGTGAAGAACCAGCTGGGCAAGTATCTGGCGGAAGAAGGACTGCCGTTACAGGCGTTACCGTATTTTGTCGCGGCGGCCGATCTCGTGCCCGAAGAGCCGCTCTATCACTATCAGATCGGTCAATTGCTGGGCGGGGCCCGGCAAGCGTTTTTGGAGAGTCCCGAATGGTCCGTGGACGCGATCGATAAGGCGATGCAGGCTGCGCTGGCCGAAGCGGTGCGGCTCGATCCCGAAAGCATTCCCTATGCGTATCGTTACGCTGAGTCGTTTTACGATCTGGAGAACCCACCTTGGGACGATGCGATGGCGGCGTGGCGAGAGCTCGAACAGCGGTCCGAGTCCCCCGTCGAACAACAGATGATGCGCCTGCACCAGGCCAATGTGCTGCTTTTTCAAGGCGAACTGGACACGGTCGAGACATTGCTCGCCGATTCATGGGACGAGGTATTGGAGGGTCAGCGAGACCGCCTACTGGAGCGGTTGGAACGACTGCGGAATCCGCTGCCAGAACCCTCCGAAAGCGAATCGGAGCTTGCCCAAGCGGAAATTGCGAGCGCGCCGAAATTTGTGGTGCCGGAATTTACCCCGGGTGCCGCGGTTGAGTATTCTTCGCTGAGCGCTACGGCCATGGCCGAGATCGAAGAAGGCACGACCATTAACGACGTGGTGGGCGACCACATCGATCAGACTGAGGAATCTGCGGAATGATGTTTCCCCGCGGGCTCTGCCTCGTTTAGCTCTACGCCTCCATGTCTTCTTGGTTGAATAAATTAGAGCGCCGGCTCGAGCCGCTCGCGATCCCCAACATCACACTCTACATCGTGATTGCACAGGTGTTTGTGCTGCTCGCGGTCTTGTTGGGCCAGATTCAGTTGAGCCAACTTCACCTGTGGCCGGTTCTCGTGACTCAGGGAGAGGTTTGGCGATTATTCACATTTGTTGCCGTGCCTCCCTCAACGGGGATGTTGGTCGCGTTCGCCCTGTATTTATTCTACCTCTACGGCAACGCACTGGAGGATTATTTTGGGGTCGTCCGCTACAATCTGTTCCTCCTAGTCGGTTACCTTCTGACTGTGGGTCTAGCGTTTATTTCTCCGTATGCGGCGGCGACCAATCTGTTTCTGGGTGGGGCGGTGTTTCTGGCCTTCGCGTTTCTGAATCCAGATTTCACGTTGAACTTGTTTTTCATCCTACCGGTGAAAATCAAGTGGATCGCGCTCATCACGTGGGTGTTTTACGGCTTCACCTTTATCGTCGGCGGGGCGACCGAACGACTCGGAGTTTTGGCCGCTACCGGCAATTTCCTGATCTTCTTCGGTAAGGATTTTATTCAGCGCGTCCGCACGGGACGCCATCGCGTGAAGCAGCAGGCCAAACGCGAGAAACTTCGCCAAGAACTCTCCGGCCCGATGCACAAATGTTCAATTTGCGAACGCGACAGCGACGCGAGCCCAGAACTTGATTTCCGTTACCGCACGGAAGGCGAAAACGAGGTGTGCTACTGTGATGAGCATCTGCCGCCGAAACAGGCCTGATTTTATTTAACGTGAATAGACCCAAATCCCACCGTCCGCGCAGTGCAGCGCCTGAACTCCACACTTCTGGTGATTGGCTGGCCTGGGCCGTCACCGAATACGAAAGCCACGAGCTCGCTCTCGGCCAGATTTCGGACAACGCCCACGACGAAGTACTCTACCTCATCCTGCACACCCTCGAGCTGCCGATGGATAGCGAGCCCGATGTTTTGGAGCGGGTGCTCTCGCCCGAGCAGAAGAAGTTGCTGAAAAAGATTTTCCGCCGCCGCATCTTGGATCATGTGCCCGCCAGCTACCTCACGCAGGAAGCATGGCTCGGTGAACATCGATTCTACTGCGATGAACGTGTGCTCACCCCGCGGAGCTATTTCTTGGAGCTCATTCCGACGCTCCCCTCCTACCTGCCCAAAGGCCTGCCGGTGCGCGACGTGGTGGATGTTTGCACGGGGTCGGGCTGCCTGGCGGTTTTACTCGCTTACCAGCATGGCGGTGCTCAGGTCGATGCCGTCGAGCTCTCTCCGGATGCTCTCGCCGTCGCCAAGATCAATGTTAAGGAGCACAAAATGGAAGACCGGATCACGCTGCACGAAAGCGATGTATTCGATGCGGTTCCCGAGCGACGCTACGACATTATTTTAAGCAACCCGCCCTACGAACCCAGCGAAGTGTGCGATAACTTGCCCAGCGAGTTTAAGCACGAACCACGCATGGCGCTCGATGGTGGTGCGGATGGGCTCGTGATTGTGCGTAAACTCCTCCAGCAGTCAGTTTCGCGTTTACACCCTCACGGCATCATCGTGCTCGAAGTCGGCGCGCAACGAACTGCGATGCAGAATGCCTGGCCGCGGCTGCCGATGCGCTGGCTCAAGACCCTCGATGGTATGAACTGTGTGTGCCTCATCCGCGCCGAAGATCTAGCCAAGCAGTTCGGGAACTGAGGTTGAAGCAACCGCCACTCCTCCAGCAGGGTTGGCGCGCTCGGCGAGCACGCCCTACCTTTGGCGCTGCGCCAATGCGCGCCCCAATCGGTTGAGATTTGAAGGTAGGGCGGTTCCGCCGAAACCGCCGTTTCAGTTCCCCGTTGTTCAGGGGAGCTGACCGTTCAGCTATTCGTGGTTTGAAACTTTGGGCTGCGTCGCGTGTGCTTATCTTATGACGCCATCCCCGGACGACGATCCTATCCTGGCTATCAGCCGCCCTCACGCGGATCTGATGAAATATTACTTGATCGCGGCCTTTGTGATCCCGCCGCTTTTTCCGATTCTCATGACGATCGGAGCCATCCGCTATCGCACGATGCGCTACAAGTTCACCGGCGAGGGGATTTCGATGAGTTGGGGGCTGCTGTTTCGGAAGGAGATCATCATCCAGTATTCGCGGATTCAGGATATTCATCTGCGTTCCAATTTGGTCGAGCGCTGGCTCGGGCTCTCGAAGGTCTTGGTGCAAACGGCCAGTGGCAGTTCAAGTGCCGAGATGACGCTCGAAGGAATTAAAGAATTCGAGGCGGTCCGCGATTTTCTGTATCATCGGATGCGGGGCGTGAAAGATATTGATCCGCCGGTCCAGGGGACGTCCGGAGGAGGCGATACGCTGGCATCGCCAGAATTGGCCGCGACATTGCGGGAAATCGCCGCCGAGTTACGTGGGCTACGGTCCGACATGGCGGCCCGAAAGGATGACGATGTTTAAGCGGCTCGAAGAGCGAGCGTTATTTTGGCTGCGGGTGCCGCCCGAACCGGTGCCGCCGGCGGGCGCACCAGGTTCGTTGCAGACGTTTCGGGCAGGAAAGAACTTTCTATATTTCCGCACGTTCTTGTGGGTCGGGACCCAGATCGGCGCGATCTTTGGTTTGTTGTTCTCCCTCTATTTTATCGACGAAATCGAATTGCAAATCGAGATGGAGCGAGCCACCGCCGAGCGAGAAGCCGCCGCCGAGATTGCGGGGCCACCACCAGAGGAGGAGGACGTTGCCCCCCCAAGGGTTGGGTTGGTCGAGGTAGAAGATGGGGTCTACGAAACGCTCGTTGATGAGGATGCAGAACCGACTCGGGAAACGGAGTTGGCTGATATTCCGCGAAACGTTTTCCACCAAGTTTTCCACAACATCGCGCCGTGGTGGTTGCGCGAGTTACCGCGGAAGATTCCGGGTGATGCGCTCTTCTGGATCAAGTTGGCCGAGGTATTCGGGTTGTTTTTGTTCTTCCTCCAGTTCTTCTGGTCGCTGTTGGCGGTGCGAATCGATTATTCGCAACGTTGGTATATGGTGACAGATCGCAGTCTGCGACTGCGCTGGGGTGTCGTGAAGATTCAGGAAACGACCATGAGTTTCGCCAATCTGCAGCAGGTGTCGGTGCACCAAGGGCCGTTGCAGCGGTTGCTCAAAATTGCCGATGTCGAAGTGCGCTCGGCGGGTGGTGGTTCCGGCGAGGACGAGAAAGGCACGGGCGACTCGATGCACCGCAGTGTGTTTCATGCCGTGGAAAATGCATCCGAAATTCGCGACCTGATTCTGGCGCGTTTGCAATTTTACCGTCAGGCGGGGTTGGGTGAGCCGGACGATGCTAATCAGTCCGCGGAAGTGCCGGTGTTCGTGAACCGAAGTGACGATGTAGATGCCCTAGTGGCAGCGCAGGAATTATTGGGCGAGACGAAGGCGCTGCGGGCTGAGTTGAGCTGAACTTAGCAGGAGGCGGCGGGGCAGGATACCGGGCTCAGTTTGTCCGACGAAGCATTAGTCGCCTCTGACGACCTCGGCGAAGTTGGACGACCCCGACTACAGCGAAGAGAACGAGAATGAGAACGAGTAAGAGGAGGGATTGGTTGTAGCCGGGCTCGGCATGTCCGACGAAGCCTAGGCGAAGTCGGGTGACCCCGGAGCGTGGTAATGGGCTCGTGTCGGGTCTAGTCCTTAAACCCGATACGGTTCCAGACCATGCCTTCCATGTGGTTGGCGGGCCAGCCTTCGAGGGAGGGGTGAATCAGCTTGTTGCGTGAGTAAAATCCGACCGGGACAAGGGGCATTTCATCTAAAAGGATTTGGTCCAGCTCATCGTAAAGTTGGTAACGTTTCTTTGGATTCATTTCCTGGCGGGCGGCATCGAAAATCCGATCGTAGTCCGCATGACTCCACCCGGACTCGTTGGCGGGTGAGTTGGTGGTGACGAGCTCGTATAACTCGGCGGGTTCGGGCGAAAACGGCAACCATCCTGCTCGAGAAATCTGATACTGAAGCTGACGGCGGGTATCGAGAAACACCTTCCATTCTTCGTTGCGCAGAGAGACCTTCACGCCGAGAGAGGCCTGCCACGTCTGTTGGTAGGCTTCTGCCATCTGGCGATTGCGATCCAAAGTATTATAAAGGTATTCAACGGCCGGAAAATCTTTTCCCTCAGGGTAACCCGCAGCGGCCATGAGTTGACGAGCCTCTTCGACGGATTCGGTGATCAAGGAGGTGGGCTGATGGCCATCCTTGGTCCCGCGAATCAATGATAGAGCGGGGGCACCACCGGTGCGCAGAACAGCATCGACCAGTTGCTGGCGATCAATGGCCAGAGCAAAGGCGCGTCTAACGCGGGTGTCATCGAAGGGAGGGTTGGTGGTATTAAACGACAGATAGCGGGTTCCGACGCGGGGGAGGGTGACAAGGGCGGGGTCTTGAGCTTCGCGATAGCCTTCGATTTTGGAGGCAGGAAGACTGTCGATGATGTGAAGTTGGCCGGACCGGTAGCTTCGTTCCATCGTATCGAGATTATCGAAGGCGAGAAAACGGATGGCATTCAAGCGAGGCGGAGCGTGATGATGAGGGTTCCGCTCCACTTGCACGTATTGACCGTATTTCCACTCCGTCATCGTGAACGGTCCATTGGTGATCAATCGATCGGGTCGCAGAAAGTCGGCCATGGGATTGAAGAAACCACCGGCCGCTTCGACGGAAGCTTCATGCAGGGGGAAAAACGGATAACCGGTAAGGCGATCGAGGAACAGAACGTCGGGTTCGGTGAGTTCTATTTCCAGCGTATGTTCGCCCGGGGAGCGAATACCCACTGAATCGGGATCGGAATTTGCCCCGGTGCGAAATTCAAACGCCCCGACGATCGGGTCACCGAAGTTACCCAATTCGGCGGCGATAGACGGAGTCAACCAGCGCTGGAACGAGCGGACCCAATCGGTGGCGGTGATGGGCTCGCCATTTGACCATTTGGCTTCGGGGCGCAGGTGGAACGTGTAGGTGCGACCATCTTCGGAAATCTCCCAATTGGCGGCAGCGGCCGGCACCATGCCGGTGGCAGTTTCATTCCAATCAACCAGCGGCTCCCACAGCGCCGACATAATGAAGCTCTCAGGCGATCCCGTGCAGCGATGCGGGTCGAGGGTGGAGGGCTCGGAGCCGACGGTGATCAGCAGGAGATTTTGGCTCCGGGCCTCATCGATGGGGCTGACTCGATTGCAACTGGTGACCAGCAGTAGAACTGACGAGACAACTGCCGTTAGAAACCAGCGGGAACGGGATAGCATGACCCGACCGGAGCAGGTCGCTGACTAAACCTCAATCGTTACCGGCGGGCTCGTCGGGTTTGCGAGTGGGCAGGCCAGCTTTCTGCCAATCGCCGAAGCCGCCAACATTGGCGACGGAGTATCCGGCTTTGGCCAGCAGCGCGGCGGCTTGGCCGGACCGGTTGCCCGAGCGACAGTAGAGGAGGATCTGTTTGTCCTTCGCGTCTTCTAGCACGTGGGCCCATTTTTTCCGGGAGCCCTTCAGGTCGCTGAGGGGCAGGAGGTAGGCGGGAGCGGCGACACCGGAATTCCATTCATCGGGTTCGCGCACATCAATCAGGATGGCGGATCCAGCTTTGACGCGGGCAGCGGCTTCAGGGGGTGAAACGCGCCCCCCCATAGATTTGGCCGTTTGCGCGAACATGGAGCGCACGGTGAAGAACAGGAAAAACCCGATGACAAGAAGCAGTAGTTTGGTGACGGGAGTCATGATGGTGAAAGTGAATGGAGCTCGGGCATTAGCCCATAAAAAACCGGCACCTTGACGGATGCCGGTTTGAAAAAAGGGGAAAGGACGGGATCCCTTAAGGAGTCTCGGGCGTTTCCGTGATCTCGAGTTCCGCAGGTCCGGCGGAAGGAGGGGCTGGAGGGGTCACGATATCAAGCAACTCGACCTCGAATACGAGAGCGGCGCCGCCGGGGATCGCTCCTGAACCGCGATCGCCATAGCCAAGAGCGGGAGGGACGAAGAGTTTCCACTTCGATCCCACGGGCATAATTTGCAGAGCCTCAACCCAGCCTGATATCACGCCGGTGACAGGGAAGTCGATCGGTGAGCCGCGCTCGACTGAACTATCGAAAACGGTGCCGTCGGTCAATGTGCCGTGATAGTGCACTTGCACGGTGTCGGTTGAAGCCGGGATCGCACCCGTGGCAGCGGTGAGCACTTCGTATTGGAGACCAGTCGAGGTCGTGATGACGCCTTCGCGGCCGCCATTGGTGACGAGGAATTCAGCCGCTTTGGCTCGTTCCCCGGCGACAGCAGCTTGCGCAGCCTCTGCGACTTCACCGGCAGAGGCCTCGGCCCGGGCGCGGATTTCAGCAAAGGCGGCCTGCATCTCTTCGGCGTCGAGGATCGACTCGGAATTGGTGGCGCCGGAACGTAAGCCAGCGACCAATGCTTCGACATCGACGGTGAAGTTGGGGTCTCGGCTGATCTCGCCACCGATATTACGACCGATGCCGTAGCTTACCTTTTGGTCGAGAGTTTCGAGCGTCACGCCGGGGGCGGAAGCTGATGCGGAAGCGGGAGCAGGCTCGGAGGCCGCGGCTGGATCGGACATTTCTTTGGTGGGTTCGGCTTTATTGCACGCGACCAGACCAAGCAAAAGAGACGAAGAAAGGACGAGGGTTGAGAGTGATCGGAGGGAGGTATTCATGGTGTAAACCGATCAGTGAGTAGAACGAAAAGCCCTCTGACAAGTCTTGCGATGGGTTTTATGACCCCAGATATTGGCGAGTGGAATGGGGCAAAGGAGGTTGCGTTGCCTGTGAAAGGGAGGTGCCGTGCGCGCATCATGCGCGATGTAGAAATCATTCAGGAACCGACAGAATTGTTCAAGATTCTCAAATTCGAGAGCCTCGTGGCGAGCGGTGGCGAAGCGAAGTCCGTGGTCGCGGAGGGCATGGTCAAGGTGAACGGCGAGGTCGATACCCGGAAGCGTCGCAAGATCATGGTCGGCGACGTAGTAGAGTTTGCTGGCCATGAGATGCGTATCCGATTGCGGGTGCGTTGAGCCTGAAGCGAAGGGGCTGGATCACTTCAATCTGGGGACTTGAGTCTTGGAATCGCTTACCTGATACCTACTCGCAGCGTAGTCCCCCCGCTTTTCATAAATCCCTTTTTCCGATGCTAAGAACTGTTTTCCTCCTCTTATTTGTATGTAGCGCCGCTTTGGTGAGCGCGATTCCCGAGCGGGTGCCGGGGCTGGTGGAACCGGCCACGAACGAATATCTATCAGGCAAGGTGGTGTGGGCTGATGTGCTGAGCACCGAACCCAATACGACAGCCCGGTTTTACGGCGCACTCTTCGGTTGGACTTCGCGAACTCTCGCCGGCGAGACCGGCAAATACACCATTCTGTCTACTTCGGCTGGTCCGGTGGTAGGCGTGGGTCGTGGCCCAGATCGCAAAGACGATCACCCGGCCACTCGATGGGTGGGGTATTTCTCGAATCGCAATTTGAACGCGGCAGAAGGGGCCATCATCCAGGCTGGAGGCAGAGTATTGGCTGGACCGATGTCCGTCCCACAGCGCGGGTCACAAATCATTGCGGCGGATGCCGAGGGCGCTCTATTCGGATTGATGGATGCTTCAGCGGGAGATCCGGCTGACGGAAAAGTCGTCGAAGGAGGCTTGTTTTGGGCTAACTTATTTTCCGAAGATCCCGGGGCAGCGGCGGCATTTTATCGCACGGTGGCGGGGGTGAATGCCCGTTCCGCGAGTGGCTCGAGTCACGTGTTGGCCGCGAGTGGTGCTGATCGTGCGAGCATCAGCCCGATCGATGTCGACACGTCCGTCACTCCGACGTGGGTGCCGTTTTTCCGCGTAAACTCGATGGAACGAAAACTCAAGCTCGCCAAACGACTGGGGGCAAAACTCGTCATTGAGCCTCGAACTCTCAGCAATGGCTCACTCGTAGCCGTGTTGGCCGACCCGCTCGGTGGGGTTTTTGCCCTGGCCGAATTTAACGAAAAATAAAGGCCTCAGACTATGAACTCATTTCGTAAATCCTCTTTTCGTTTTCTCGCTGCGGTCTTGCTCATGGGAGTGTTTGGTTTGGCGGGCTGCTCCAGCACAAAATACACGGCAGCTCCTTCCAGTGAGAATTTGACCTATATGGGCCTTAAGTTTGAAAAAACCCTCTATGGTGGTCCTTGGTATGGACCGAAATATACTGCTCCCCGTGTAGTGGTGGCGCCGACCCTAGCGAACGGCGAGTGAGGCCGGTCCGAGTGAATCAGTAGCGGCCCCCAAATCTCCCGATAGCGCTGGCGCCGACGGAGGGTCTAGGTTTTCCGGCCATCCGTCACTGCAAGAGACATCGTCGGCAATGATTAACCCGCCCAAAGGGGGCACCCGATAGTTTGCTCAACAATTGACCGAGTCGGTTGCCTCTTTACTCAGTTCATCGGGGCCAAATTCCGGGCAGCAGGAGCCGCGAATGATGTAGCACTCGTCGCAGATGATCACATCTCCCATATGAGTGGTCGTTTCGATGCCGCAGCGCGAGCAGATGGGTTTGGTTTCGGGCGTGTTCATGTGAGTTACGCTCAGTTGGCGGACAGATTGTTTACGATCTGATCGGGATGATCGGTGAAGAGTCCATCCACTGCAACGGTGTCGATGAAGACCTTCACCAAGGCGTCAAAGTCAGGCACGTCTTCGGGAAGCTCGTCTGTCCGGAACGTGTAGGGGTGGACGAGCAATCCGGCCCGGTGCGCCTGGGCGACGAGAGGGGTGAGAATCGGGGTGCCCGTGGGTGTCGTGCTAGCCAAAATCTGATTCAAATGCGGGCCAATACCTTGGGCGTAGGTCGCGATCTGCTTCAATCCAGCAGCCGTGAGCATGCTATCGTAGTCCGCGTTGGCATGGTTCCAGGAGTCGAGTCCGATGAGCTGGATCAGAGGGAGATTAGTTTTGAATTTGGAGCGTAGGCGTTTGAGTTCACTCGCTTCGAAACATTGCACAAAAATCGGTGCGCCCGATTTCAAATAGCCGAAGCGCTCGAGCACGGGCATGAGGGCCGCACTCAGATCCTTCCCTTCTTCGGCATGCCAGCTTGGGGATTTGATCTCAGGGTAGATGCCGACGTTTCTTTCGGTGCTTTGATTGAGCCCTTGGATCAAAGTGATTTGTTCCTCTAGGCGACAGAGTCGAAATGGACCGGGTTGAATCGGGAACCGATCGGGATACACGCGTTGCCCCGTCTCCACGTTGATGCGCTCGTTCGCGCGCAGCTGCTGCAATTCACTCCAGTCAAAATCAATCGCGTAGTATCGCCCGTCCGCTCTCGCGCGATCAGGAAATATCGCCGCCACGTTTGTGGTCATTTCGAGATGAACATCGTGGAGCACGACTAGGACATCGTCGCGCGACATGACCAGGTCCTGTTCGATATAATCTGCGCCGAGTGCGTGGGCGTAGGCTGCCGCGGCGAGGGTGTGCTCCGGCAGATAACCCGAGGCGCCACGATGGGCGATGACGACGGGTCGAGCGTGAACCGCGGCACCGATCATTAACCAGGCAATGAAGAGGATCGTTGTGCGTCGCATGAAAGAGAGAGGAGTGGAATTAGACTCGCAGTCGGGGCGCTCTGCGTGCCGAGGAGTTTGATGGCGTGCAGTGTCTGCGCCTGCGGCAAAGATGCCACACTCATCTGGAAGTTGAGCCGGTCGATGCCACCGAGTGCTGCATCAATGGACTTCACTTTGTTTACTACCTGATCGGCATCACCGACGATGAGCGCGCCGGTGGCCCCGGTGAGGGCATCGAAGTGATCGCGGGTGACGGGCGCCCAGCCTCGTTCCCGGCCGATTTCGGTGAACGCTCGCGCGTAGCCGGGGAAAAACGTGTCGGCGGCTTGTTCGTGGGTGTCGGCCACATATCCGAGTATGTGCAGTCCGACTTTCAATTTCTCCGGCGGATGTCCGGCGCGGGCGCCCGCTTCGCGGTAGTGGTCGACTAAGGGTCGGAATTGATGCGGTTCACCACCGATGATCGCTACCATGAGCGGTAAGCCGAGGGTGCCGGCTCGTTCGAAGGACTTGGGGGTGCCGCCGACGCCCACCCAGATCGGCAGTTCGGGTTGCAATGGTCGGGGATAAACGGATTGCCCCGTTAGCGTAGGGCGGTGGCGCCCCGACCAATTAACCTCGGTGTTGGCCCGAATCTTCAGGAGGAGATCCAACTTTTCGGTAAATAGGGAATCGTAGTCTTTCAGCTCATGGCCGAAGAGCGGGAAGGACTCGGTGAACGATCCTCGTCCTACGACGATTTCAGCGCGTCCCTCGGAGATGAGATCGAGTGTGGCAAAGTCTTGGAATACCCGCACGGGATCGGCGGCACTGAGCACGGTGACGGCGCTGGTGAGGCGAATCTGTTTCGTGCGGGCGGCCGCCGCAGTCAGGATGACGGTGGGCGACGAATCGAGAAAATCGTGGCGGTGGTGTTCCCCAATCCCAAACGCATCGAGTCCAGCCTCGTCTGCGGTGGTGATTTCCTCCAACAGATCGCGCATACGATCCACGGGAGCAGGCGCGATCCTGCGTAGAGGGATCAGGACGAATTGCGACGAAACTATCTAAGCCGAGCTGCAAGAGCACGCTACGTCCGAATTAGAATTTGTTCAAATCAAGCGCGCGGTGCGTTACCTACGGATTTCAGCGCCATCTCGAAGAAGTAGAAACCGAAGCCCATGGTGGTGCGGCCCCACTTTTGATAGCCGTCTCGCCATGCACGGCTCGCTTTTATTATGGCCGCGAGAGAGGCGCCATCAGAGGCTTCGCGAAGTTTGGCCGGCGCTGATTCGTTACCTGGTTGGAGGAAGTTTTTCTTAGAAGAATCGGGAGAGGTAGGGACGGACCAATGGGCCGCCCGAGCCTGCCTCCAGGCCCGATGAACCAGTCCGCCAAGTCTGCGAGCTGCACGCGCCTTCACCCCGAGGACGGCCCAGCGGTCCGTCCCTGCCTTTTGGATGGATTGGTTGGTCGTATCGGCAACGACCCCAACCTAGGCCTTGGGCTTTTTGCAGGTGCTCAGACCAAAGGGCAGGTAGGCGGGACACCAGCCCAAGGCAGCGGTGCCGAGTGGGATGAACCCGATGAGACCAAACCAGTTTTGGTAGTAGTATCCAGCCGCGAGGATGACGAGACCGAGGATGATGCGAAAGATGCGATCGAGAGAGCCGACGTTGGTTTTCATGACGATTAGTTTTCTGAGTTGTGGGTTAAAAAATCAGGCTAGAGCACTGCGGACTTTTTGTTGAGCCGCGCACCAATCGCTGAATCCCCCGACACACGACACCCGGTGGCCTTGGGCGATGAGTTGGCGGGCTACGATTGAAGCTCGGGCGCCGGAGCCACAGTAGAGACAGAGCTCACGCTCGCCGGCCTCGGCGAGGAAGGGTTTCCAAAGAAACTGGCCGCCGCGGAAGTCGCTCAACGGTAAGAGACGAGCGTCAGCGGCGACGCCGTTGCGCCACTCGTCCGGCTCCCGCACGTCGATGAGCAACGCTTGGTTAGCCTCGGTTCGATCGGCCGCTTCCTGGGGCGTGATTGACGGCACCGGGGTCTCCACGGGTTGTTTGGCGAAGGGCGATACGTTGCCGTTTGAGTCGATCCAGCCGAAGCGGGCGAATAGCAGAGTCGGTGGGCAAAAACCGGTGGTCGCGGATACGATCAACATCGTGCCTACGAATAGTCCGAGCAGCAGCCCCCATGGGCTGACGAAGAAGGTGAGGGCTACGCTGATCAGCACGAAGCTGCCAGCCATGAGGCGGATGACGTTATCAGGTTTCATAATCTATATATGAGTATATACGAATATACTTGAATCAAATGTCAAGCCTCGTTGAGGTGATTCGCATGCCCAAGAAACCACGAGCCCTGACCGAAGAAGCCATTGGGCAAATCGCCCAACGCTTCGCCGTGTTATCGGAGCCGATGCGGTTGAAACTGGTCCACGCGGTATTCGACGGGGAGAAGTCGGTGAACACGTTGGTCGAGCTGACCGGGGGCACGCAGGCGAACGTTTCGCGGCACCTGCAGCAGTTGGCGGCGTCCGGAGTGCTGACCCGCCGTAAGGCAGGATTGCAGGTATTTTATGCGATTGGTGATCCGTCCATTTACGCGCTGTGTGAACTGGTGTGCGGCAGTCTGGAAAAAGAAAACACCAAGCGAGCCAAGTCCTTTGGCTCTTGAGACGTATCGTTCTTTCTTCGTTTGAAATTTCATTGATCGGCGGGTTGTGTGCTCAATGAATATTTCTGACGTGGCCCTTCCGTTCTGGTGGCCGTGGCGCTGTCGGCTTTAGGCTCGGCGAATGAATACACTTCGGCGATGGTTAGTGGTCTGCAGTGGTTGGTTGGCATGCGTGGGTCCGATGACGGGCGAGATGCCGGCGGCGCGTGATTTAGGCACCCCAGTCAAAGGGGTCAATTGGGTGCGTTTGCACGCCGGGTCCACCGCAACCGGTGAAGCATCCCTCTTGGTGACTATGGGACAAAACAATGGCGGATTAATTGTGCTCGATGTCGATCTAGAGACAGGGCACTGCAGCCAATATTCCGTGAGTAATCGCAAAAACTCCACGTTTCCCACCGCGACGTTTCGCAGTTTGCAGACAGGTATTCTTTACATCGGCTCGGCTTGGGATGCGCATCTCCACCGATTCGACCCGGCTCACCCGGAACGAGGCGTGGAGGACTTGGGTTCGTTAGGCGAGGGATCGACCTTTCCGACCGGGATTAATGAGGCGCCGGATGGCTCCTTGTGGATCGGCACGGCTCCCGAAGCGCGATTGATCAAATACGAGCCTTCCTCAGGTGAGTTTACCCACCTTGGTCGGATGCACGACGATGAGGTCTATTTGTATCCATTGGTCGGAGATGACTACACCGTGGCGGCGTTGGTGCGGGTGGTGCGACCCCACATGGTGATGGTCGATCCGGTGACGGGCGAACATCGTGAAGTGGGGATTGAGATCACCGATTCGACGGATGATTCGCAGTTCATCCGTTTCTTTAAAGGGGTCGATCGGCGGTTGTATGTTTCGAGCCACACTGGGGATTACATGTTACGGGATTTGACGTTGATGCCGGTTGAACATTTGCCGGATCCGATGCCCGGAATTCACGCGGCAGGGGAACATCGATATCAGGCGACCTTTACGATGCCGGGCGGCTGGCAGGCGAAGCTGGTCAATGATCGTTCGGGCACGCCGCGTGATCTGTTGGTCACCAATGTGAATCCGCGGATTGCCTCGCGCCGATTGCAGATGGATTGGGTGGGCGGGGGCTCCAATGTCCACGTGATCGAGGAGGGCCCCGGAGGTATGCTTTATGGATCTAGCTATCTGCCCAATCACCTCTATCGGTCATCCCTTGATGGCACAGTTTCAGAGGACCTAGGCCAACACAGTATCGCGCGTGGTCAGGCGTATTCGGCCACCACGATCGACAACAAAGTTTATCTCGCATCCTACCCGCAGGCGCGTCTCTCCGTTTATGATCCGGGCAGACCAATCAAGTTTGGCACCGAAGCGTCGGATAACCCCCGAGATCTTGGACGATTTGATAAGGTAGGATATCGCCCCAACGCATTGATCGCATCCGCTGACGGAAAACTTTGGATGGGTTCCGGACCCGATTACGGGCTAATCGGAGGCACCTTGGCTTGGTATGATCCGGCGACGGAGGAATCGAATTCTCATCGGGCGATTGTGCCCGACATGTCCCCGACCTCGTTACTCTGGCTGGACGATCTCAAACAGGTTTTGGTCGGCTTGAGTATCGAAGTAGGCACGGGTGCGGAAGTGCAGCGATTTGATGCCGGTTGGGCCCTCTGGGATCCCGTGGCGGACGAGTTAGCGTGGTGGGGAGACCTCGGTGTCGAAGACATGGCCGACGTGACCTCACTGGCGCCGGCGGGTGAGGGTTTGGTCTACGCGCTGATCGGGCGGGGAGATCATCTGCTCACGGCCGGGGCGCCGCCGATTGGGCCGCGGTTAGCGTTGATCGATCCCGAAAAACGCGAATTGGTTTCCATCGCATGGTTGCCCGAGGAGTTTGGGGCCCTGTCTTGGCACGGGCATCATTCCCTACGCGTGGCGCCGAATGGAGATGTTTATGGTGCGACGGCCTACGCGATTTTTAGAATCATTCCGGGCACCTGCGAAGTGGAACGCATCTGGCAGGTCGATGAACCGGAGCCTCGACTGGGGGTTTGGATGACATCGTTGTCACCCAATTCCATCGACCTGGTGGGCCCGATCGTGGGCAACGAGATGTTCTTCGCGACTGGCTGGCGCTTGCGGGCGATCACCCTTCCGAAGGTAGACTGACGGGGGGCAGGATTTGGTTTTACAGGAGGGAGCGGAGTTAAGCAGAGCCGTCAGCCTGAAGCGGAGGGTATTTTAAGGCTGGCATGGTGCACTCACTAGAGCGGCTCTGTTCCTCTGTGCTATCTCCTGTAAAAAATAGCCTTGTGCAAACTGAGCCGGAGATCGTTCGTGTTATACTGATTTCTGCATCGAAAAGCGCGTTCTAAGGAACGTTTTGATTGTAGGCTTTGTCGCTCTCGGTTGAGGGTGGGGCTGTCTGATGAATTACCCCTTCCCATTTCTGCGAGTGGGCCGCTGCCTCTGTGTTGGTTTGATGGCGGTGGCGCTGCCCGTTTTCGCTAAAGACTATTCGCCTCTTTCCCTTGAGCAGCAGGCGCGTTTGCCGGCGTCGGTTGATTTTACGGTCGATTTTTCCCAAGATATTCAACCGATTTTTGAAGAGAGCTGTGTGCAGTGTCATGCCCACGGAAAGTCGAAGGGCGTGTTCAGCTTGGAGACCAAGGACGACTTCGTTTACGGTGGCGACAACGGCACTCCGGCGGAAGCGGGCCACAGCGCGGAGAGTTTAGTGGTAGCGATGATCTCGGGGCTTGAGCCCGATATTGTGATGCCGAAGAAGGGCAAAGAACTTACCCCCGAGCAGGTGGCAGTATTCAGGGCTTGGATCGATCAAGGCATGGTCTGGCCGGAGGAGATTAACTTCTTCGAGATCGAGCGATCGAACCTGCATCCGATGGAACTGGATGTCATCGCAGTGCCCTCCGATTTCCGCAACCCGGTTGACGGGTTCGTCGACCAGAATTTTGAGACCAACAACGTATCCTGGTCGCGTGTGGTCGATGATCGCACGTACGCCCGTCGGGTTTGGTTGGACACGATCGGACTGCTTCCACCGCCCGATGAGCTGGCGCAATTTCTGGCCGATGATACCGCCGATAAACGCAACCACCTCGTGCGGCGGTTACTCTCGGATCGGCAGGCCTACGCAGAGCATTGGCTAACGTTCTGGAACGACCTTTTGCGCAATGACTACAAAGGCGTCGGCTACATCGATGGCGGGCGTAAACCCATCACCGATTGGCTCTACACCGCGCTCGCTCAGAATAAACGCTACGATGATTTTGTGGCAGAATTGGTGAATCCGGGTATGGCCGCCGAAGGGTTCACCAACGGCATCTCTTGGCGCGGCGCGGTTAATGCCAGCATGCTGCCGCCGATGCAGGCAGCGCAGGGCGTAGCCCATGTATTCCTCGGCGTGAACCTGAAGTGTGCCTCGTGCCACGACAGCTTCATTGATGACTACACCCTCGAGGATTCCTATGGTCTCGCGAGTGTGTATGCCGACGATCTTTTGGAGATCGCGGAGTGCGACAAACTCACCGGTGACATGAGCCGGGTTAAGTTCCTCTACGAGGAGATTGGCGAGATCGATGGGACGGCGAGTGCGCTTGAGCGTCGCCAGCAGTTGGCGGATATCATCACTGGCCGGAAGAATGGCCGTTTACCGCGCACGATTGTGAATCGTTTTTGGCAGCGATTCTTTGGCCGTGGATTGGTTGAGCCGATTGACGAGATGGATCGTCCGGCCTGGTCACCCGAACTGATGGATTGGTTGGCCGAGGATTTGGTCGCTCACGATTTTGACCTGAAGCACACCATGGAGCGTATCTTGACTTCGCGGGCATACCAATTGCCGACGAACCCGGGAGCGGAGGAGTTGGACGCATGGGTTTTTCGGGGCCCGGAAGTGCGACGCCTCGATGCCGAACAATTTTCGGACGCGATTCGCGCCGTCGCGGATCTGCCTTACCCGCGCAATACCTCGAAGGTGAACCGCAACGCCGCATTGCTGGAGGGTATCGCTTCTGGGCTTCCCCTCGAACCCAAATGGATCTGGGCAACCGCCAATGCGATGAACCGCGCGAAACCAGAAAACGTGAGATTCGAGCGGACCTTATTTTTGGACACAGCGCCGACCGAGGCGGTATTAACGATCGCAGCGGATAATGGTTTCACGGTGACGGTTAATGACGAGCGGGTGGCGAATGTGTCCAAGCGCACCAACACCGGCGTGCAGACTTATGCTATCGAAAAATACCTGCAAATTGGGATCAATCGGGTGCGTGTTATTGGCCAGAATTTTCATTCCGATGGCACGCCCATTCGCTTGCGGCCCGGACAGACGGAGTTACCGCCTACTCCACTCGAATCATACAATCCAGCGGGATTGATTTTGTATGCACGAATCCGATCTGAGGAAGCGGTGCACGACCTCGTGTCAGATTATCAATGGGTCGCGAAGGTAGGACAGAAGGAGCCGCGTCTTGTGGCCGAATTGGGTGGGGTAGATTTAGCACCGTGGCGCGTAGGTGAGCACTTCCTTGAATTGGCGGCCGCACCCCGAGACGACTCCGAGGTGAGACGCGCTTCACTCGTGGAGGCCGATTCGCTGATGGTGGCGATGGGACGTCCAAATCGCGAACAAACCGTGACCGTGCGTCAGGAAGAAGCGACCACGCTTCAGGCGCTCGAGCTCACCAACGGCGAGGCTCTGGCTCTCCTGCTGAAAGAGGCCGCAGACCAACTCTTGGCCGACTCCAATCCAACCAGCGATCAGCTGGTGCAGCGCCTTTATCGACACACCTTGAGCCGCGATCCAGCAGCGAGTGAATTGACCTTGGCCACTCAATTGCTCGGCACGCCCGCGAACTCCGCGGGTGTTCAAGATCTCCTTTGGGTGCTGACTGCCCTCCCCGAATTTCAACTCATCTATTGATTCTGTTGCCGTTATGAATCTCCACCGATTTTTCGCCGAGCGCGCCTTCCGCAAGTCCCAACCTCAACTTGATACGCGTCGTGATTTTTTAAAGAAAGCCTCGACCGCGACGTTGGCCGCTCTGGCCGCTGGAGCTCCCCGATCATGGGCTGCCGATGCAGCCATGAAGCAAATCGCGCCCACGGCTGACCGCGTGATTGTTCTCTGGATGGCGGGGGGCATGGCGCACACCGAAACCTTCGATCCCAAACGTTACACGCCGTATAGCGATGGGCTGAATTCGAATGAGGTTTTAAGCACGTTTCCGTCGATCCCAACTGCCGTGGATGGGGTGCGGTTTTCGGAAGGATTAGAGAACCTCGCGAGTGTGATGGACCGCGGCACGTTGATCCGTGGTATGCAGGCGTCGGATCTTGGCTTCATTTTGCACTCCCGCCATCAGTTCAATTGGCATACGGGTTACGTGCCCCCACAGACGGTGGCGGCTCCGCACATCGGAGCGTGGCTTGCGCGCACGCGCGGTGCGGCCGATCCGGCCATGCCTGCTTTCATTAATATCGGTCAGCGTTTCAACCTCGGCGAGGGTGAGGAGTTGAAGGCATTCACCTCGGCGGGATTCCTGGGCAGTGAATATGGACCGTTCAATGTCGCGTTCCCCGAGGATGCGGCTGCCGCGGTGCGGCCGCCGGAAGGCATGAGTCCCGGTCGATTCACCAACCGCGAAAAACTATATAGGCAACTGTTGGCGGAGAGTCCGATCGGCGAAGCCGGTAGCGATTTTCAAAAAGAGTCACTGATGCGGGCCATGGACAATGCGCACCGGCTGTTGAATTCCCCGTCCGCCAAGGCGTTTGATCTCTCGCTCGAACCCGAGGCGAATACGCGGAAGTATTACCCCGACTACGAATCGGGCACACGATTCGATGCCCCGCGTGATCGCATGGGCGGTAAGTATGAAGAGAGCATGATCGGTCGATTCGGATTGGGGTGTCTGCTAGCGCGCCGTTTGTGCGAGTCGGGCGCACGCTTCATCGAAGTGACCACAGAGTATATTCCGTTCTTCAATTGGGATACGCACGAAAACGGCCACAGCCGTTTGGTCGGTATGAAACGCATGATTGATGCGCCGATCGCCCAACTGGTGCGCGACTTGGAAGAGCGCGGCTTGCTTGACCGGACTTTGGTGGTCGTGGCGAGTGAGTTCAGTCGCGACATGATGATGGAGGGTAAACCCGAAAAGAGGATTACCAATCAAGTCGAAGTGCCGGACGTCATCAACGATCCGAAGTTCTACGGCATGCACCGTCATTTCACGGCCGCTGGCAGCGTGCTGCTGTTTGGCGGCGGGGTGAAGCAAGGTTACGTGCACGGCGTCACCGCCGATGATCGGCCCTGCAAAACCATTGCCGACCCCATGACGATTACTGATCTGCACGCGTCGATTTACCGCGCGATGGGGATCCCACCGGATCATGGCTACGACATCGAGCGCCGCCCCTTTTACGTGACCCCCGACGGTCACGGAAAATCAGTGGATGCGTTATTCCGCGGCTGAGCGTTTTACGGAAGGTAACAAAGAGAACAAAGAGGTGAGGCACAGGGGGCGCGTGATTCGTTCCGCTTTGGGGGAGTGGCCTCTTTGTTTCCTTCTGTGAAATATCAGGCTGTGTGATCGGGGGAGTTTAACGGGAGCAAAGAAAGTTTTTGGGTTTTTGGGATTTTTGAAGTCTAGTAGAGTGCTCATGCCCCCTTTAGATTCATTTAAGCGATGGGTTCTCCGCGTCATTACCGCAGGTCTCTTGCTGCCAACGTTCGTCGCGTGGGGGGCGCCTGACGGGGAACGACTGCTCAACCTGTCCTCGCGGGCTTTGGTAGGTTCAGGAGCCGACGTGATGATTGCCGGGTTTGTGATCGAACCTGGCCCGGAGAAGGAAATTTTGGTGAGGGCGATTGGTCCGGCGTTGGGCGGGTATGGCGTGCAGAACCCCTTGCAAGATCCGGTGCTGCAGATCGTGGATGCGAATGGGCGGATGATTGCGAGTAATGTGGGTTGGCCGGAAGTTTTGGCAGAGAAGTTTGCAGAGGTGGGTGCCTTCGCGCTCGGCCCGGGAAGCGCCGATGCGGCGCTCGTGGCGAAACTAGCACCCGGTGCCTATACGGCCGTCGCCCGTTCGGTCCAAGATGGCACGTGGGGCAATGCGTTGATCGAGATCTATGATTTGGCTGGAGTGGCGCGTTTGAGTAATTTGTCCACCCGAGCCAATGTGCAGGCCAATGACTCTTTGGTGATCTCAGGTCTGGTGATCGCGCCGGGTTCGGAAGCGCGCCGACTTTTGCTGCGGGCAGTGGGGCCGACTCTGGGAGACTTCGGTGTGCCGACGCCATTGGGTGATCCCGCCATCGCGTTGGTGCGACAATCGGACGCCGTGCAGATTGCGACCAACGACAACTGGTCGGACTTTGGTGGTGCCGGGCCGTTGGCTGAATCATTCAGCGAAGCGGGGGCGTTTGCCCTACCCGAAGGAAGCAAGGACGCCGCATTGTTGATGGAACTCCCTAGCGGCGCTTACACGGTGATGGTCAACGGCGCGAACGGCACCGCAGGGACGACGTTGGTGGAGGTCTATGATTTGACGCCGACCGAAGGTGCGACCGTGAGTCTGGCCGCGACGGTCGGCTCGGCCAGCACGGCGCCGGGATCAGCTCCCGGCCAGATCAGGGTGTTTCGCGTTGGTTCGAGTGACGAAGAGCTTCAAGTCAATCTGGCTTATGGTGGCACGGCGGCGATGGGGACGGACTATGTTTTTGCGCCCGGCACCGTAACCCTGCCGACGGGAGTGTCGGCGGTGAATGTCGACATCGTGCCGTATGCCAATACGAGTGTGCGGACGTTTAATAAAAACGTATTGGTTTCCGTGGAGTCGGGCGACGGATACGAAGTCGGACTCGAGCCGACCGCCGAAGTGCGTCTGTTCTACAGCGCGGGCACGCTTTATCTGGCCAATCTTCTACCGACTACGCCGACCTCCAATGCGTATGGCACCGTGACCCTGCAACTCGCCTCCGATGAGAGCTCGGTATTGATCAGTTCTCACATCGCGAATCTCAGTTCTCCTCAAACTGCCGCCTATATTCGAATGGGTGCGCCGGGCGAGGGAGGGGAGTTTCTCTTTGCTTTGCCCAACGGCCAATCCACCAACGTGCGCTGGGATATCCATCCCGTGGGAACATTGAGTGAGGCGGACATCCTGCAAGCCCTGCAAGAGGGGCGGATCCACGTGAGCGTGGGCACCACCACGTTCCCGACCGGTGAGTTGGTGGGCACGGCGGCACGATATGCGGGATCCCATGTTTTCGAAGCCCCGCCGGCTATTTCTCAGTTGGCTCCAGCCGCCCCCGCGACAGAAGCCGAAGCTGCTCGGTTTCTGATGCAGACGACTTTTGGACCAACCAAGGAGGCGATCAACGGACTGATGTCGCAGACTTACTTGGAGTGGATCGACGCCCAAATCGCGTTGCCGGCCTCGAGTCATCGCGCCGAAACGGTGGCGGAATTGGAGCGTTGGGGTGACCCAAATTTCGCCGGCCGGCCCGATGCGGCCCATCGCCACGGTGCATTTTGGAAACTCTCGCGGGTGGGTGAAGATCAGCTGCGGCAACGGGTGGCGTTAGCTCTAAGCGAGATCCTGGTGGTGTCGGAAGTGAACGGCTCGATCTACAACTGGCAGGAAGGCGCGGCTCATTATCACGACATGTTGGGCCAGCATGCTTTTGGGAATTTCCGCGATTTATTGGAGGACATGACGCTGCATCCTATTATGGGCGTGTATCTGAGTCTCTTGCGCAACGCCAAGGCCAACCCCGAGACAGGAGCGGTTCCGGACGAGAATTTTGCGCGGGAAATCATGCAGTTGTTTTCCATTGGTTTGGTGGAACTACACCCGGACGGTTCGCTTCGTCTGGATGGCAACGGATTGCCGATTCCGACCTACGATCAAGATACGATTACGGAGACCGCGCGCATGTTTACCGGGTGGGCGTTTTATCACGAGGAGGCATTGGAGGATTGGAGATTCCGGTGGGCCGATGCGGATTACATCAACCCGATGATGAACTATCCCCAGTTTCACGATGATGGCGCCAAGACGATCGTGACGGGGCAGGTGCTGCCGGCGGGACAGGGTGCTTTGAAGGATCTGACGGATACGTTGGATACGTTGTTCGAGCACGCTAACACCGGGCCGTTCATCGTGCGCCGTCTGATTCAGCGTCTCGTGACGAGTAACCCGACGCCCGGTTATATCCACCGTGTGTCTCGGGTTTTTGCCAATAACGGTTTTGGCGAACGCGGAGACCTCGAGGCGGTGGTGAAGGCCATCTTACTCGACCCCGAAGCACGCAATCTGACGCTCGCGGCTTCACCCAATTTTGGCAAAATCAAGGAACCGATGATTCGCATGATCGGGCTGTGGAGGGCCTTTAAGGGTGAACCTCCTTCGGGGCAGATTCGCTACTTCTGGTCCCAGACGGATCTGGCGCAGGGGCCCTTGCGCGCGCCGTCGGTCTTTAACTTTTTTACGCCGGATTATGTGGCGGTAGGTGATCTGGCAGCCGCGGGTTTATCTGCGCCGGAATTACAGATCCACACTGACTCCACGGCGATGAGTGTGCCCAACCGATTGTCGGTTTATGCCTTCTCTAATTTCAGTGCGAATCCGAGTGATTCTCTCGACCAGGTGAAACTGGATATCGCGCATCTGATCCCGTTGATGGAATCGCCGGCGGTCGTTCTGGAAGAACTGAATTTGCTGCTCTGCGCCGGTTCAATGTCGGAGGGGGCCAAAGCCCGTTTCTTGCGCGCCGAAGCGGACCTGCCGAGCTGGATGAGTCCCGCGCAACGCATCAGCTCATTGATTTATCTCGTGGTCACCAGCCCCGCCGCAGCGGTGCAGAACTGATTTTCCCCATGCCTCCCTTCAACTCTTCTTTCACGCGACGACGATTCATTGGCCAGTGCTGCGCGGCGGTGGGTTCCACCGGAGTTTTGTCCGCGTTGTCGCAGATGCGCCTGATGGGGGCGGCGGCGAGTCCAAACCTGATGGCGAGTCCGACCGGCGCGATGCAGCCTGATTACCGCGCGTTGGTTTGTTTGTATCTGAACGGCGGTAATGATACCAATAACCTTTTGGTCCCGACCGACACGAGCGGCTTTAATGCTTACGCTCAGGCCCGGGGATCTCTGGCTTTGAGCAAGGAGGATTTGTTGGGAGTGACTCCTGCTTCCACCGATGGTCGCAGTTGGGGGTTTCATCCGGCGCTCGCGAGTGTTCGAGATCTTTTTGTCGGCGGGAAATTGGCCATGCTCGCCAATGTCGGCACTCTCGTCGTGCCCACCAGCAAGGCCCAATATCAGAGTCGTTCCGTGCCATTGCCGCCACAGCTGTTTTCCCATAGCGACCAATCGGTGCAGTGGCAGAGCAGCATTCCGGATCAAGCATTTAAAACGGGTTGGGGAGGACGGTTGGCCGACCTCACCAACGCGTTCAACGAGAACAACCAGATCTCCATGACCATCACCCTTAACGGGCAGAACTCGTTTCAAGTCGGTCGTGAAGTGGTGCAGTTTGCGGTGCGCAAGGAAGGGCCGCTCGAACTGTGGTGGAACGACAATCAGGAAGACGCGGCTACGCAGGTTCGACTCGGAGCGATGCGCGATGTAATGAAGGCGGAGGATGAAAGTCTGTTCCGCAGTGCCTTCGGTCATTCCACCGATCGCGCGCTTCAGAACAGTGAGTTACTAGGTTCTATTTTGGCCGAAGCCGCGCCGTTGACGGTCGAGTTTCCGGATACGGAGCTCGGACAACAGCTGCGGATGATTGCTCAGCTGATTTCGGTGCGGGATCAGCTTGGGCTGCGCCGCCAGGTCTTCTTTGCCCGACTCGGTGGCTGGGATCTCCACGACAGTCAAATCGGAGCGCACGCCGAACTGTTGACCGAACTGGCCGATGCCATGAAAGCATTCTACGAGGCTACTGAATCGCTTAATGTAGCCAACGATGTCACCACGTTTACGGCGTCCGACTTCGGTCGCACCATGGTCGCCAATGGCGATGGGTCCGACCATGGCTGGGGCAGTCACCATTTGATTATGGGTGGAGCGGTGAAGGGTGGAGACTTCTATGGTCGACTGCCTGACCTCGCGGTCGGAGGCCCGGATGACACTAAAAACGGCCGCTGGATTCCTACTGTCAGCGTGGACGAATACAACGCGACCCTAGCCCGATGGTTCGGCGTAAGTGATACGGATATGCCGCTCGTATTGCCCAACATCGGGCGATTCGCAACCCCCGACCTTGGATTCATGTCTTGATCATGGCTGCTCGAATTGCAGCCGTTTTACTCGCTGTGTTGGCGGTGGTTTTTTTCTTCTGGTGGCAACCTGAGGACGCCTCGCCCGAGCCGGTTGCAGTTGCTCCAGAAATGTCAGCACCGCGAGTGCCAATAGAACCACCGGTGATCGACGAGCGTTCGTTTGTGGTGGAGGGAATTGATCCCATCGTTGGTCGGGTGGGAGCAGGACTGAATGCCGCTGAAGGCACTGCTCGCGGAGACCTTTTGATTCTCCAGGAAGTGCTAGCCGCGTGGCGCACCAATGCGTCGGGCTTAGGTAATCCGGTTGGGGATAATCAAGAAATCACTGCCGCCCTGAGCGGACAAAATCAATGGAAGTTCTCCATTATTCCGGCAGATCATCCGGCCATCAATGAACGCGGAGAACTATGTGACCGCTGGGGCACGCGGTTGTTTTTTCATCAACAGTCCGGTGATCGCATGGAGATCCAGTCCGCCGGACCAGACCGGGAGCGATTCACCGATGACGACGTGATTGTGATCCCTTAGCAGCAACCGGAACCGGGTGCGCAGGCCCCACCCGCTACGCCGGCTTCTTCTGGGCTCAGGCCGCAGGCGTCGCCGGCGAGACATGCGGGATGAGGGAGTGCCAAACGGATACTGATCTGCTCGTCGTTTGCTTCGAATGATTCGAGGGGGAACGCGATGGTGCGGCAGTCTTCGTGCTCGATCACGATCGGCAAATCATCGCCACGGAGAACGGGGTCGGACAGCTCGAAGATCTTAGCCAGTTTACCGGCGGTGAGACGATGATCCACGTCGCTGGCGACGAGGAGTTGAAGCTGGCAGTGAGTCGTGGAACGGGCGGTGCCACCGCAGTCAATGAAGTCTTTGTGCACACGGCCGATTTCGGTCACGTGAAAATGAGGCGGAACAATGTCATCCTCTGGAAGCACGATATGGATGCCGGCGTCTGGGTGGGCGCGCAGCGCGGAGAGGAAGGGAAGGGTGGTGTTCATAAAATGGAGAGAGGGAGCATATTGGGGACCGCTTCGGAATACGGGAGGGCTCGGTCCTGTTGCAGGCAGGGTTCAGTCCGGGCGAGGATGTCTACGATGCCCAGGAGGCGCTCGATGACGGGATCTGAAGTGTGGACGAGTCGGTAGTGGATGAAAGTGCCGTCTCGACGTTCATGTAGGAGGCCTGCCTGCTTAAGGATCGAAAGGTGCCGCGAAATTTTTGACGGGATATATCCGGTGATGGGACCAATCTCGCAGCTGCACAATTCTGACTTGGCCCGCAGTAGATTGAGAATCCGCAGACGCGCAGGATCCGCCAACACATTCATCAGTTGGGCGGCGTCGCGTAATGAGGTTTCAGAGTCTTCGGCCATCTTTAATTCCTTATTTGCGGAAGAACAGAAATATAAATACCAGAAAGTCAAATTGAAGCGTGAATGAGTGCAGAGATGCACGGTGAGTTTGGGATCCACCGAATGCACAGAAAACACGGAAACAAATAATAGGGAGTGATTTAATAATATCTATGAGCGGAGTGAATGGTCGGACAAAACATTGAAGACACGAAACGGAGAGGCAGGGTGCTGTCGGGCGGGAAGGCCCCCCCCCCTCCGGGGGGGGAGGGGGTTTTCTCGGGGGGGGGGGGGGGGGGTTTGCCCCC
>MEHZ011552751.1_pt1 | contig 42966 bp, 43 predicted proteins | sample 897221 | NCBI WGS metagenome assembly MEHZ01 (sample SAMN05514161, study PRJNA337945) | marine metagenome | isolation source: marine surface water | place: Arctic Ocean | collected 2007-12-13 | reverse complement strand
ACATATTGTTGGAAACATGATTTCAAAGCGTCCATGAATGGCATCGTGTTGGCTGGTCGAGCTCCATAAGGCTGATCTTGCATTTGTGGTTGCATATTCCATTCGAACTCACCCTCGCAGTATGGACATGCAAACTCACCACTCGCATCATCATCAAGTCCAATCCCTTCTTCACAGTGTGGACATAAAATATCTACCATGAGTTTACATGATTGTATACCCAATAAATGTTTACCCGGTGGCTGAATTTAAAATCCAGATTGAATTTTGGAGGCGTTTCTATCAAAATTGTTCATACCGGAATACTAGCCGCAAATACCATGGTATCGTCTTTTAAAAAAGCATATTCATTCCAATTTCGAGGAAGCAAGTTCTCCAGAGTCGGTTAATATCTGGGATGAAGTTCAACCAGAGTCTTGACGATGGGTCAAATCCGCTGGTGGCGTTCAGTACCCTGATCGGTCTTCTCGTCGATGTTGGTGTATGGCAATGGCCATGTGAGTTGTGTTGATGTTTCCACAGCCCTTGTGAGTGGCGGATGACGAGACCTTGAGTTAAAGATCTCACGTGAGGACTTCGAGCAGTCGATCTTGCTCAGCAGCCATACGCAATTCCATAGCAATTCTTCGCCCACTGCTCATTGGCTTGCGCCATGTAGCGTTTCCATAGGGGTGTCCTACGCTGACATGGACGTTTGTTCCGCCACCCAAACGAGGTGCGACATCGTAAATGTAGTAATTCATATCCTTGTCAATGCAGGTTTGAAGACAGAACGGCCCAATGATTCCAGGATCATAGTGCTCTTTGCTGGCGGTGATGAATTTCTCACCGAGTTCGAACGCCTTTTCGAGCAATGATTCCCTGATGGTCGCCGTGTTGTGTCCAACGACGGTCATCTCAGGGATTTGCTGATGAGCAGGCATGGTCATTTGTTGAGGTGCAGGAAGACGAACGTGTCCGTCAAGTGAGGACTCGAATCGCCAGTCGACGCCGAGAAGTTCCAACTTTTCACCTTCTTCTGCAAGTGGGCTGTAGAAGAAGTTGAGATTGAACACTGGTCCGATGACGTAGCGTTCAATCCTTGCGCCTGAAAGCGATTCTTGATCGATGACACCTTCTGCGAGAAGTGTTTTTGATTTCTCGAGGTATTCCTCGTATGATGCACAGGTGAAGAAACCGCGTTCCAGTTTCTTTTGTGCGTGGTGCAACTTGACAATCACCAAGCAATCAATGTCTTGAGGGTCAGCGATTGCTTCTGGGTAGGGCAGACCTGCTTTATCGAGGATCCAATAGTAATCCTGCTCTTCAGTTCGCTCTTCCATGCGCAGCATGTTCCTCGAACCAAACAATGGGACCTTGAAGGTCTCTTCAACGTCCTTGATGGACGAGTAGGAAGTGAAGGAGCGGTTTGGTATGTAGACGACGTTCCGCTTTCGCATCTCAGCCTGCATCTCGTGCTTCATGACGTCGTTGAATGAAGGCATAACGATGGCCTTGTCAACCATTCCTCGTGTTACGCGTCCTGAAGCGCTTCGGTGAGCTTTGAAGTAGTTCGCATAGGTTTTGTGACGGCCCTCTTTACAGTAAGCAACTGTTGGAAATCCTTCTTCGATCGCACCATCACAAATGTCCAATGCAGAGTGGGATGCTGTCATCCCAATGCGGAGTTTCATTCGATCGTACTCATCGACAATCCCTGCGATTTCATCTTTGGTGATCATATGAATACCCTCGGTAATCTTCCTTGTGGTCGGGGGGGTCTTTCATATCATCGCTGAACAATGCTCAGTCAAATCTCTGGAGTTGCATCAGTTCGTCTGTTGAAAGGGTTTCACCAGACATCAATTTGCTCATGAGGTCTTGTACCTCAACGCGGGCTGACGGTCGTTGACCTGCACCAGCGCTTGCACCACGCATGGCACGGAGCATATCTTGTATCGAGTGCAGGCATCGCAGTGATACGATGTACAGATGGTGAGCTTTGTCTGCTTCCTTCTTTGACTTGCGGAGTTCTCGGTGAGATGATTCAGCCTTGTCTCGCTGACGATCGACTTCTTTGTTCCATTGGAGCATCAAGTCGTGAGCTTCCTGAGCTGCTTGTGCTGCTGCAGTCACTTCTTCGTGAGCCGACTCTTGGGCTTCCATCGAAATGCGGAGCAACTCTCGTGCTTCCTTGAGTTCAGTGTTGCCTTCTTCACTGGTTTTCATCTTCTTGACCTTGGCGCTGATTTCCTTCATGCGCTTCATGACCTTTGTCTCGTTGTTTCCAGTGTGCCGACCGCGTTCAAATTCGCTTTCAAGGCGACTAAGTTCGCGTCGGAGGGTGTGAATGGTTTCTGGTGGCTTTTCACGGCGACCACGTCGTCCAGGTTCTGGTGGAGCTGGTGCTGCTTGAGGTCCTTTTGCTGCCTCAAGCATTTCCTTTGCTGCACGAACCGAGGTGTTGGCTTCTTGGCGGGTGGATTTCTTGTCGCGAACAATTTCATTCATTTGTTCACGGATTTCACGTTGCTCACGTACTTGGACGATGAGTTCTCGAACTTCAGCATTCAACTCGTTGCGCGTACCGGTGAATGTCTTCGATTTGTCGTTCCATTCGTCGCGTGTTGTTCGGTACGTGGTCGCTTTTCCATCGACCAATTTTCGTCGCTCTTCGAGTTGAGTTTTGAGTTCTGACATTCTCTATCGCACCTGTTCAGTGGAAGACTCCCATCTTCTCACCGGTTTGGCGACCTTCCACCCCCATTTAATCCCTTCATTGGGAAGCGTTGATGACATCGGTTGGATGTTGGTCATTCGATGGGCCTAAAACCGAGTCTTTGGAGCCCCATTCTTCAGACAACCAATGCATTGAGGGCAGCAATCGCTTGGTCAAATGAGGCACGTACGGAACCCAAGTTTGCTCCCGTTTCGCACTTGAGAACAAGCACTCGTTCTGCTTTCAAACGCTGTGCCATGATGCAGGCGTGTTCACCTTGCACCGTGATGCGTGCTGAGCCCGATGCATCGAGGGGGCCAACTGCTTGAGCGAGTTGATCCACGGTATCGTCATGGCGTGGTGCAGTGTTTGTGACAAAGCCATCTTTGTCGAGCAGCGCGACTTGTAGAACTGCCTGGTTTGCCAGGAGTCCGTCCAACACACGTTGTTCCACAACCTGATGATGCTGAAGGGGCCGCTTAACCTTTGACCCTGTGCTGGAAGGTGGTTTAGGGAACAGGTGCAGGGACGGGTCCTTTCATCATGTAGCCTAATCCTGATTGGTAATAGTTTTCAAGATGAACTTCCACATCTAAACCCCTTGTTCTATAGAATTCCTGCGCTCTTTGGTTTGAAGCCTTAACCTCGAGTTGAATAAACGATTTTTTCTCGCCATGGCATGCTGCTACCAAATGGTTCCATGCTTGCGAACCCCAACCTTGGCCTTGCAAATCAGCGTGTATGGCAAAGGCTGCGATTCGCACACCCTCGTCCAAAAATGGTAACGCCCAGAGCAACCCACGCAGTGAACTTGGCTCCGGGTAAAGATCCATGTCAACGAGAAGCATGTTTCCATCCCATAAGGGGATTGGAAGTGAAGCAATCGAAGCATCAGCGTAGACCTCACCAGTTTCCTTGAGAAAGAGGTCTTTGACCATCGCTCGCCAATCAGCAGGCATTTTGACTGGTTCAACACCCAAAATCCATTGGATGTTCCTCATGTGCACTCATTCCTTTCGACCTTTGGTCGATTGTGAGCGTACGCCACGGTGAGCAGTGAGGTTGGTCGTATTGACCTTCTTTTTGCGCTCTTGCCGTCGCGATGATTTCGCAGTTTGTTGCTTCTTGGTCACCGTGCTGAGACCACCACTGTTCAAAAGAACATCGAGGTCTGAAAGCGAGAATGTACCACCGGCCGCAGCTCGGTTCTGAACTTCTTCGGCTTTTGCACCGTTGCTCCTTGGCTTCCAATCGGCGGAGCCTGACTTGGTTCGCTTTTGTCCGCCACCCTTTTTCCCGTCTTGATTGGTCCTTCGTGGAGGGGGATTGGAACTGATCCTCACCCAAGCATCGAGTCGGCCCTTTTCACGGCGCAAACGTCGCATTTCAGTACGACGCTTGTCGAGAACTTTCATCAAAGCACTTGCTTTCTTATCGAATTGCATGGCATCGCTGAAATTGATGTCCATATCTTTGAGCATTGGCTCAGCTTCAAGCAGTTCAGCTTTATGTTCGTCCTGCTTCTTTTCGTTTTCCTTGAGCGAACGAACTGCCGCTTTTTGCTCCTTGAGCAGATCGACAAAGGCTTTGTGTGCTTCTTGGGCTTTGAGTGCCTCTTGATGCATCGATTGGAGTTCAAAGAACCAAGAAAACTGGTCTTCTTCTCGGCGCAAGGATGGCACCTGGAACAAATCAATTTCTCCAGTGAGTTGCTGATACACATCTTGCAGTAACTCATTGATTCTGTAGAGTGGTAAGCCTATACGCTTGTTTATTTCATCTCGCTGCTTTTGCAGTTCATCCATTTTCTGAGAGCGTGGGCGAAGGGTTCGCACAATGGTGCGCAGTTCATTTCGCAAATCGGTCGTGTCTTCGATTTTACCTCGAAGTGCGCGTGACATCTTGACGTTGCGTTGGCGCTCTTCCGTCAGAGCAGTCATCCGCTCATCCAATGCTTCTGTCGCCGTTGTGTTCTCCTGGACAAGTGCTGCGACTTCGTCTTTGGATTTTGTACGAAGGTCGGCAAAGAGGTCAAACTCCTCGACCGGCAAGAAGCGTTCTGGTCGCTTTGCTTCGACGATCTGTTCCCAACGTTGTCCTTCACCCAGTGCAATGCATGTTCTCAAAAATTCTTCTTGAATGTCCAAAGCGCCCGAAGGTCGCAGAACTCGGCTAAGATCGTGATCAAGGTCCAATGGATCTTCAATTGGAAGCGAATGTTGACCTAAGCGGGTCTTTTTATCCATAAGAATCGCTTTTTCCGCACGGGGTGTGGCATGCTTCCACTTTTTCGACTTACGGGTCAGGTAGGCACCGTTGCGAACAGAGACCACATGATCTTTGAATGGGGATTTCGTTGCGTGTTCGAATATGAACTCTACAAACAATTCACCGATGCTCTGATCGTTTTTCGGATCCATGGTGATGGATGCCGGATCGGCCATTGTGAGGTCATATGTTTCCCCTTCGACTTCGACCATTGTTCGCTCTTCTCCAGCTTGGAGGACAGGGGCAACTGGTGGGTTGGTTTGTTGAAGGGATTGGACTGCGAGAAGTGTCCATGCATAGGAAGAGAAGGTCCCTGCGGCAGCATCGCACACATCCCGTCGCAAAGCCCAATGTTTCACAGACAAAATGAGCCAGCGAATTCGTTCATCGGATGAAGCATATCGCTTCAAAAGTTCAGTGTTATGAAGAGCGAGCGTGTTGTTGATGGAAATGTCAACTGGGATCTTGGTTCGCTCATCTGTGAACTTGATGATCGGTACCTTGGCCCTCGGCAACATGACGATATCTTCCATGTCGTGTTGTTTGAGCAGTCGGTTCACTTGACGCAGAACCTTTGCTGGTATTTCTCCTTTGAATTGAAGGCAGAGATCCAGGTCACCCGCTTGAAGCGTGAGTCCGGACTGAGATGAACCAAATTGCTGCAATGTGGCTCTTTTGAATCTGCGTTCAAGCGTTCGCTTGAGGTGTTGGAACAAACCCGCTCTTGCTTTGAGTTGTTTTGCAGTTGGACCCTCGGTTTTGAGCATCGATTCAATTCCTTGATTGAGGTTGATGATGACCTCTTCACTGATGGAAGAGGCTTCAGGAAGGGGGAGTTGGCCACAAAGGTGCTTGTGAACATGAGGCCAACGGGCAATTTGCTCGGGCGAAAAACCAGTGGTTTCACAATCGTCACTCACTCCTCTTCACCTCCGCTCTCTGCCTTTGGGTTTGGTCTTGCTTTTGATTTTGGCTTTGACTCTGGTTTGGCTTTGGAAGCTTGGCGACCTTTGGTCTTCTTTGGTTGATCTTTTTTGGTCGGTTTACGATTGCGGACTGTGCTTGAAGCACCGCCTTCTTTGACAGTTGTAGCATTGACGAGCAAGCGTTCAAAGCCATCATCAATGATTTTTTGCCAATGTTCCATACCACGTTGGCTGCTGTCAAGGGCCTCTGCCAGTCGCTTCGTGCGTCCATCGGCGCGGCGACGGTGGGCTTCATGCTCGACGTAACTGGTGTGATGGTATTCGTTCTCATTTGCCAGTTCGACGATGGCATCATGGGCTTTTTGTGCCGTTTCGAGCAAGACCTTAGCATCCTTGAACGAGGCATCCATTTCTGCCAAGCCTTCTTGACTTGAACTTCGTTCTGTAACCCATTCATCATGTTGGCGAATGAGGTTTTTCATCTCTTTAATGTACTTCTGTTCGGTTTTATGGTTGCCCGCATTTGTCTCCAGTTCGGTTTCCAAACTGAGTAATTTCGCATCGAGCTTCTCTTTTGCCCATTTTGGATTCGGATCCTTGATGCCGCCAGAGGCCTGGAGTTGGTCTCGCAGTTCGCCTGCCCGCTTGAACAGGCTTCGGGCTTTGGATTGGTTCTCAGATCGCTCTCGCTTGAGGTTGGCTACTTTGGCGTTGATGCCATCGCGCTTCTCCTTTGCAGCACGCGCCAGAGGTTCGGCTGCAACGAGTTCCTCCTGACGAGCATCGAGTTGTTCCGGGATGACTTCAGCAAGCCGTTCGCGACGATGTAAAATGGACTTCGCCAGTAAGGCGGGGGTCACACCAAGCAACTCCTCGGGGGTCATACAGTGTCCCCCCACCTTGCAACCTTGAATAAACACTGCGTAGCGTCTTCATTCGGCGTGAAGGTGAAGAACCCCCTTGCTGAGCCGGTCCTATGGGGGCGCCAAAACAGACCAGTTGGCTCACTGCTCTCGGTCTCTTATCGGTGCTTATTCTGAGCCTATTCGTGCCACAGGTCGCTGCTTCTGGTGGTGAGGCTGCGATTGAAACCTCGAGTATTTCTTTAGGCCTCTCCGAACAAACTGAATTGGCCACGCTGACCTATGCCTTTGACGTGGTCGAACAAAACGGCCAAAGCGCCGATGTGACCGCTCAATCAGTTTTGAAATCCATCGATGGGCTCATCTTAGAATCACTGAATGAAACAAAGACGGTTGCTCTCAACGGTGTTGAAACATTCACGGTCACGTTCACTTCGCTTCCATTTGGTTATTCAATCATTGAAACCACCATCACCGGTGATGTAGGGTCAACTTCCAGCAGTTACGTCCTTTCATTCAATCGCACAGTACAGCGACTTGTGCCACTTGACATCAGCATCGCACCTGTCGGTGATGTCACATTTACCAGCCTCGATACCGCAACGGGCCCAACAGGGAACCTCTCGATCAGTGATGGCGATTTTTTGGGAATGCAAATACCCGTTGTCAACAACGGGGACTATGCTTGGAATGGTTCCATGCAAATTGATGTGCAATCCGGTGATTCTGTTGAATCGATAACCATTCACACCGTTGTGGTCCCGGGGATGTCGAGCACCCTTGTTTACGCCAATACCTCAATAAAAATGGCGGAAGGTCAAACATCAATCACGTTGACACTCAACGACACCGGCGATGGGGATTCCTCGGATGAGGCAAGGTCGATCATGCTTGATATTGCGCCACCGCCTTTGCCGCTGATGCAACTCTATCCTCAACTCGTGACCACCGAGTACGTCGCTGGTGATGTTCTCGAATGGAACCTTTCAGTCACGAACAACGGTACGCAATCTTTCCTCGGATTGATTGTTTGTTCCTTCGGTGAGGTTTCGGTTTTGAATCAGAGTCTGGAATTGACCTTGATGGCATCAACTTCGATGACATTCACGACACAAGCCCGTCCTGCCACCCTCGATTGTGACGCCACAGGGACACGGATTTCAGTTCAATCCAATGCGCCCGTTGTTCTCTTGTTTGACGTCATTTCTGCCGTCTTCGAAGCTGCTGGCTCTACCAAGCCGGGTGTGCTTGATGGCCCTTGGCACGTTGGTGATAGTGCTCGTTTCTCGATGCTTGTACGAAATCATGGCGATGTTCAAGGGACGGTGGCATTGGAATGCACAACCTCCCAATCAGTGTACACCAGCCAACCCCTTTCCCTCGATGTGGATGCAGCAGGTGAAGTCTCTGTGATTGTCCCACTGCTCAACGCAGGTGATGAGATCATCGAATGGCGTCTGAGTTCCCAAGATGGCAGCATCGATCAGGGGTTGAACGGATCATTCGTCGTTCCAGTTGCTGCCAAACAGGTGCTTCAACCCAGCGTCGATCAGGTTACTTGGGATGCAGAGGTTGGGGCGAGCATGAATTGGTCAATCACGCTGGGTGAAGGTGTGGACCGCTCGGTTCGAGTTCGTCTCGGCTACTTCGACTCTGGCGAAACCTATCTCTTGGATTACCTTGTGACGCTGGCACCTGGGGTGACCACTGGGTCCCTCGATTTGGGCTTCATCGACGCCGAACGAGCCACACTGCGCGTGGATGCCAGCAACTGGAGCGAGGCTTTCGGGCCATCCAGCGCCAGCAAATCCATCCCCAGCAAGCGGCCTGTCCTTCGGCTCACTTTAGATCCAGTTGCCTCTCCATCACGTCCAGTTGCAGGTCAAAGTGCGACCATCCAAGTGTCAATTTCGAACGGTGGAACGGTCGCTGGTTCGGCGGGAGAACTTCTCTTGCTCGGTGAAGATGGAACGCTGTACGACACCAAAGCAACGCCGGTGCTTGACGCAGGTGAGTCGACCTTGGTCTCTATTACTCTGCTTTGGCCCGAAGGTGCTCGGGTCAATTTGGAGGCTGTTTGGTCTGTTGCAGGCGAGCAAATCAAAGATTCATCTTCCTTTACATCGGCTGAAGAAGAAATTGAAGATGCAGCCTTTAGCGTCCCATGGGTCGGCATTCTTGGCGGCATTGCTCTGGCAGGAGCCGTTCTGGCAGCGATCAGAATCAAACAAGGTCAAGGTCTTGGCCCGTCTGGCAAATCCAAGGGTGCACTCAAATCAAAATCGAAGCCTACACCCAGCAAGATCGTATCAAGTGAAGAAAAAATTCAGATCGGTTGCCCTGAATGTGCTCGTCAACTGAGGGTGCCAGCATCCTACAATGGCTCAGTTCGTTGCCCTGATTGCTCCAACAGCTTTGAAGTTGAATCCGATCACAATGGAGAAGAGATTGAGCCAGATGAAGTTGAAGAAGAGCAAGAACCTGATGAAGAAGCCAAAGTCGAATTGTCATGCCCTGAATGCCGTCAATCCCTCAGGGTTCCAAACAGCTATGCAGGTTCGGTCAGATGCCCTGCTTGCGAACATGTGTTCAAGGCAAAGGATTGAATGCTAAGAATGCCGAGGGCTAACCATGGGTGGGCATTTCCAGGAATTTGAGGATGAATACCTCGAGACCATGTATGAGTTCTATGAACGGGACCCATTGGCTTTGGTTCGAACTGGAGATTTGTCCAAGGCACTCTCAGTATCACCCGCTTCCGCTACCGAAATGATTCAGAGGCTTGCTTCAAAGGGGCTTCTTGAATACACACCGTACAAAGGCGCTCGTCTAAGTAAAACCGGCATGCGCCACGGTAAGAAAATGAAAAGACGCCACCGCCTCGCAGAAGTGTTGTTGGACATCCTACCGTTCGATGGCAATGCCCATGCCACTGCATGTCGGCTCGAGCATGCCATTGATGATGACCTTGAAGTGGCTCTATCGCTGTTGCTTGGCCGTCCTGATCTGGATCCAAGCGGACGAGAGATACCAAAACCAACAGCTGAGATCCTTGCTCGTATTGAAGCCAATCACAGAGAAATCCGCCCCCTCTCGTGCATGGCTGTCGGCGACACTGGCGCATTTGAAGCCATGATGATGTCACCCTCAAAGCGTGACCATTTGCGTGCACTCGGGGTCGTGATCGGTGCAACTATTTCACGCGATGCAGACGGATTTTTGTTGGACGACGGGTCACGAATTGAATTGAGCAACGAACTTTCCTCCCAACTTCTGTTTCGGCCCTTTGGGCTTGAGAACTAATGTAAGGCTTTAGAACACAGCCACCACCCATTGACCATGGTGGATAAACCGACTGCGACCACATCCGGTGAAGAATCTGTTCTGTCGTCGGAGCGATTTTGGTTTGCCTTGGACCGCCAACTGATCGGTTCAGGCCTTCGGTTGCTCCTTCTCCTTCCCGCTTTCTCGTTTCTTACAGCCTTTGGAGCGTTGGCCTATGCGCAAAATTCTCCAAATTGGTGGTCAAAAATTGAGCCAACCATTAACCTCAGTTTTGCCATGACGCTTACCTCACTGACCTTCGTGATTCTTTTTGGTTACATCCTGGCCCAAATTGTCCACCGGCACCGGACCCATTTGTCGATCGCAAGTTTTCAATCTGAAGTCAACCGACTGAATCAAGAGCACAGGGCGGTTCAGTCCCTTCACGGTTACGAAGGCCTTGCACATCACATGAACAGTGTTCGTACAAAGCACACTTTTTCGCTTCTCTATGCCGTTGTGTCAACCATGCTTCTCATCGGAATCTTCGTTGTCAACATCGAGACCTTGAACGGCCGAATCCTTCTCTTGTTGTCCTTTGCCTTCACCCTCCTTTCACTTGGGCAGCATTTGCCCACACGTTCCCGCCCGTTCAATATGGATGAGCGCACCGGTTTGCTCAGTGCCTACAATCCTCCGATTCATCCATCGACGTTGGAAATGGTGTTCAGCGACTTGGTCAAAACGCACATGGACCCTCTGCTTCGCTCCGAATATGAAGTGTATTCGAAAGAGATTGAATCTTGCTTCCTGCCATCCATCGACCCACAGTTCGCCCGTGAAAAGATCCTCATGACCCTTTACCGCCACTCCAAAGGTTTGGATTTCAAAACAATGGAATCTGAACTCGGAGAGGTGCTGAATGAGGGGGGGATGAATTTGGTGAAGAACCACCCAGTTTTCACCATGGAAGAATGGCTTTCAATTATCCACCACGTCGAACGCTCATGCCCGGCTTTCTTCCGTATGATTGGGCGAATCGAAGAGGACTTGGGGGCAGGTCGGGACACCACGACCAACGACATTGTGTTCGAAGTGGATATGGAGAATGTCGTCCACGAACGAGCCAACTTGTTTACCTTGATGCACAACCTTTCAGATGAACCACGAACAATTGTACTGAGAGTCCAATCTCCTGATTTCCGGCCTCACGACTTGGCTATGACTTACCGCTTGAACCCAGGGGAGAAGCGCTGGTGGTCGAACAAGAGTCTGCCGCTTGCTGCTGAGGGCGATGAGGATGTGCTCGGTTTGATGTCCGGCTTGCTCCGTGACGGAACGATGGCTTGGCAATCCCTGCTCCCTGAACGGTTTGGTGAAGCCACGGTTTCAGTTCGTTTAGAAGAGCAGAGTGGCGATCTTCTCATTGGTCGGCAGATCAATGTGCGCGTTCGTTCCAAGTATCGAGAACGTGTTCGAGCCTCCAGTACCATCACTGCGAATTTGCTTGGTGGACTCGGCCTCTTGCTCGGTATTTTCATTAAAATCCGCGATATATTTGGCGAGATTTGAATCGATTTTTGCTTCACGGCTCATCCGTAGCCTTGAAATGGCCTACGCATTGGACAAACCATGCGCGGAATCAAAGAAGATGCCACACCCGGCCCTGATTCAGAGTTGAAGGATGAATTGCAAGCCATGGAAGCACGCGTTCGCAAGATGCGAGACGCCCGCAATGGCTACAGCGATCAAGCCCGCACTGCTGCCGATAAGCGCAACGCCATCCAAGGCCAGTACAAGGAGCACAGAGAGAAAGTCGATCTGGTCCTTGCTGAAGTCAAAGCGATACGTGCAGAAGTGAAAATGCATAAGGAAAAGCGCAACGCCATCCAAGCCCAACTCCGCGACATCATTGGCCAAGCTAAAGGCCAGCGAAAGGAAAAGGGCGACAAAAAATCTGCAACAGCTGAGTACGCACAACTGAAGCGAGATGTGGCAGGCTTAGAGAAAACTTTTGAGACTTCATCCGTCGGTCAAAAGAAGGAAAAAGAAATGATCAAGACCATCAAGGAAATGAGCCGACGCATTGAGGAACTGGCGCCAGATGTTGTCCAGTTCGAAATGATCGCTGTTGATCTGAGTGATATGGACACCGCCATCAAAACCCTCAAGTCAGAAGCCGACGCCTCGCATCAGGCCATGCTTGAAGCAGTTGGCCGTGCAGACGCAATGTCCAAGGAAGTTGACGAAGCATTTGCTCACCGAGACTTCCTCAAAGCCGAGGGCGACCGTTTCCACGAGGAATTCCTTGAACTGCGTAAAAAATCAGATCAGATTCACGAGAAAATCACTGAATTAATGGTGAACGTCAATGAAGTACGGGAAAAATTGAACATGGCTCGAGATGAACGTAAATCGTGGATGACCGATCACAATGCATCTGTCAAAGCCGAGATGAAAACCGGTGCTGAATCAGAAGATGTGGCTGATGCACTGCTCTCGAACCTTCAGGATCAGGGAATGGTTACCTTTGGTGGTCTTTCCCAAGGCGACGACCCAGTCACGGCCAAGAAAGGTGGAAAATCTTCCAAGAAGAAGTCAATGCGTCGCATTGACATGAATGCTTCTCGACGACGTTGAGGGATGTTCATTGCACGGCGTTATCATGGCAGGTGGTCAAGGCTCACGCCTACGTCCGTTGACACTGACTCGACCTAAACCGATGGTCGAAGTTCTCGGTCGTCCCGTGATTGATTTCGTAAAGGACGCTATGGTTGACGCAGGCGTCGACCACCTCGTGGTCACCACAGGCTACAGAGGAGAGCAACTGTCAGCTCATGTCGCAGGCTGGGCTGACAACGCCTCAATCAAAGCTCGAATCAATCAAGAAGCGGTCCCAATGGGCACCGCGGGGAGCGTCCGTCTGCTGTTGGATGAATTAAACGAAACATTTGTTGTTGGTTCAGGCGATGCAGTGGCCTCCTTTGACATCCAAGCCTTGCTCCAAGCCCACAAGGACAACGGTGCGAAGGTCACAATGGCTTTGTGGGAAGTTGAAGATCCAACTGAGTTTGGTATCGTTGGTCTCTCACAACATCATAATGGCGAGCTTGATGGTGATCTACGGGAAGGTTTCATTCGTCAATTTAAGGAAAAACCTACTGCAGAGGAGGCGTTCAGTAATGTCATCAACGCAGGATTATACATCATTGAACCAGAAGTATTGGCGCTTGTTCCAGAGGGTGAGAAGTTTGATTTCAGCAAACAGTTGTTCCCACTTGTCCTCGAAATGGGTTGGCCAATGTACGCTCAAACCATCGACGGCGTTTGGTTTGATGTCGGCCACCCCTTTGAATTAATTCGAGCCCAACATGCCTTGATTGAAGGGCGGGAAACACTCCCGTTCCCGCACCCAGAGGGGACTTTCACAACCCAAGGCAGTTTTTTTGCTCACGGTGTTGATCTTCACCAAAACAGTGTGGGATCAGTTATTTCCAAGGAGGTCCACATCCATTCCACAGCAGAAGTTTCCAACAGCCTTGTGATGGGTGGCTGTCATATTGAAGAAAATGTCGTGATCAAAGATTCCATTCTTGGCAGAAACGTACGCATTGGCAGCGGTTCTGTTCTTCGGCATGCTGTGATTGGTGATGACATGATCATCGAAAGCGACCGCAAGGTTATCGACTCACGAATCCCGCATATTGAGTGAATCTTGCAGGGGACGAAATAAAATACCTCCAATTATCGCCGTGACTCGTTAGCCATGTCGAGTGATGCACCCGAACCTTACCGATCGTACGAACGTACATGGGATCAAATTGAGGAAATGCTCCAGCGCGCTGAGAACAAGCGTGTCAAGTGGAAGGACTGGTTCCGGGAATGCCGTAAAAATGGCGATCGAGAAGGCATGAAGGAAGCCGCTCGTAACCACAAAGCCCTCGACGGTGTCATTAAAACTCTACAGTGGACCCTTGGGGAAGAAGGCGTTTCAGATCCTCTGGAGTGAACCAGAACTGAGTTCTGCTCCGGCTACGAGTCCCTATTGTTCGGTTCTCGAACGACAGTTCATTGGTTTTTGAGGAAATCTTCCCCGTACCAAGCCCACTGTTCCATTGTCCAACCCTGTGGCAGGCCACCTGGTGGGAGTTGTGGAGCAACTTGTGGGGCGACTTGGGTTGGTCTTTGAGGTTGAATTGGAGCGAAGGCCATTGGTGCGTCCTTGATTGCCTCCATGCCCACCACTGGGTCGTCCCTTCGCTTATTGAGGAATAAGAGCCCCACAGTGAGGCCTACAATGACCAGCCCTGTGATGCTAACAAGCAGACTCATACTGAGACCATCTGATGCCAAATATCGCTGAGCATCGGTTGGGAAAGCATCTGCGGCGTCGGACCAACCATCGCCATCGGAATCTAAGCATCCAATTCGGTCTTCAAAGGAATCGCCCCATTCTTCTGGGCAATCATCTGACATGTTGGTTCCGTTCTGATCAGGATACAAATCGCCGTCCAAATCAGACCAAAACAGGACTTGGTTCGGGAAGGCATCGAGTTCATCATCCCAACCATCACCGTCGGCATCGGGGCAACCGTAGCGTTGTTGGCTTGAAAGACCATACACGCTTAGGCAACTATCGGGGGTATTTCCTGTCGCTGAATCGCCAAATCCATCCATGTCTTGGTCTTCATGCTGGGTGGGGTCGAAAGGCAACATATCGCCTTCATCAGACCATCCATCAACGTCGGTATCAACACAGCCGAACCGGTCCAGTGAGGATGTTCCAAAGGTTTCGGGGCATACATCAGCCTGGAATCCATTTGCGGCATCACCGTAGCCGTCTACGTCTAGGTCGAGGTGCTGGGTTTCATCAATGATGAATGCGTCAGCACCCGAAGCTGCGGTCCAGAGTGAATCCGGGTTCGACCATCCATCTCCATCGGTGTCCGAGCAGCCATTTCGGTCTTCGGTCGAGTTGCCAGATGTTGTGCGGCAATCATCGCCTTCAAAGCCATCCTTTTCGTCACCGAATCCATCTTCGTCCACGTCGGACCATTGACTCGACTCATCAGGGAACTCATCAATCGTGTTCGCATAGCCATCGCCATCTGAGTCAGGGCATCCAAAGAGCCTTCCAGAGTCGCTTAAGCCGGCTTCAGTTGGACAATCGTCATGCTTGTCGATGAATCCATCATTGTCGTCATCCTCATCTTCATTGCGATCTTCACAACCATCTTGATCGATATCGTTGGAAGTCATTGAAGTGAACGTCGATTGGCTTTGCGGGCATTCATCAACCGTGGTTGAGGATTCGAGGCAATTCCAAACTTCATTCCCACCTGCGTCGCAAATGTTGTCATTGTCATCGTCGTAGTCTTCGCCGATGTCTCTGCAACCATCGTTATCATAATCTGAAAGGGTCGAAGATGTCCACCCGAGGTCGCCAGTCGGGCAATCATCTCGGATATCGATGACGGCGTCATTGTCGTCGTCATAATCTTCTGACGCGTCCCGACAACCGTCCATGTCGTGATCGGTGGCTTGTGAGGCAATCCAATCCATCTCACCAACCGGGCATTGATCCATCGTGTCGGTTGTACCGTCATTGTCGTCATCTTCATCGCAGACATCACCCATTGAATCGGAATCGTGGTTCAGTTGGTCAGCATTCGGTACGAGAGGACAATTGTCATTCATGTCCACAACGCCATCACCATCTCCATCGGTAAATGGGTCGACTCGGATGACTTTGTCTTGGCCGTTATCGACGTAGTAAAGGTGGCCGCTGGGGCCAATTTCTAGGCCCATAATTGAAGATGCAGTGGTCTGAATTGACCCTGCTTCAACCGCACTCTTGCCGTTGGTGCTAAGGTCATAGGCGACGATGCGCCCGTTTCCATTTTGTGACACGAACAGTTGATCACCATCCAACGCGATACCAGTTGGCCTGTTGAGGCCAGTGGCAAGAACGCCCCATTCGATTCCAGACATTTCAGAATATTCTTGAAGTGGTTCTAATCGAGTTGAAGAACTCATTATGTTCTGTGAAGTGACCGATGTGTCGTCAGTATTGACCCATACAACACGGTTCGCGCCTGTATCTGCGATGTAGAGTATTCCTGAATCCTTGTCAAGAACCATGTGTCCCGGTATACCGTATGCGTGAGTGAGTTGGATCTCTGAATAGCGACGAACGATTCCATCGGAGTGGTCGTCTTGACCTGTGTCATGGTCTTCTTGGAAGTCATAGTAGACCAGTTCTCCATAGTAGCCATCGTTGTACCAATATGCATTATCAGAATCGTGGGCAATGCCCACGCCGTAGGGCGATTCATGGAGCATGTCGATATGGCTGCCCAAAAGGCCGTTACCGTTATTTTGGTTTTCCACTGCAAAATGGCTTAAGGACGACGGCCACAAAGCAGGGCCCATGAAATTATTCGCTGCTCCTTGGCCACAGAATGTATTTCTCGTTTCTTGAGCAGAACCCCATTGCCAATCAAACTCAGGGTGATATGCGCCAAACGAGATTGCACTCACTTCTTCAAGGAAATGGTTTCGGTTTGAATCTTTACGATTCTGAGATGTTTGATTTTCCATGCCCGTGTTTTCAACAATTGTGATGCTGTCTGTGGCCCTGTTCGCAATCCATAGTTCGTTTGCACGCCCAGGGTGGAATTCTAAATCTCTAGGTTCAACAAGAGCATCAGAGGAATCAGCAATCACGGTTTCTTCAAAGCTGTCTCCAAACTGGGATACAGCAGGTGCATTTTCATTTCCAACAGCATGTGATGGTAGATAGAAAAGGAGAACCATGATGATCATCAAACACACGCGTCTGCTTGCCATGTATGTGGCAAGGTGCACTGGTCTTTCATACCTTGCCTATCGTGCACCTTCACATTGTGCTGAGCTTGGTCTTTGGATTGACCAACAAGGTCCCTGGACTGGTACGGTTCGTGATTGATTTGAGCCTTACCAACCACGTTGGTCCATTCGAACCTCAAGGGTTTCGAGTTCATCACCTTTCATTGGCTTCCCCAATGTCATGGCCATTGCTTCAGTTACTTTTGCAGCATCATTGTAGTGTGCTGTAGCTAGAACGATTGCATCGGCCATGGTTTTTGGGTCGGATGACTTGAAGATGCCAGATCCAACGAAGATTCCATCCATTCCGAGGCGCATCATGTGTGATGCGTCTGCTGGTGTTGCGATGCCACCGGCGGAGAAGGTCACGACTGGAAGGCGCCCCATTTCTCTGACATCATTGAGAATTGCTTGAATTTCGTTTTCCATCACGCCATCGATGGCTCCGAACGGTGTCATTGGGTAGGAACCGGGAAGTTCTGATGTGTTGCCAAGGACCTTGAATCGGTCCATGATCATGTGAGTTGTTGCTAGGATGCCTTTTTCGTCAAGGTCCTGTACTTGTCGGATTTCTTGATCGATCAGTCGGGCGTGGGTGACTGCAGCAACCAGGTTCCCAGTCCCTGCTTCACCCTTGGTGCGAATCATTGAGGCGCCTTCATAGATACGTCGAACGGCTTCACCGAGACCTGTAGCCCCGCAAACAAACGGAATTTCGTAATCTTTTTTGTTGATGTGGAAAAATGGGTCTGCGGGTGTGAGGACTTCAGATTCATCAACCATGTCGACGCCCATGGATTCGAGAATTCGAGCTTCCCCTTCATGCCCAATTCGTGCTTTCGCCATCACGGGTATTGATGTGCAATCAAGGATGCCTTGGATCATATCGGGATGGCTCATTCGAGCAACACCGCCATCTCGACGAATGTCTGCAGGCACCCTTTCCAAGGCCATCACTGCAACCGCTCCAGAGTCTTCAGCAATCGCTGCTTGAGCTGGGTCGACAACGTCCATGATGACGCCGCCTTGCTGCATCCGAGCAAAGCCTCTCTTGAGTAAATCGCTTCCGTTCCGAAGTTGAGTGAAGTCGGTGTGAACCATGTGAATCAACCCGCCCTGTCATCTGTCCTTCATGAACATTGGTTCGCCTCCACAGGCGAGAAGTGAATGGGAATTGGTGGATCAATCTGCGAGCACGGGTGAATCGCCTTCAGCGATTTCAGCATCCACTGACTCGTCAGCATTGCGGTCAATCCATGATTCTTCTTCTTCAGGAACATCTGTGTCTGCAAAAATTGCATCAACTGGGCATTCTGGGATGCATGCGCCGCAATCGATGCATTCATCCGGGTCAATGACGAGGTAAGTGTCGGCTTCCCTGAAGGCTTCTACAGGGCATACGACAACGCACTCCTGGTACTTGTGGTCGACGCATCCTGAGGTGACAACGTGGGTCATGAGGTATTCTCCATGTCAGGGGATACAACGGGCCTACATGAAGGCTTTGAACGATGCACCGTCGCTCATGTGCATTTTTCATTGATGGGCATCGATCCATTGCTGGCCATAATAGGCCCATTGCTCCATGGTCCATCCCTCTGGTAATCCACTTGCTGGCAGCGGGGGGGTGGTCGGCGTCACAGGACTTGGCGGGGCAGCAAGAGGCGTTGGCTCTGGCAATTGAATCATGGGGGCGGGGGTGCCGAACGAAGATGTGAAATCTTTTGCTCCACCTTCAACCAAATGGTCTTCAGGAGTTGCTTCCTGTTCTGGTTTTCTTATCATTTGAAACAGCAGATACAGCACAATCCAAACACCGAAAAAGATCATCAAAACCCCAGCGTATCCAGTTGAATTCATTGCTGCCCCCTCGGTCGAGATTGTCGGCGCCTGAGTTTCGTTTACATCGCTTTCCTTGGATTGGTTCAGCATATTTGCCGTGTCATTGGAGGGCCAATGGGTGGTCTTGATTTCGATGCACCTGTCGGTATCAGAATTGTTTTGACTTGACTGAAGTTGACTTCCATCTGCTGCTTTCAATTCAATTTGAACACAGTATGTTCCAGGGCTGTTGCTTAACGGCAATTCAAATGACTGATTGAAATCACGTTGGTCTTGCAGCATGCCAAGTTCACCACCAGATACCTTGGTGAGGTTGGTCCCATTGCCGGCGGCTACGCGATGAAGAATTTCATATTCAATGGTAAATGTCTGCTCAATGTTGATGGATTGAGCTTCGAGTGTGATGTTGAGGTGGCCTGGTTGGCCTCTTCGGGTGTGGACGGAATAATCAGGGGCGGGAATGACTTCAACAAACGTGTCACAGCCGTCGGGAATGCCATCTTGGTCCTCATCCACTTGGTCATCATAACCTTCACACGCATCCAAGGCATCACTGATCAGGTCTCCATCGGAGTCGATGAGTTCATCGCAACCATCAGGCGTTCCATCTTGGTCCACATCAACTGAATCGTCAAAGCCTATGCATGCATCCATGCTGTCGGCAATTCCATCATTGTCGCTGTCCACCATCGAGTCACAACCATCGGGGACACCGTCCACATCAACGTCGACGGTGTCGTCATACCCAGGGCACACATCAGTCGGGTCGGGGACGCCATCTTGATCGGTGTCATCGATGCATCCATCACCATCACGGTCCCAAGGCAGGGCGTCCGTTTCAGGGCAAGCATCGTTCCATGGTTCGATGTAATCTCCAGCGGTCAGAGTTTTGGATTCAAACGCTGGATGATCCATTGCCACACGTCGAGCCCGAAAAACAGGGTTGCCCTTGGTGTTGACTTGATTGCCGTCAGGGATTTCCTCACCCTGCACGACAAGACCGTCTTTGGAAACTGGGTTGATGTAGGTCCAAACCACTTCCCCATCGAGTGAGACTTCGTAGATGGTGCCTTGATTTCCGTGCGTCACCAAGGTGTTTCCATTGGGCAATCGTTCGGCTCCAGAAATGGAACCTGAATACATCTCAGCACCTTTGTCCCAAGACCAAGAAGGGAGCGTGGGCAGGTACTGGTTTGATTCATCCATGGCATAGATGCCACCAACGATGCTGGGTGTGATCACATCGACTGAGGAATAGGTGCCGGCTCGGTTCACACCGTTGTTGAAAACAATGAGGCTTCCACTGCCTTCTCGGTCGGCTTCAATCCATTGGACATCATGCTGTCCGAACAGTTGCTGTTCTTGGCCAGTCCCTGCATCATACGCTTCTGGATTGCCCCAACGGTAAAGAAAATCGCCGCCCTTTCCTGAGGCACCACCAGTGTGGGCTGCTGCCTGCTCAGTTGTAGTGCTGTGGTCGATAATATAGATTTCATTCATGTTCTTACATGACAGTGCGATTTGATCCAATTGTGCGTTGTAATCGATGCCATTGCAGTGCATCCAGTCTGCTTTCCCTGCCTGTGCTCCCGCTGCATCGATGAAGTTGAGGTCGAGTAACTCAGGGTGTTCTGCTACGATTCCAAAGTTGTCTTTGCTGGCATCGTAATCCTGAATCAAATGATCCCATGCATGCCAACTCCACACGACGTCACCGCCGGTTGTTCCGTTGGGCTGAATTTCGACGATCTTGTCTGGCCACACACCGTTGCTACCGCCGGGTGCATCAGAGGCAATCGCTGGGTTTCGACCGGCTTGTTGCGCTTCAGCATCGGTTTTGTCTTCCCATGCGATCATCAGAATGTTTCCGTTTGGAAGCGGTTCGATGTCGTGGTGGGAAATGTACGTTGATGAAGAGTACTCGTAGGACCACATCAAGCTGCCATTCCAGGCAATGCGTTCGACCTTTCCGCCGGTACCACCGCCGCTGAAATCACCGACAGCAGTCTGAGCAATGTTTGCGGTTCGTAACAGGGAGCCATCGTCCATGAGGTAGGCGGAGAGGGCTGGTCGATGGCCACCGGGTGAAGTCCAACTATGCACTTCTCGACCATCGCTGTCAATTAGGTAAGCAGTGTTTGTTGGCATGGGGGAAAATAAGGTGTAGCCAGCGCTGATGTTGTCGTTGCATTGAATCAAGCCAACCGTCCAATTGGTTTGTCTGTCAGCGTTGCAGACTGGCTCTTCCACCGTTCGGCCGTTCAGATCAACCGCTTGTGCGTGGAGCAATGACACCGTCATTAACAAAGCCAAAAGAAGGGCTTTGATCGCTTTGGCCATGGGGCGAGGTCGCTTGCAATCTCATATCAATGCCACGATGGGTCGTTCAATTTCCATCTTGGTCTGCAAGGGCCATTGCGGCTTCGATGGTCAACCGGGCTTCACTCAAACCCTCTTGACCGGGGAACACTTGTATCTTTGTGTGGCCTTTGACGGTGGGTCCTTGATCGGACGTTGACAAGCGAACTTGCCCGTTCATGAGGGCGTTGAAATCAAGTCGCATGTGGAGTGTATGTGATTCATCGAGGCGATCCTCGACCTGTTCCATCAATGTTTGCAGGTTCTCATGGCCGAGTCGGGCAAAGCACTGAAGGGCTGGTTTTTTTCGTGTTGTTTTGGCTTCCACCATGTGGATTTCGGAGCCGTGATAGGAGGTTGTTCGTTCGATTTCAACGGCTTCAGTGTCGTCCATGAGCCACGCCAAGGCATCAGCCACGACGGTTTCATCGGCCAGACCACTTGCTGTGGCGCGCCATGTGATGTGGTGGAGGCTCATGGCTTGTCGAAGCAGCGCTGGCTCAAGAGGTTAGTGTTTGCGACCAGTGGTGAACCGCCACTTCAATCTTAGACCTTTTACATGCAAGCGTGGGGTGACGGGTCATAGGCCAATGCTTCACCTCTTGGTTGAATAGCAGTCGAACAGCGGAACAGTTGTCGATTCGGTCATACATTTGCGCCTTGTCGGAGGGGGTTCTTGAAATAGGGGAGGTGAGTCGCAGGCTTGCAAGTGGGGTAGCCCCCGCAATACACACGCAACCAGAGTTGATTCCAATGGCAAAGAAAGTAAGTGCAAAGGCACGTTCAGCAGCACGAAAGCAGCGAGACAAGTGGAAGTTGAAGCGTTGGTACACGATTCGTGCACCACGCAATCCATGGGAGTTCAAGAAAATTGGAGAAACAATTGGCGAGTCCGATGAGCATATCATGGACCGCGTGTACGAAATGACGCAACAAGAATTCAATGGTGATTTCACCAAGATGCACGTGATTCTCCGATTCCGTGTCACTGAATGTGTCGGACAAGACGCATTGACCACATTCATTGGTCACCACCACCAAACCGATCACATTCGCCGACAAATCCGCCGTTACCGTGGAAAGGTCGATGACGTTGTGGACGTTGTTTCAACCGACGGTTACCTGGTTCGATTGAAGCCACTCATCATCACTCAGAAGCGTGTTCAAACAACGATCAAGCAAGCAATGCGTGCCAAGGCTCGTGAGCTTATCGTCGCGTTTGCAGCCAAGTCGACCTATGCCAAGATTCAAACACAAATCTTGGACGGTACAATGGAAGAAGAAATCCGCAAGGCTGTCAAGCCAATCTACCCAGTCAAGAGCGTGGCTATTCGAAAGAGCCAACTCTTGCAAGAGGGTGTCGTCAACGAAAAGGGCAAGACCCTCGACGAAATCCACTCCGAAGAAGCCCGATCTGATGCTGAAATCAAGGCAAAGAAAGCCGCAGCATTGGCCTCTGCTATGGAAGATGAAGAAGAAGAAGTCGCTGACGCTCCTTCCATCATCGATGCAGCCGAAGCCATGGAGCCAGCGTCTGAAAAGGCAACTCCAGCAGAGGAAGCACCAGTTGAAGCCGCTGAACCTGTTGCCGAAAAAGCAGCACCAGCAGCAGACGTCGACCACAGCAGCATGACCGTTGCTGAGTTGAAAGAACTTCTCAAGGCCGCAGGAAAGCCTGTCTCTGGAAAGAAGGCAGACTTGATTGCTCGTCTTAACGAGTGAAACCAACGAACCTAGGTCCGCCAATAGCATCAGCGAAAGCTATGTCTCTTCGGTCGAACCGCCACAGGTTTGACATGCAAGGGTGGCGTGGAACAAACATGGAACGACTCGGCGTGATTGGCGGCACAGGCCTGATTGAGATGGCTCTCGATGAGGAATTGAAGGCTCATGGACTGCTGCTGATTCAGCGCGATGAAGTGATTGTTGAGACCCCATACGGCGACGTACCCATGACATGCATGGAACTTCAATTTGGCACCATTCGAAAAGCAGTCGTCTTTCTTCAGCGCCACCACAACGGCGAGGCACCAAGCCGACCTCCGCATCAAATCGATCACCGTGCGAACATGAAAGCGTTGTTTGATGCTGGCTGTGAAGCCATCATGGCGGTGTGTTCTGTTGGTGCCATAGCCAGCGACTTCCCCCCCGGAAAGGTTGGCTTGGCCAACCAATACATCGACTTTACCGGTCAAGCGAGCACGTTTCATGACGATGAAGCGGTTTTCACATCAGTCACAGACCCTTTTGATTCCACCATCAATTCTGAATTAGAAACGGTGCTCCGTGCAGCACAAGCACTCGATGCCGATGAACGAATGATGTACACTTACTGGTTAGCCCAAGGGCCTCATTTTGAAACGAAAGCAGAAATTGATGCCATCGACAGCCTCGGTGGGCACATGGTAGGCATGACAATGCCACGAGAAGTCAAATTGGCTCGGGAACTCAACCTCCCCTATTCAGCCGTCTGCATCTCTTCGAATTGGGCTGCGGGGCGAGAACCTGGCAATTCAAATCAGGACCTCGATCACCACAGTGTCTCAGCTGAAGCGAACAAGAGGCTTGCGCCAGTTTGGGCCTGCATGGTCCACTTGCTCACCTCGTGAGCATCGAAGGCATTATTCTGCTTCGCTGGCACGCATCAGCATGGAAGGAAAGACCGTTGACCAGTGGATGGGCTTTGAGGCTGAAAGCGAATGGGATGCAATGATGAAGAAGGTCGCTGCATTTCATCACAAGCATGATTTCGAAGCAAATAACGGGCATGACATGGGCTATAGAATCGCCCTCACCGTGGAAGAGCTCGGAGAATTTGCAGCGGCTGTAACCAAGGGGAAACCGCTTGCTGACTGCGCCGAGGAAATGGCCGACATCTTGCTGCTCTTGATGGGTCACTCGATTGCCATGGAAGTGGATTTAAAGGCTGCTTTCGAGAAAAAGTATGCTACAATTATGCAACGCCCATCTCGGCAAGGGCGGCTCGGGTTACGGGTCACAGAGTACACCTCGGATGAATGATTCACCGTATCCAATGTTGGAAAGTCATGGCGTGTTCATCCCTCGGGCCAGAGGGAATGTGCCGTTCTCCAATGAGGTGAAAACCTTCACCTTCCATGTTTGGCGCAAACGTATCGGCTCCTTCGACCACGGTGTGAATGATGGTTTTGTGAACTTCTTTTGTGTGTTCAAGGAACAAAGCATAGATCTCACCTCCTCCAATGATCATAATTTCTTCATCCTCGCCGAGGGCCAAGATTGCTGAATGGTCGAGCACCTCAACATCATCTCGTGGTGTCCTCGACATCACGATGTTTCTACGTCCCGGTAAGGCTTTGGGCAAACTGTCCCAGGTTTTCCTTCCCATGACAATTGTTTTCGACATTGTGACTTGCTTGAAGTGCAACAAGTCACTCGACTGACGCCAAGGCAAATCCCCATCCTTACCAATCGCGCCTACGGTGTCGCATGCAAAGACCATCGTGAACATATGCATCCCTCAAACGGCGATTGGTGCGGAGATGTGGGGGTGATGGTCGTAGCCCTCGATCTCAATGTCTTCGAAAGTAAAATCGTCAATGTTGGTGATCGCAGGGTTGAGGATCAACTGGGGAAGTTCCATTGGTTCACGACTGATTTGCAGTGTCGCTTGTTCGAGGTGATTGTTGTAGAGGTGGGCGTCTCCGAGCGTGTGGACAAAGGTGCCAGCCTTCAAACCGCAGACCTGTGCCATCATGTGGGTGAGCAAAGCGTATGACGCAATGTTGAATGGAACGCCAAGAAACACATCAGCGCTTCGTTGATACAACTGACAGTTGAGCTTCCCATGAGCGACATGAAACTGGAAAAATGCATGGCATGGCATCAGCGCCATCTCATCGAGTTCACCAACATTCCAAGCCGAAACGATAATTCGTCGGCTGTTTGGGTTTGTTTTGATCATCTCAATCGCTTGTTCGATTTGATCGATGATGCGTCCATCTTTTGATTCCCAGCGGCGCCATTGTTTGCCATAGACGGGACCAAGATCTCCGTTTTCATCAGCCCAATCGTTCCAAATCCGAACGCCGTTTTCTTGGAGGTAAGACACGTTTGTGTCGCCCTTGAGGAACCACAAAAGTTCGTGCACAATCGAACGCAGGTGGAGTTTTTTGGTCGTGACCATGGGGAAGCCTTTGGAAAGATCAAAACGCATTTGGTGGCCGAACACAGAAAGTGTGCCTGTGCCTGTTCGGTCGCCTTTTGTTTCACCCTCATCGAGGATTCTTTGAATCAGTTCATGGTAGACATGCATGGACTCACCAAATCTCGGTTGGAGCGGAGGCTCTTGAGGGTTCTTGACGCCCTTGCTCATACGGCCAGAAACAAATCATCCTGTGGGCATTGAGGTGCCTCGAGGTATAGCAGGACATGTGAACGTTCAATTTCGTTGAGAAAGGTCGCTAAAAGTGGACGAATTTCACCCATTTCCCAATTCCTGCACACGTACCAACGCCGACCCATTTCTGCCAGAATGGCGATGGCATTCATGTGCTGGCCTGCCTGATAGCATTCCATCGAATAGGCGATGGTGCGATGATCCAATTCATCGAGGATGATTCCTCTTTCTTGGCACGATTCTGGCAATTCAAGTTGCGCCAGTGCCTTGTCGCTCAAGGTGTCCGGTGTGTGTTGCAGTGGCCATCCTACTTCTCCGAGCAACACCAAACTCACCATGGAATCAGTTGAAGGTGTCAAGACTTCGGAGTGATTGCGTAACACACAAACCTCTTTTTGTCGCATCATCATCTTCAAATGCGGATCGCCACCAAGAATTCTCGCTTTCATCGATTCAAAAATATTGACGATAATGCCAGGTGGTCCATCTTTTGAGGCAAGGAATGGGAGGTGTGAGCCTTGTTGTATTTCCCAAATATTTGATTTGCTGACGAGATCCAATAAGAGGTCGAGTCCGCGTAATTCAGCATCCACTTGTTGCTGACAGGCGCCATCTAAAACCATGAACTTCCCAAGAGGTGTAACGATAGGTTTCACCCAAGGATAATGACTGACCTTGTATAAACAATGCACTCAAGGTGCACCGAGGACAGTTAAACTCTGCATCAGTTGGTCGGTAAATTTACGATAGAGTTTGGCGAGGGCCGCTCGAATCTCATGATCATCTTGGGTGGCCAAGTGATCGAGGTCAGCAGGCTTCATAGCGCCGCCTTCTGGATGGCCGAGCCATTCCAACCAGGTCACACTCTTTCCGACATTCATGGTGATTCGGCGCCACAAACGTGGCCATTTGTGGACCTGAGGCTCCATGACATCTCGTGTGCCTAAGAGGGCCATTGGTACGACGTTGGCGTTCGGAAAGGAGGCTGCTAGACGGGCTACGCCGGTTTTGCCAGGGAGTAAAAATGGTGCTTCAACTCGTTTCGAACGTGTGCCTTCGGGAAAGATGCCTAGCGTGGAACCGGCGGCGAGAACGTCTGCTGCATTGGAAAGTGCCTGATCTCCACCTTCATCGCGTTTGGTTTCAATTTGGCCAGTGGCCCGCATCAAGGTGCGCAGCGCTGCGTTTCTGAAGTGACCATCTTTGGCTAAGTAGCGAACAGGGCGACGAGCAGAAGCGATCACCATGATAGGGTCGACGTGGGACAAGTGGTTTGCTGCAAGGATCACCGGCCCCTTGGTTGGCATGTAGTGTATGCCTCGGATTCTTGTGTTGACAAGTGGCCTCATCAACGGTGAGAATACCCAACGTAAGAAGGCATAACTGGGCGTTGGTGGCATGCGGATCCCGGTGGTTGGAATGCGCCAATGTTGGTCGAGTTTGGACCAAGCAGAAAACAAGGCTTGGGTGTGCTCCATGAGCCTTCGGCCACCTTTTCCGATTTATGGCTTACCGAACATGAACGGCTCAGGCCCGAGTTTTCAGACCTTCACCACAGGTGCGGGGTTTGGGCGAAGAATCAAAGCACTCCCCATCGAGGGTTTCTCATGAGCGACGGGGTTGGCAGAGGCCTCCACCGAATCTTGACGGTGACAGTGCTCGCGTGCTTGTTCAGCGTTTCTTGGAGTCCTGCAGCTCTTGCCGATGCTGCTTGGCAGCAAGACGGATGGCTCACCACAACTTTGGCCCAGGACCGGCTGGATTTGGGTGATGAATTTGGTTGCTATGCTGTGCCAGGGCTCTCTTGGCAAAACGATCCGGGCGCCGTGGCGACTGAGTGCAGAACTTACATCGAAGACAGGTTGCATGCCAGCTCTTGGGGCACTTCCCCGATTTCGACTTATGTTCCTTCAGGGCTCACGATGTCACAACACACTACTGTAGCCAATCAGGGCTTCGTTGTTCACGGTGACAATACGGACTTGAGCGTCTCTGCTTGGCACAATGCCAGCGATGTTCCGACCGATAAATGGGATTGGTACAACCTTGGTCGCCGAGGTGGCTCGCTTGAACAAGTGATTGGTTCGGTCGAAGAGGTGCAAACCGCCGTTGAAGAAGGTGGTCTCGTTAATCTGTATTGGATCGGGCGTGTGAACGACGCTACCATTCGCCACGATCGAGACATCAGTGCTTACTTGGCAGATGTACCAAATGTATGGTTGACCACTTGGGGGCAAGCTTGGTCGTATTGGACCGTGAATGATTGCTATGAGTTCACTCACGAACGTCGAACTGAAGGCAATCAAACCGTGTTAACGTTCGAGTCACTGATCACTGCTCAATGCAGTGCAATGAATCCAGAGGCTTGGAACGTGCCCATCACTTGGATGATCGATGTGAACGGAGCGGATGTCGTTCAAGTGGAGGGTCGTGATGGTTCGTTGGAAAACATCAGCGGCGTTCGCAAGAGTCAACAGGGTTATTCACAAGTCCAGGGTGAATTCTTGCACCTCTCCATCGTAAACGGCCATCCAGTCGACATTCGTTTCAATGGAACTGAGCCTCACGACATCATCGGCCGAACTTCATTCTTCAACAACCATTCGACGGCAGTGACCATCGCCGCTCATGAAACCCATGATTTGTTCAAATGGTCAAAGCGGTTTGTGGACGATGAACACCTTGTCTTTACTTGGCTTGTTGAGCCACGTGAAGAACTTGGAGAGTCTGGCTGGTTGCGCTATGTTGCTGCTGGTGTCGCCATTGCCACCATTGTGGGTATGTTGTTGGTGCTCAAAAAAGAGGGACTCGGCCCGCTTGCTCCCAAGGTGGAGCGAACGGCGAGGGAACCTGAGCAAAACGCCACCTCTGACTGACACGGGGCGAAGCCTTGATGCAAGGAGGGCGTGAGCCAGCATCATACGAAGTGGTAACGATGGCTGGTGACGATGTTGTTATTGATCCCTGGGGCAGCGCTCAGTCAACGGATTACGATCGTATCATCGAGCAATTTGGTCTTTCGTCTATGGACGGTATGACCCTGGAAAATCCTTCACGTCTCCACCGCCGTGGAATTGTCTTTGCCCACCGAGATTTAGATCAAGTTCTCGAGGCAAAGCGAAGAGGTGACGGTTTTGGTGTTCTCACTGGATTAATGCCAAGCGGACAAATGCATATGGGCCATTCCATGGTCATCGATCAGGTGAAGTGGTTCCAAGAACAAGGCGGCGACGTGACCATCGCAGTCGCTGATTTGGAAAGTCAGGCAACGCGTGGTGTTTCGCTTGAGAAAGGCCGAAAGATTGCTTTGGAAGAATATGTTGCGAATTACGCTGCACTTGGTCTTGACGTTGAAAAAACAAATGTCTACTTCCAATCTTCTCGTCCAATCGTTCAACGGCTTGGGTTCCAACTTGGTAAGCGAACAAACCTCAATGAATTCGAAGCGATTTACGGATTCGGTGGCGAGACAAACCTTGCTCATGTTCAGGCACCTATGGTTCAAGTAGGTGACATCTTACATCCCCAGACAGAAGAATATGGCGGCCTTCGCCCAATCGTCGTTCCAGTAGGTGTAGACCAGGACCCCCACCTCCGCTTAACCCGCGGTCTTGCTGCAAAAACAAATTGGTTCAATGTGAACGATGGCAAGCATGCTGGTGTGACCATCACACTTTCTGTTCATGAAGAGAACGCTTCTGTCCTCGGGCAAATGCCAAACGGCCGATTGGACAAGGAAAAGCTGAACCAAGTGTTCAACGGTATCGTTGCGAGTCTGGTTGAACTTGGGTATTCTGACATCCAGTCCAACCCTAAGCAAGGGACTGTCAATGTGCCGAGCGCTACCAAGCGCGATAAGACCATGATTCGCATGAAACTGTTGCAGTATGAACGTTCACTTGGCGGCATGGGGATGTTGGCTCCATCTTCAACCTACCATCACTTTGCCGTTGGGATGACGGGCGAGAAAATGAGCAGCAGTAAGCCCAAAACAACCCTGTTTTTGCGGGATGATTTACCAACGGTTGAGAAGAAGATTAACCGTGCTTTCTCAGGTGGACAAACCACCATCGAAGAACATCGACGTTTGGGTGGAGATCCAGACATTGACGTTGCCTACCAGTACATGATGTACTTCTTCGAAGAGGATGACGGCTATCTAGCGGAATTGAATTCCGATTACCGGGCTGGAAAGATCCTCGCAGGTGAAATGAAACAATTGTGCATTGATCGAGCAGTGGATTGGCTTGGCCAACTTCATGAAATGCGTGACCAAACGGCCCATCTTGTTGAGGACTTTCTGGCAGCCGATGCGAAATAATCACTGCTCGTCGTCAGGTGAAAAGACGGCTGGGTCAGGTCCGACAGGTAAGGCAACCAATTCTTCTTCACTGAGGTCCCGATGGGTTGCATCATCGTGCATGATCATTGAATGGCCATGTGGGTCGAGCAATTCCAATGTCAACGGTGTTCCATGCTCCTGATGAGTTTCTTGGAAGCGGTCGAGCATTCCCTTCAAGGTGGAAACTGAACCAAGAGCCTCGGTGAGTGCTGTTTGGTCGATTGGTTCGGCGGATTGGAGTGAGGTGACTTCCGATTCAATGTCGCGTAGCACCATATTGACGATGTCTTTGAACCGTTTGAACACACCTTCCACATTGCTGACATAGCCTGTTGCATTGCTTCCCGGTGCCACTTCCAAATCCAGTTCGTGAATTTTTATGGTGCACGAAGATGAACGAATGACACGGGCGGACAACAGTTCCGGCGAATTCACAACGATGCTCCAAGCGCCGGCCTTTTTCCCTTCGGCAGGAATGAAATCGGTTTGCCGCCAACCGCATGCATGGCACATGACAGTGACTTGCGTGTGTTCACCAAAGTAGGGGATTTCATCGACGTTGGCAATCATAAAGACTTGACCAGACTCATGGCAAATCGGGCATGGGATGTTGACTGGTTGTTCTTCCATCAATGTCCGACCTCTGTAAAATCACCTGGTTCGACAGCAAAAGCTTCCATTTCGACACCGTTCACGCCACGGCAACCAGCAGGGAGGAGCATCAACCGTGTGGAGGTCATCTGAAGGATTTGACCACCTAGATCGCCGCCAATGAACTCATTGAGTTGGCCCAGTGCTGCGTTGAACTCAACGGGTCGCTTCATCAACCGCTTCATTTCGACAATGACTGCATGCCCGTCTGCAACCCAGTTGAGCAAGGTTGTACAACCGGTGAGGTCGCTCAGGACGGCCCTGTGAAGGACAAGACCACCGTCTTCATTCGGGATTGGTGGGTTCGGGTAGAGTTTTCCAAGATCGTGGAACAGAGCGCTGGAGGTGACTGGAACCGATGCCTTCTGTGCATGCATGCTCGGCATGTCAAACGAGCGAAGTGGTGCTTCCTCTTCCACCGTTGGTGCTGCATCTTCGCCTTGACGGATGATTTCCTCCGCTTCAGTGAGCGTATCAAGGTCCGGCATCGATGGAACCGTCGGTTCATTTGCCTGATTCGAATCTTCATCCGGTTGGGTGAAGGCATCGAGCGAGGCTTGTGCCTCATCGCGGTCTCTAGCCTTGCGTCGCCGCATAGCACGCTGTCAAGTCGTTCACCCCAAGAACACTCGCATGCTCTGAAGGTTGACCATTCCTTTTGAGATGCTGCTTGTAGCATCGGGAGTGTTCGGCGGGTTGATAAGGGGCCGTCAATAACACAGGCTTGCGCCTCAACCTTCAAGAGGTGTCGTCGTAGAGAAAGGATTGATGATGATGGAGAACCAACCACCTGTAATGAAAACTGGAACAAGCACAATCGGGATCACCTTCAATGGAGGCGTTGTCGTTGGTGCAGACCATCGAGCTACCATGGGCCACTTTATCGCCAACAAGAGCGTGCAAAAGTTGTTCAAGATTGGTGATAACCTCGCACTGACCACAGCAGGACTTGTTGGTCACGCACAATCACTCTCTCGCACACTTGCTGCTGAAGTTTCGTTGTTCCAACTGCGCCGTCAACAACCTATGACGGTCAAAGGCGCAGCTACACTCACCGCAAACATCCTCTCTGGACGACCTCACTGGGTTCAACTGCTCATCGTCGGTGTCGATGCTGAAGGTGGTCATGTGTACTCAATCGACTCCGCTGGTGGATCGATTCCTGACTCCTACTGCGCCACTGGTTCAGGATCTCCTTACATGTATGGTGTCCTCGAAGACGGCTTCAGTGAAGGTATGTCTCGAACCGATGCATTGAAACTGGCAGCGCGCTCCCTTTACGCATCGGGGCAGCGCGATGCCGCCTCCGGCAACGGCATGGATTTGGCTGTCATTACAGCCAAAGAAGGCTACGTCGCCCTTACTCAAAGCGAAGTCGACAAGCTCCTGGCTTGAAACTTCACCTCCCATTCCCGCAGCTCAACGCTGCAACCCCATACCAGGGGACTGTGCACATTTCATTGTGCGAGCACGGGGAAACGGTGAACAATATGCGCCTTACGTTTAAAGAACTGAAAGATCAAATAACGAAAATCGTCCCTAAGGATGTCCCCTACACGGTTGAACTCGAAGCAGGGAACATTGCCATAGTGACACCTGTCCCCAACAAGTTTGGTGGCGGCGATGGACTGATTGGAAAAATAGCAAAGCGCGTCAAGCGAAAAATCGTACTTCGACCTGATGTCTCAATCATGAAGAGTGAAGAAGACGCTAAGAAACTGATTGCTGAAATCCTGCCAGCCGAAGCCGAAATCACAAACATCTACTTCGACTCATGTTACCGAGAACTCATCATTCAATGTCAGAATCCTGGTGAAGCCGTAGGTCGCAGAGGAGCCAACTTGAACGCTCTTCGAGACCAAACAGGCTGGCTCGTCAAAGTCGAACGAACATCCCCCCTCATCTCCAAAACCGTGCATGACATCCGTGGTTACAGGCAAGCTCACGCCGTTGAGCGACGCAAGTTGCTGAAGGATTTCGGGCTGAACATTCACCGGCCACAACGTCCAGGCTCAATTTGGGCTCGAGTGACCGCTCTCGGATCGTACCGGGAAGTCGGACGCGCATGTCACTTTGTGACAACCAATGAATCCCGTGTGATGATCGACGTTGGCGTGAACATCGCTTCAGACACCGATCCAATGCCATACTTCACCGCACCAGAGGCACTGCCTTTGGAGAAATTGGACGCTGTGGTACTCACGCACGCTCACCTTGACCACGCCGGTATGTTGCCTGTCCTGTTCAAGTACGGTTACCGAGGGCCTGTCTACTGCACACCTCCTACCCGAGATTTGATGCTCCTCTTGCAAACCGATTACCTCAAAGTCGGTGGGTCTGAAGGAAAGCGAGCACCATACGATATGGAAGACATCCGTACCTGTATGAAGCACGTTGTTGACGTTGATTGGAATGAAACAACCGACATCACTCCGGACATCAAACTCACCTTTTCGAACGCAGGCCACATTCTAGGTTCTTCTGCAGTTCACCTTCAAATCGGTGATGGGAAGCACAACATCGTGTTCAGCGGCGATCAGAAGTACGAGAAATCGTGGCTCTTTGATGCAGCAAACACTCGATTCCCACGGGTTGAAACCCTGGTCATTGAATCGACGTACGGCGCTTCTGGTGACTATCAGCCGTCGCGACAAGAAGCAAATCAAGAACTCCATGACATCATTTCTCGTACAATTGCGAGGGGCGGAAAGGTGATTTGTCCGGTGTTCGCAGTTGGTCGAAGTCAAGAAGTGATGATTGCCATCGATGAGTTGTTCCGCTCGGGACAGGTCAAACCGGTTCCAGTCTGGCTTGATGGTATGATTCAGGAAGCAACTGCGATCCATGCTTCGCACCCAGACTACCTGACCAGCAGCTTGAGGAAGTCGTTGTTGAAGGATGATGGAGAAAACCCATTCACCAGTGAGTGGTTCCGCCCGGTGAAGGGAAGGGAACTCCGTGAAAGCATCATCATGGACAACTCACCATGCATCGTTCTAGCAACTTCTGGAATGCTCAACGGTGGGCCAGTGATGGAATACTTCCGACATTGGGCGCATGAAGATCGTAATTCACTCTGTTTCGTTGGTTACCAGGCAGAAGGAACCCTTGGTCGCCGTCTTCAGAAAGGATTTGGCGAAGTACCAATGATCATCGATGGAAAGACTGAGATTGTCAAAATTGGCTGTGAAATGGTCACTATCGACGGCTTTTCGGGCCACTCAGACCGACGACAACTTTTGGATTTTGTCGATCAGTTGAAACCAACGCCAAAGAACATCATTTGCCATCACGGTGATTATCACAAGTGCAACGAGTTAGGTCACACCTTGCGAGAGCGTTACAAGTGCAGAACCTATGCACCAAAGAACCTCGAAACTATACGTTTGCTCTGATCACATCAACGGTGCATCGAACCCTGCTTCAAGTGGGTCTGGAAGATGCTGTTCATCGCTCAGATTGCCATTTGGATGTTGGGCTGGGCCTTTTCCTATAGAATTTTGAGCACGGATAAGCGTTGACCCCGAAGAGGGTTTTTTGGCCTTGCCATTGAACATGAACCAAATCAACATCACCAACGTCAATGTGCTTGCCAGCAACAGGAGTGTGAGGGTTGTTCCTCCCTGCAACACACTGCTGATTGCAGCAATAAGCACCGCACCTATGGCGCTCGCCGCCAACAGCACCCGGGAATTCATCGCCATGTGTTTCCGATGACCATGGTGTTCATGAACCCGTTGCGTCTGTCTCTGTAACATGTACTCGAATGATGCAGGTCGAACAAGTTCCGTCGCATGCCCCGGATGGCTGATGACTGCCGTTGCCCCATGGGGAGAAAATGCAGAAGATGCTTATGACCAAGGTCTGGTTGAATTAGGCTTGGGTGACACACGCCTCATCGAGATGAAAGGAGCGATGCTTCCTCTTGGTTTTGGGGCGACTGCTCCTCAATCTCTGCCAATGGGTTCGCTCGTCGAATGCCATCTTGCCACAGCGTATGCTTGGAACGGCTCGACTGCCTGTGCAGGCGTTGCTTGGGCTGCATGCCAGACCCCAGAAGGGGATGAATGCGCCATCGTTGCAACCATCTCGACCGACTTGGATTACGAAGAGACTTCACTTTTGTTGCGAAGAAACCTACAGCGCCGATTGGCAAGTCGAGATCTGGAGGTCAAAACCTTCGATGTGGCTGTCGATGAGGTCACCGCAGCAAACGATCACCATGGAGTCGCAATGGCGGCTCTGATTCTGCCAAACTCGCTTTCCTTGGGAGCGAGGACTGGGACGGGCAAGGTCCGTGGCGGTCTCACACGTCGAGCTGTCGAACAACCACCAAAGCGCGTGGATGTAAAGGCCCCCGCCGCACCAGCACTCCGCCCAGGTTCCAAAAAGCAGAACACAGACTTCTCCCTTTGAAAGGAGTCTTGAAAGACCCTCGGCCCAGACGCATTCCATGACCAATGCGGGCTACAACGTCATCCGTTGCCCCGCTTGCTCAACATGTCACGGTCGCAAGGGTTCCGCACTGTCTTGCCCGCATTGTGGACAAAATCTCAAAGAAAATGGTATCCTCGTTATGAGCGTCACCTCGGCTGAAGATCTCCGCAGAGAAGTCACCCTTGCAAACACGCCCCCGGAACTTCGGGACATGCTTCGTTCACGCATACTGCGAAAGGAACCCTTATCCGACTTCAATCAAGAAACTCCGTCTCGAATCATTGGTCGTTGGGTGCAAGAGTCATGTGAAGATGACGGCTCGATAACAGTGCATTCAATTCAGCAGACCCTCAATAGAAATCACTCAGATTTGGATGCGAACGAGGTTATCGAACAAGCTGAAGTTCAGGGAATGCTCTTGCGATTGGATGTGGGCCGGTGGATGCTCCTTGAGTGAACTTCATAGGTAGGACCTCGTGGGACGGAATGCAAGGGCGATTGGGTTAGCTTGGCCTATACTCGGGCGTTTGGGACGCTTGGACCCAGGTTCAAATCCTGGATCGCCCACCAGCATTGATGTGAATTCATTCAGGAAGAATGATTTCGTGGACCCACAAAATGTGGTATCCAAACTGGGTTTTAATGAAGGACTGCGGGACTGTTTCAGGTTCCATTGCCCAAACAGCGTCTTCGAAATCTTGTACCATTTGTCCTTCGACAAATTCACCTAAATCTCCTTTCTTGCTGGCGCTTGAACAGTTGGAGTGTTTCTTTGCCAGTTTCTTAAACACCTTGAGGGGTTTTTTTGCTGACTGAATCTCGTCCAACAAGTTTCTTGCGTCCGGTTTCCCAGCGACCAAGATGTGGCGCACATGCGCTTTTCTTGGTTTACGTCGTTTGTCGTGCCTTCGCATTCAACTTCAACTCCTGAACCGTACTGGTGGCTGCCCTATCAAAAAAGTGTGCTACTGCCCACGCCGCCATCATCAACACCACGGGAGGGCACCCCCTTCCGGTCATCTCACGTTCGAAATCTGTGCTGATCCCAGGAATCACAGCAATCCAACCAATCACATATGCAATGAGCGCAAAAAGCGTATGCGGGGTGATGTTTTTGCTGAACACCCATGAAAGGTTTCGTCGGTGATGTTCGATGGCCATCATTGGTCCAACAGAACAAAAAAACCTCAACGGGCGAATGCCTGATTTTTCTTGTCCATAGATCGACTGTACGGGGACTTCGTTGATCCTCCAGCCAAATTTAGCCAACTGGATGAGCCAATAATTTGGGTATCCATACCCTTTCCAGGAGTTTTGCCATGGCCATTGCGAGAGCACTTCGGACGAAGTGGCTGTGTAGCCACATTGGGGGTCTGTGATGCTTTGACCACTGGCTAGGGTCGTTGCAACAGCTAAGACTTTACTTGCCATTCGCCTCAGCAGCGGCATCTTTCCAACACCTTGACTGTGATTGAATCGATCCCCTTTGACATGGTCGCTTTGTCCCTTGATGATCGGAGCAATCAACCGTGGCAGGTCATCGGGGTTCATCTGACCATCTCCCGCCATGACGACACTGATGAATTTGCCCTCAAAGTGGTCCAAGAGGGCTTGATGTCCTGCATCAATGGCCGCCCCGACACCGTTCCCATCAAGCTGAACTTGAATCAGTTTGGCTGCGTGGTTGGCCTTTTCAATCTCAGTGGTTGTGGCATCTGTCGAACCATCATTGACCACAACGATGCAATCGACACTTGCTGGTATTGTTTCGATGACATGTCGTATGAATTTGGCTTCATTGCGTGCTGGAACCACAACACCAATGCACCAGCCACCTTCCATGTGAATGCCAATCCACCTTGCCTCAAATACATGCGTGTTCGGATTGCGTGTCGACCCTTCATGGATAACAACCGACCAAAATGGCATTCGATGTTTGAGAGGTTTGATAGGTGGATGGCACAGCATGTAGCCTGTGGCACCCGTTCCTTTGCGCATTGTCCTCATCGGTGGTGACATCGAGTTACGTGTTGTTTCCCTGATTGTACGTGCACGGGAGGTTGCCGACGATGTTGTGCTTCTTGACCTTGGTTCGAATGATACAACCGTTGAATTGGCTGAGGAGGTGGGGTGCACAACGCTTCATTTTACCCCCCAGCTGAATGCGATCGAACTCGCAAAGTTCCTGCAAAAAAGCAACCTCGATGAAGCAAAAACAACGTTATTGATTCATGTGACATCCGCATGGAAGTTGCAAGACATATCGCTTTCAATCAATCGAGCACGTGAACTTTGGGACATTCACATGGCCTATGAGTTAGAGGATGAGGAAGACACCCGAATCACTGACCGTATTCTTTCAGAACTCACCCTTCGCCACATGGTGGTCACCAAGGCTGGCATGAATGCAATGGCAGACCTTGCGCCGACGGATTCTCAGGAGGCCCTCAATGAAGTTCTGCGTGTGCGCATTGTCCGTGCCTCATTCAATGTCAATATACAGCAACGTGAATCGCTTGCCACTGCCTCTAAATTTGCTCAACTGTTTTATTGGATGTTGGAAACCAAGCACCCACTTTTGTTGTTCGGAATACCTGGTGTGGTCCTGTTTATCTTGGGATACAGGCTTTCTGGAAACATTGTTGGAGCACTGGAAGAGATCAACTCAACTTCCATCGGCGTGACTCTGGCAACAATTGCTATGACGCTTATCGGTCTGTTCAGCATCATGGTGGCCCTCATCCTGTACATCATGGGCAAACAGGTAGAACAAATACAGTCTCAATACGATTGGCCATCTCGAAATTGATGGTATATTCTTTGATAACAGGTGATTCTTTGACTACACTGCCGCCCCCCCGTTTGGTTTGCCTTGATATGGACCGAGTTTTGGTCGACCACTTGTCCACATGGCAATTCGTCTATGACCGCCTTGGCATCTCCAATGATGAATCGTTTGAATTGTACAATCAAGGTCTTCTTGATGAGTGGGACTGGATTAAACTTGATCTGGCGCTGATTAAGGAAAGTCGCGCAGATGGTCCACTGGTGACCGATGGAGAACTTCGTGGCTTGATGGAAGGTATGCCAATGATGCCCTATTGGAAGGAATTAATCGGTCATCTACTGGACCGAGGATTCCACGTGGCCATCGTGAGTGGAGGCCTCCAACAAACAGCCCGAGATATTGCTGCACAATTTCCAAGTGATCAAGGTTGGAAGCGCCGTTGGGGTGGTATTGACCGCTTTACTGCGCAACGGTTCGCCGGTGGCTTGGACACGAAACTTCATGTGTTCACAAATGGGTGGCTGCAAGGAAAGCAACTTGCAAATGGGGATTATGAAATCGCTGATTTCGGTCGCTATCAAGTGCAAATGGATGGAAAAGGTTCGGTTGTAAAAATGCTCCAACGCCGTCTCGGTGTCAGCAAAGAAAACACTGCTTCAGTCGGTGATTCTGCAGGCGACATCAGCATGTTCAACGAATCAGGATTACCAATTTGCTTCAACCCCTGGGACGATCGACCAAAGGCGCATGCCCTTCATACCGTCGAGGAAAAGCACCTCAAGCATGTCGAAAAAATCATTTTCGAGCACTTCAACCTCGCTCCAACACCTTGATGAAGTTCTAGATGTATGCATATTCATGCTCGGAGATGACATGTTCACCTCAATCTGCCCAAGTTGTGGTTTTCTTCTTGGATCTTTCATTCCTGGAATGCCTTGCCCCGAGTGTGGCGAGCCACTGCTTTAATCGAAATGAAATGCCACGCCTTCCCTTTGCATGTAATCCATGATGTGTTGCATTGCTTCAGCAGACAACCCTTCTGGTGGATGAACGCCAGGAGCGAGGCCACACCCTTGTTCAGGGCCTCGTTCGATGAACAACAGAGCGCAAGCAGCCGTGACAAGTCCAGTGGTTCTGGCCATTGAACCATCACCGTTCAATCCAGTGTCTTGGACAATTGTGGTGCGAGTGCCAGCATCATTGGATGCTTGAACTTCAAGCCAAGTGAATTCCTTCCGTTCCGAATCAAAGGTCCAAGCAGCAAGCAACTCTTCTTCCTCCATATGACGGCCTTCATCGACCCATCGATCGATGTGTCCGGGCCACCGAACGGTGTATTCCTTCATCGTCCGGCAGGGGATGGTGTCAAGCACACTGCGCAATCCATCCGTCAGGAATGCCTCCATGGTGCCAAAACCAGCGACTTCAATGTCATGGCGTTCACTCAAAGCAGGAACTTCGACGGTCTCCCCATCGATTCGAACTCGCGCAGGTCGAGTGTATTCTTCAATGACATCAGAAGGGGAGAAAGGGGCCATATAGGACCATTCATCATCCATCTCGCAAGGATTTCCACCGACTTTAATGGAAATATCGTCAAGTGGCCCAAGGGCATTGTAAGCTTGCTTGACGAGCATGTTGGATATTCCAGGGGCAATGCCGACGTCCCAGAGAAGGACTGCATTGTTTGCTTCTGCAATTGCTTGATGTCGATGAGGATCTTCAGCCGTGAAAGCGAGGTCGACTACGTTGTGCCCGTTCTCAAGCAGCAATGGTCGCACGAAATCGCCAATTCTTCCTGGAAGCATGTTCACCACGGTTTGGTTTGGAGACAAATCCGCGATATGTTCTGTAGCATCACCCTCTCGAGCCTCGATGTTTGGATGGTTGTGAAACGCTTCAGGGATGGTCAAATCAATCACAGTGACATGATGTCCGGCTTGTATGAGGCGTTCGATCACGAACCGACCAACGAGCCCGCAACCAAGGGCGATAACAGATCCCATTTGGCCACCTCAGGGGGTGACTCGCCTGGAGTCTCGGGGGAATGGAATGACTTCGCGAATGTGGTCTGCACCTGTTAACCAAGAGCAAACCCGATCAACGCCCATGCCGAATCCACCGTGGGGAACGCCACCGTAGGAACGGGTGTCGATGTAGAACTGGTATGCTTCGTGAGGTGTTCCCTCTTCATCCAAACGCTTGAGGATCTCCTCTTCTGACCACGTTCGTTCGCCTCCGCCTATGATTTCACCATAGCCTTCGGGGGCCAGCAAATCGTGGCATAAGACGTATTTTTCATCCTCTGGGTCCATTCGGTGATAGAAGGGTTTGGCTATCTTTGGGTAGTGGGTCAAGAAGTGGGGGACATCGAAGTCCTGAGTGAGGACCTTTTCTTTTGAGTAATCAAGATCTTGACCCCATTCGACATCGACACCCATACCTTGCAATGTTTCGACAGCTTCGTCATAGCGCATGCGAGGGTAAGGGCTGTCTGCGTAACGGGCCACAAGATCGAGGTCACGTCCGAGGGATTCCAATTCAGGTGTGCGCTCATCGAGGAGGGTTGCTGCGATTTTTCGGACAACACCTTCACCGTGCGTCATGATTTCTTGGTTGCTGGCCCATGCGACTTCCATCTCAGCGTGCCAGAATTCAGTCAAGTGTCGGCGAGTGCGTGATTTCTCAGCCCGGAAGGAAGGGGCAATGGTGTACAACCGTTCAAGTGCCGGCATGGCTGCTTCTGCATAGAGTTGCCAAGATTGAGTGAGGTAGGCTGTGCGTCCAAAGTATGGAACTTCGAACAGGGTTGAGCCACCTTCAACAGCGCCTGCGACGAAGTTCGGGGCTTGGTATTCAATAAAGTCGAGGTTACGGAAGTATCCGTGAATTGCGCCAAACACACTGCTTCGAAGTTTGAGCATGGTCGTCATCCGCGAGGTCCTTAGGTAGAGGTGGCGGTTGTCCAAGAGGAATTCAGTTTCACCACCATCGGCGGCTGCCATGGCTGATTCGGTGATGGGGAATGGGCGTTCTGGGTTGACCGACCCAACGATCTCGACGCTCGATACGACCAGTTCATGGCCGCCTTCGGATCGTTCGTCTACGTTGACCGTACCCGTGATGATGATGCTCGATTCGATCAAGGCGCCCTTGACCGATTCAAACGCTTCATCGCCAAGCACATCTCGCTTTGCAACGCATTGTATGGTACCGGTTGAATCTCGGAGAACGACGAATCGGATTTTGTTTGAGCCTCGCGTTCGCTTGACCCATCCTTTCAATTCCACGACCTGGCCGTCGTACATTCCAGATTGCACATCACCAATCCAAATCGTCTTCACCATCTTCGCACCTGTTCTCGGGTAGGCCATTGTCTAATTCAATGTCACCCTGCACCGGTGAGGTGGTTCGGGTTGTGAAACCGCTGTTCGAAGAGGTCATACAGGGACAAGCCTCAAACCACTTGCAAGGCTAAACTACGTTGTGGCACGGGTCGCAGTCTATGCAATTGGCGGCAACGCCCTTGCTTCGCCAACAGGAACAACTGACGGAGAAAGTGAACGCATTCTCGCCCATGTGATGTCTGATGTGGTCGATCTGTTGGAAGCGGGTTGGGGTGTTGTCCTCACGCACGGCAATGGTCCACAAGTTGGTCATCTCATGGCACTTGATACTGAAATGACCAACTCAATGGATGCATGGGTTGCAGCAACTCAAGGGATGATTGGCCACGGTCTGGCTTTGAACCTCGATTCGATTCTTTCCCGCCGCCAGCGTCCTGAGCGTACAGCAACCATTGTCACTCGTGTTTTGGTGGATGCAGATGATCCCGGTTTCCTTTATCCTACAAAGCCAGTTGGCCCCGTCCTTTCAGCGAAGGTCGTGATGGAGGCCGATTGGAACATTGCTGAAACAAGCATTGGACCACGTCGGGTTGTTGCGAGCCCTTTGCCGATGGAAGTCATCGATTTACCAGTGATTCAGAAAATGGTCGACCTCCACGCAGTCGTCATTTGTGGTGGTGGCGGTGGTATCCCTGTTGTCCGGAAAGGCAATCATTTCACCGGCGTTCCTGCCGTCATCGACAAAGACCGATTGTCCGCTCTCCTTGCGATTAAACTGGAAGCAGAAGTGCTGATCATTTCGACTGCTATCGATGCAGTTCGGACAGGCTTTGGCACCGATGAAGAACGCAGCCACGCCAGACTGAGCTTGGATGAATGTGAGGCTTTTCTTGAGGCTGGGGAGTTTCCACCTGGCTCCATGGGTCCGAAAATAGGGAGCCTCATGGAAGCGGCCCTTCATCGGCCAGGTCTCCAAGCGATTCTCTGCCAGCCTGGGGATGCATTGGATGCCCTTCGAGGGAATGCAGGAACAACAATTGTCGTATGATGTGTGCTTGAGCGCATGTTCATGTACTAGGGCGATATGGCAATTTTGATGACCAACGACAACATCCTACCCGAGATTGAAGCCTCTGCCCATTGTGACGGACCATGCGGTGTCTATGACCCTGCAAGCGCCCGTATCGCTGGTGAAGCAGTTCAATCGATGACGAAGAAAATGCTTGCTTTGGACTACCCCAAGGTGTTCAGTTCCGAGTCAATGGCAGCCTACCTCAACACCATGAGCCGCTATGCAGCTATCAAGGATGAAGAAGCGCAAAAGTGCAAGCATGAATTGCTCGTTCTCTGGACTGATTTCTTCAAGCCTCAGCACCTCGATGCACATCCCGAACTTCACACAACATTCTGGCAAGCTGCCAAACTTTGCAGCGCCTGCAAGGTTGAGGTTTCCGCTATGCATGCCCAAGAACTCATGGATGCTATCGAAGCAATCCACACCATGTTCTGGGCAATCAAGGGTCGAGAAGTCCCTTGGATCCGAGCCAGTTGAGGACCCCTCATGGCACGTTTCATTGCTGTTGTTTCTGGCGACAGCATGTGGCCAACTTACAGCGAAGGCGATCGCTTGCTCTGTGCTGAACTGCTTGAATCTGCGGTCAGTGTTGGTTCAGTTGTCGTGTTCAAGCATCCATTCAAAACATCGCTCCACCTTGTGAAGCGGGTTACTTCCATCGAGGGTGCTGAACTCTTTGTCGAAGGGGACAATACCGATCCAACCTCTTCCGAAGATTCTCATAACTTTGGGAAAATCCCAACGTCGAGTGTTCTCGGCATCGTGATTGACAAACCAAATGATGTTTGAGTGGCGGGCCTGACGGGGTTCGAACCCGCGACCGATGGATTAAGAGTCCATCGCTCTACCTGACTAAGCTACA
>MEHZ011527509.1_pt1 | contig 43303 bp, 35 predicted proteins | sample 897221 | NCBI WGS metagenome assembly MEHZ01 (sample SAMN05514161, study PRJNA337945) | marine metagenome | isolation source: marine surface water | place: Arctic Ocean | collected 2007-12-13 | reverse complement strand
TTTCAGAGAGAACGGGATTTAAAATGAAAACAGTTTCGTATTGATTCATAATGTTTATTTTGGTTGGCAAAAATAGCTTAAACTCTAGAGGATACCAAATAAAGATCAATTTAAAATGAAGTTTTTTAATTTAATCTTCAAATACAAAATCTTATGTTGTCGCCTCATTAATCTCTTCTTAATTAACTTAAATGTAATTAGACGTCTTCTTCTAATACAAATTTCTAATATGGATCTACATCAAAATTAATTCGTGTACTCCTAAAAGCTGAAATAGCCTGAAAACTTTGATGTATTCGCTCAAGGGATTTTTTAATCTTTTTTGCTGTATAATCGTGATCAATTTTTACAACTAATTGTTTATGATATTGATTCCTAACACGGGCTACAGTTGGAAAAACAGGACCTAAAACAGTTCCTTTGTAAGATTGTTTAAGAACATTTACAAACCAATCTGAAGCCATATTGACTGTATCAAATTGCCTGCTTTTAAAAGTAATGCGTATCATCCTACAATAAGGGGGATACTTATATTCATATCTTTCTTTACGTTGGGTTTGGTAAAGTCCTTCATAGTCATGATTTAAAACCTGTCTAAGTGTAGGGTGGTCAGGCTGATAGGTCTGAATTAACACATTCCCTTTATCATCAGAACGACCTGCTCTCCCAGCTACTTGACATAACATCTGATAACTTCGTTCGTGAGCTCTAAAGTCTGGAAAGTTTAGCACATGATCTGCATTAATTACTCCCACCAATAAAACATTTTGAAAATCTAACCCTTTGACAACCATTTGAGTTCCTACTAAGATCTGAGTTCTCTGTTGAACAAAGGCTTCAATAATATTATCAAATCCCCATTTTCCGCGTGTGCTATCCCAATCCATTCTACCGACAGCCGCTTTTGGAAAAAGAACTTTAATCTGTTCTTCTATTTGCTGTGTCCCAACTCCTTTGGTAGAAAGAGTTGACATCCCGCATGCATGACACTGAGTTGGCATTGGAATATTATACCCACAATAATGACAGCGAAGTTGTTGTTGTGTTTGATGATAAGTTAATGAAACATCACATTGAGTACACTGAGGCGAATGGCCACAACTTGTACATTCTGAAATGGGAGCATAACCTCTTCTGTTCTGAAATAAAATAACTTGTTTACCCAATGCTAAAGTGCTTTGAATTGCATCTATTAATTGGGCTGAAAACATCCCTGTCATCATTTTCTTCCGATGAGCTTCTTTTAAATTTACTAATTCAATCTTGGGAAGTGATACCCCTCCGTAACGCTGAGTCAATTTAACCCAACCATATTTTTCATTACGTACATTATCTGCAGTTTCAAGAGATGGTGTTGCTGAACCCAACAGTACTTTTGACTCCATTAAATTTGCCAAATAAATAGCACTATCTCTAGCTTGGTAGCGTGGTGCCGGATCAAATTGCTTGTATGAGGTTTCGTGTTCTTCATCTATTAAAATCAATCCCAAATTTTTAAATGGTAATAGTACAGCTGAACGTGCACCAACAATTACTCTCGCTTCAGAGGAAGCGGTCAATACTTTTTGCCAAACCTCAGTTCGCTCATGAACAGAAAATTTAGAATGATAAACAGTTACTTGATTTCCAAATCTTGCGGCCAATCGATTAACAATTTGAGAGGTTAAAGAAATCTCAGGTAACAGATACAAAACTTGGTTACCCTTTGCCAATTCTGACTCAATCAATTTGATATATACCTCTGTTTTTCCAGAAGAAGTGACTCCTTCAAATAAAATCACATTCTTATGATTAAACTGACTATTGATTTCGTCTAATGATATTTGCTGTGCCTCTGAAAGTATTTTAACTCCTGAATTGTCTCGAGTTTTCTTAATTAACAATCGATGCTCTTCCTGAAAATGTTCTTCTAAAATTCCTTTATCAATAAGTGTTTTCAATTGAGCACTATTTGAACCAGATTTATCCTTTAAACTTGAAACTTTATGAAGTTCTTTATAACCACTTGGATCAGTAAAAATTGACATTAATATGGCAAGTTGTTTGGGTGCTTTTTGCAGACTCTCAAGGAGGATTTTTAATTTCTCTTCAAAATGAAATTCCTTGACTAATTGTACATAACGAACTCTTTTGGGCTTAAATTTATCTTCTAAATGCTGATAAATATTGGCTACATTCATCTCAATCATCCCCAAAACTAAAGGCATAACTTGCTTCCGATTCGTTATTTTACTTATGTCATCTAGGGTTAGAGATTGTTTTTGTAGCGCTTCATAAATCAAATATTGTGTATCTGAAAGTGCAATCAATTGATCATCTGTAGCATCACATTTTACCAGCATCGTTTTACTTTCGATTAACAAAGCCGCTGGTAGACAAGCTCTCATAATTTCTCCTTGAGTACTCATGTAATATTCTGACATCCACTCCCAAAACTTCAACTGAATAGTTGTAATTGTTGGGGCTTCATCCAAAATCATTACTATTGATTTTGGTTCATAAGTTTGAGGTGAAACTTCATGAATATTTGTTATTAATCCAGTATATATTTTTTGCTTTCCAAAAGGAACTGCAACCCTAAAACCAATGTCGATTAATTCAGCTTGTTCTTGGGTTAATTTATAGGTATAGGGTCTTGGCAAAGCCAATGGAAGCATTACATCAATAAAAATTGTTTTACTGATTAAGTTCTCAGTCTTCATCTGAACTTAGCTTTGGTTCTCTTTTAAATCTTGTTAATGTGGCATTTAATTCGAATCCCAATAAAAGTATATTAGAGTTTATCCATATATACAATAGGAAGATTAATAAAGCTCCAATAGAACCATATAGTTGATTATAAGTAGAAAAATTTTCAATATAAATTCCAAAACCATATGTGGTGAAAAAGAATAAAAGGGTGGTCATTAAGGCTCCTGGTGAAAAAAACCGAATTCTTCGTCCCTCGATAGTTCCAAAGTAATATAAAATACTTACGGTTAAATATGCATAAAGTCCGAAAAAACTGATTTGACTCATCCTTGATAAACGAATCTCTGAAGGTACTAGGGATTCCAGATTATTAAGTATGTAAAATTCAAAATAAAAAAAGGTAATAACAGCAAATAAAGAAAGAAATGCTAACATAATACTCACCCCTACAGATAAAAAGTATTGTCGGAAAAAGTTTCTCGAAAACTCTACATGATAAGAAACTTCAAAACTTCCAAAAATAGCAGAGACACCATTTGCTGACAAGAAAATAGACAATAAGAAAACAGAAGACAAAAGACCTCCTCTAGGTTTATTTAAAATATCTTCAAAAATACCCGTAAAAAAGGTTTGCGTTTCCTTTGGCAAGAACAACTCAATATAATTCAAAAAAGTTTGATCAAAATTTTCAATTCGAATAAATGGAATCATATCCACAAAAGGAATTAAATTGATTATGAACAATAAAAAAGGAAATAATGCCATAAAGAAGCTAAAGGAAATACTCCCTGCTCTATAGGATAATGCACCCTTTACAATTCCAATAATATACATCTCCAGAAGATCATAAATTGAAAATCCATAAAACCCTGGAGGTTTAACCGCTTTTGAAAAACCGATAATTAATTTAATTACAGGAAGTTGTGCTAATTTTGACATGAAGTCAGTTGTTTCTCTTCCACAAAGATAATAGGCTAAATCATATAGGGATATAATTCAATTAAAAATCCAAAGGGTTCGTATCTTTACTCTGTGGAGATAGTATTGTTATGTATCGGAAAAACAGATCGTACTTTTTGGGTTGATCCTATTGAAGAGTATGTTAAAAGACTCAAACATTATACTAAATTCTCTATTCAGTGTATAAATGATAATAAAGTTCAAAAGAAAATGCAACCTTCAGAATTAAAAAATAAAGAAGCTAAAAGTATACTTCAAAAAATAAAACCAGGGGATTTTGTATATCTTTTGGATGAAAAAGGAAAATCATTTTCATCAAACGGTTTGTCAAAAAAGATTGAACAACATATGATTGGAGCTTCGCAAAGAATTGTATTTATTATAGGAGGAGCTTATGGGTTTTCAGAAAAAATTTATCTAAAATTTCCTAATAAAATTAGTCTTTCTGATATGACTTTCTCCCACCAAATGGTAAGATTATTTTTTTGTGAACAATTGTATAGAGCATTTACTATAATCAATAAACATCCATATCATAACAGTTAAAAAAAATGATTAAAACAAAAAGTAAATCATGGAACTAATATTTGCTACTCACAATCAGCATAAAGTAGAGGAATTAAAAAAACTTTTCCCTCCTTACATTTCTATTTTGAGCTTAGCCGATATTAATTGTACTCAAGAGATTGAAGAAACTGGTGAAACCCTTGAAGAAAATGCAAAATTAAAAGCAACTTTTATTAAATACAAATACGGTCTTGACTGTTTTGCTGATGATTCGGGTTTAGAAATTGAAAGCTTAAATGGTGCTCCTGGTGTATATTCTGCACGTTATGCTGGTAAATCAAAAAATAATGATTCTAATATCAAAAAAATATGGGAGGAGCTAAAAGAAAAATCAAATACAAAGGCACAATTTCGAACAGTAATTGCTGCTTCCTTTAATAATAATTTAGAGCTTTTTGAAGGGATTGTCAAAGGGAATTTAATTTTTGAAAAACGAGGAGAAAAAGGCTTTGGTTATGATCCCATTTTTATTCCATATGGATATGATAAGACTTTTGCAGAGTTGGGAGATGTTGTTAAAAATACCATAAGTCATAGAGCTATTGCTGCCCAATATTTTTTAAATCGACTCATTAATCTAAAAAAAGCATAATTATATACTTACCCTAAAACACTTTTAATGAATTTTAGCTAATTTTATGCCATGAAAATATTCTGGGTTACTATTATTTTAATTTCCTTTTTCAATGGATTAGCACAAGAAAATTTTATTGCTCAAGTTGAGAATAAAACAACTGGTTTGCCCATGCCCAGTGTCCACATTCTCAATCTAACCCAAGTGATTGGAACTATTACCAATCAAAAAGGAAATTTTGAAATCCCAGCTAAAACTAATGACACGCTTTATTTCTCTTATTTGGGTTATAAACCCTTAAAAATTGCAGTAACTAATGATATGATAAAGTTTGGAAATGCAAATTTCAAAATGACTGAACTCGCTTTTGCTTTAGAAGAAATTATTCTTCGGCCATATCAACTTACCGGTTATTTAGATATTGATGTCAGAAATGCACCTATTAATACGGCTCGTAGATACAGTATTTCTGGTTTACCCAACCGCGGGTATGAAGCAGGATCAAGAAATCCTGGTGCAATTTCTAAAGTCTTTGGAAATCTTTTTAATCCAGCTGATTTATTAAATAACTTATTTGGAAAAAATCCTTCTCAAATGCGAAAGCTAAAAAAAATGCGCGAAGATGATGAAATTAAAAATCTTTTGGCTTCAAAATTTGATCGACAAGTTTTAATGCAACTTCTTCAATTAAAGAGAATTGATATTGACGATATTTTAAGAAATTGTAATTACTCCGATGCCTTTATTAAAGATGCAAATGATCTTCAAATTCTTGAGGGAATTAGTAAGTGCTATGAAGAATATAGAGTGCTAAAACTCTAACAGATTATTTCTCCTAGATTTGTCAGTTATATATGTTCAATGAATTATTAATAGATCACCTTTTTCATCTCTATTTCTTCTTTAATAAAAACGGACTCTTCTGCTACTAAAATGTTTAATATTGAACCACTCTTGTGTTCATCGAAGGTTAGATTATTGTGTTTTTTATAAAAAAAATTACCTATTTATTCGAAGTGTTTTTAATAATTAATTTCATCTAATCTTATTTTCAACGTATCTTTGTGTGTACTAATACTTACATCATGTTACTTACCTCTTTAAATGCCATTTCACCAATTGATGGTCGGTACCGTTTAAAAACAAAGTCACTTTCTGCATATTTCTCTGAGGAGGCATTAATTAAGTATCGTATTCAAATTGAAATTGAATATTTTATTGGTCTTTGTGAATTACCCCTTCCTCAACTGGTCGATTTTAATCCTTCGTTATTTGAAGAATTAAGAAGTATCTATTTGCATTTCACTTCAAATGATGCGATACAAATTAAAGAAATTGAAAATACAACCAATCATGATGTTAAAGCTGTTGAATATTTCATTAAAAAAGAATTTGACAAATTAGAACTTCAACATTATAAAGAGTTCATTCATTTTGGCCTTACTTCACAAGACATTAACAATACAGCAATTCCTTTATCAATAAAAAATGCAGTAAATGAAATTTACATTCCGCAACTCGATAGCGTAATTGAATCTCTTGAAGGAAAAGTAATTGAATATAAAAATATTCCTTTACTAGCACGAACTCATGGTCAGCCTGCCTCACCAACACGATTAGGAAAAGAGTTTAATGTTTTTGTACAACGCTTAAAAATTCAAAAAGCAATGCTCAAACAAATTCCCAATGGAGGAAAATTTTCTGGAGCAACCGGTAATTTTAATGCGCACAAAGTTGCTTATCCTGATATTGACTGGAAAGCCTTTGGAACTCACTTTGTAGAATCTACATTGGGATTAAATTATTCTTTCCCGACTACTCAAATTGAACATTATGATTCATTTGCTGCCTTATGCGACAACATGAAAAGAATCAACACCATATTAATCGATTTAAATAGAGACTTATGGCAATACATAGCCATGGACTATTTCAAACAGCAAATAAAAGAAGGAGAAATCGGTTCTTCTGCGATGCCTCATAAAGTAAATCCTATCGATTTTGAAAATTCAGAGGGAAATTTAGGAATTGCAAATGCTATTTTTGAATTTTTATCGGCTAAACTTCCCATTTCAAGATTACAACGAGATTTGACAGATAGCACAGTGTTACGTAATATTGGCGTCCCCTTTGGCCATACAATCATTGGACTTCAATCTACACTCAAAGGACTCGATAAATTATTAGTAAATACTACAAAAATCGATGATGATCTAAACGCTAACTGGGCTGTTGTTGCTGAGGCAATTCAAACTATTTTAAGAAAAGAAGGATATCCTAATCCTTATGAGACATTAAAAGAATTAACAAGAACAAATACAATAATCAATAGAGAAGCAATTCAAAAATTCATTACTGGGCTTGATGTTGGGGAAAGCTTAAAAGACAAACTCAAAACAATTACCCCATTTAATTACACTGGAATTTAATCGAATAATCCTTTCAACTCTTCTTTAAAAGAACCAAATTGTTTTTTTATTAAATCAGGGTCAGCTTTATTAGCCAGAGCCACAATTATTCCTGGATCAATATCTGAACCTACGATACGCAAAATACCAAAACCCATTTTAGTCGAATTAAAAAAAACAATTACTTTTTCAAATAGGTCTCCTTCTCCATTAATTAAGAGGCTTCCTTTCGAATTATCAAAAGCTTTAAAATCCATCAAAATCTGAAATTGTTTTTGAGACAAAATAGCAGATATTTCTTCTAATTCTTTGTCATATTTCTCTTCTTGACCTTCATTTAAAAGAAAGAATAATAGATTTAATTTATCAATATTTTTTACCGCATTTTGTTCTTCAAAAGACAACTTTTTAGAAAAAAAACTATCTAATTGAATCGGAAGGTTAACTATAAAAAAGGAAGAATCATCCATCTTACTAACAAAGTAAGACTGAATACTTGCGGTTTTTTCACAGGAAATAAATAACATTCCTACAACCAAGCCAATTAAAATAGACCTTTTCATTTATAATATTGATTTTTGACGTTGAGCTTTTTTTAACTGTTTTCCACCGGGTAAGTTCATTTTATCAGTCAATTTTGAAATTTTATTTAAATCAATATCGCCTTCAATTATCATAAGTATTGTTTCTATAGAACGACCATTGAGGGGTGAATTCTCTATAATTTCAGAGTTAACTCCTTTTACATACATGATTAATTTTTCAACGCGATCGTCAGACTTTCCACTTTTAACATAAAAAGTGACATTTGTATCAGCATCTTTAACGGTCATAAGTTCTTCAAGATCATATGAAGAAAATTCTTTTGATGCATATCTTGATATTTCAGCACTAACTTCATCATTACCTGAAATAAGAACTTTAAAATTATTAATACTTGAAACCATCTCTAAATACTCTTGTGCTTCTGGATCATCACCACCAATGCTAATTTGTCCTAACATTTTGAACATCTTAGGGCTTATGGATACTAAACTCACATCATCAGCATTTGCATAGCGTTCAAAAATAGATTGTCCTTTTATCACTGTAGTTGAAAAAAAGGCAATTAATACTGTAACTAGGATAATATTTTTCATTTCTCTTTATTTATTAATTTTTGAGTGGTTTGATTCCAATAATTAAGATAATTTAATTTTTCAGCTCCTTTATTAAACTGGTAGGAAACTTTTTCCATATTTAATTTAAATTGCGTGAATACAAGTTGAGCTTTTTCCTGATCATATGTAATCAGTTTTGTACTATATGAATAAACTTGGAGCGAAATTACTACAGTAATAATTGCTGCAACAGCCATCCAAGGTTGGAATAAATTTTTAATTTTTACTTTATCTTTTGGACAATTCTCCTTTTTGGCTTGATCATAATAACCAAAGAAAGCGCGATAAGCTTCCCATTCAGGCAGAACCTTATCGGTTGTTCTAAAATATAAACGTAGCCTTTCTTCTTCTAACAAACTTGTATTGCCCTCTAAATAAAGTTCCAAAAGATGTTCTATTTTATTGGAGTCCATGATTTTGTATTTTTAAATACTGATTTCTTAATTTTTTTCTTGTTCTTGAAAGGTATACTCTAACCGTAGCCTCTGGAATTTCTAATATAGATGCAATTTGATAAAAACTTAAATGCTCTATTTCACGTAATTGGATGATAATTCTCTCTTTTTCTGGAAGCTGATCAATCAAATGCATTAACCAGTTCAAATCATCTGAAGCTTCAATTTTATTCAAAGCAGATACTGTAGTTGGAACTTCTATTGAATCTTTAAATGAAAGAGATTGAGCTTGTTTTGATTTTAATCGATCAAAACAATAATTCTTTGCCATACTAATACTATATGCTTCCATACTTTTAAAACCATTACGTTTTTCAATTCCAAGGTTCCACAGTTTAATAATAACCTCCTGAGTAGCATCTTGGGCCTCTTCTTCAGAAATCAAAATCCGTTTTGAAATCCGAAAGATTTTATCTTGAATTTTATGGATTTGGTTTAAAAATTGTTGGTCGGCAATCAACTTTATATTATTATTTATTATCTATAGACGAATTTACTTCGTATTTTGTTACAGAAATAATAAAAAAGATTCATAAATCAGACTATTTCAATAAATTTGAATGTTTTAAAAAAAAAATCCATGAAGTTGACTGTTTCAATGCACCTGCCTTATTTCAACATCATGATTGGACTTTTACTTTTTAGCTTTCAAAGCTGCGATAATGAGCCTTTAGATGATGGTGACGTTACCGGAGCTAATTTAGATACAGACGATACTGCCATTAGTCTTGAAAATGAACTTCAAATCAGCGATTTTATTTGGCAGGGGTTAAACGAATATTATTATTGGCAAGAGGAAATGGAGGATTTAGCAGATTCAAAAAAAGAAGATGCAAAAGCTTACGCACAATACATCAATAATAACTCAGAACCAAAAACTTTTTTTGAAAGCTTAAATCACCCTGATGATCGTTTTAGCTGGATTCAGGATGACTACTTAGAGCTAGAAAATTCATTACAAGGAATTTTCGCAACTAACGGTGTTGAATTTAGTCTTTTATATGCTTGTGAAAACTGCTCTGAGGTGGTCGGCTTTGTTAAATACATATTAAAAGATTCTAATGCAGAAGGTAAAAACATCAATAGGGGTGATCTGTTTAATGGAGTTAATGGGACTTTGCTTAATGTAAGTAACTATAGGTCATTACTTTTTGGTGATGAACTAAACTACACACTTAATATGGCTAAAGTCGAAAATGGATCGATTATATCCAATGGTATAAATATAGAATTAGATAAAATTGAAAACTTTGAGGTTAATCCTGTCCAAATCAATAAAGTATTGAATACCTCTGTTGGTAATATAGGTTACTTGATGTATAATCAATTTGTTGCTTCCAAAAGTAACGATCTAAATAAAATATTTGCCGATTTCAAAAAAGAAGGTATCAATGACTTAATTATAGATCTAAGATATAATTCAGGTGGATCAGTCAAGAATTGCATTGAATTGGCTAGTATGATTACAGGTCAATTTAAAGATGAGATTTTCTCAAAAGAAGAGTGGAACACTAAGCTTGATGAATTTTTAAAAGTCAATTATGGTCCAGAAAGTTTAATCAATAGATTTGTTAATATTCTCTCTGATGGAGAAGGCATTAATTCTCTTCAACTTAATCGCCTTTATGTTTTAACATCGTCTGAGTCGGCTTCTGCAAGTGAATTACTTATTAACGGACTTTCCCCATTAATTGAGGTTATACAAATTGGAGAACGTACTTTAGGAAAAAACGTTGGATCGATAACCGTTTATGATTATATTGATAATGATAAAACTAAAAATCCTGATCATCGTTATGCTATGCAACCAATTGTTCTCAAAATTGCAAATAGTATTGGGTTTTCCGATTATACTGATGGACTTGAACCTTTTATAGAAGTTCAGGAGGATCTTAAAAACCTTGGTGTATTGGGTGAACAAGAAGAATCGTTTTTAGCTACTGCTTTAAGTTTAATTACAGGAACTGCAAAGCGAAATATTCTAAAAGCAGAATGGGATAGATCACTATTAATCAATGATCCATTAATGTTAAAGCGTCAAAAAATGATAATCGAAAAAAACTTCTCTTTCCCTGCTATGGTAAATTAAATGTAAATCCACCTACTAAATTTCTTCCACGAGTTTCATATGATTCGATTTCAATATAGTTTACATTAAATAAATTAGTTGCATGAATAAAAAAACGTAAGGGCTTATTTTTCAATTGATACTGAATAGAAAAGTTAATAAGCTGATATTTTTTTAGAATTGTTTTATTATCAAGTCCAAAACGTTCTCCTATAACTTGAAATCTTAAATTTGACTGCAATTGTTCCGATAAATTATAGGTTATTTGAGATTGCGATGAAAATTTAGGTAAATAGCGTAAATCACCATTTTTAGTTTGAGTAAATGTCAGTTGCTCACTGATTTTTAATTTTTCACTGATCCATCCTAAAATTTGAGTTTCGACTCCAGTATACCTCGCATTTTTATTAGCATTTTCATAACGATATGAGGATAGATCATAAATCAAAGAGGGATCTTCAATACGTTGAAAATATGTAGAAGAAAATTCCCAATCAAAACCATTAAATACCAAACCAAACTCTAAAGACTGATTCTCTTCAGGTTTAAGCTCGCTATTTCCAGAATAGGGATCATACAACTGATAGAGGCTTGGTGCTATGAAAGCAGTACTCAAAGCAGCTATAAGTTTTAGTGAATTCTTTGGTGTTTTAATTAGTTGATAAGAGGGATTTATGCTGTAAGTAAAATTAGACCCATAAGTACTATGCTCATTTATTCTTCCACCCAAATTAATTCTAGAACGACCAGAAAGCACTGCAACTACATTGGCAAAAAAATCAGTTTGTGAAGTAGGTTGACTTCCATCATAATTAGCATAGTTATTTTGAAATAGTGCTCCAATAACAGTGTAAAAACTAGTTCCAAAAGCATATTTATTAAATAATTCAAGCTGCGTATTTTCTGCTTCTGTTTGAAATGGGTAATTACTTTTAAAATCACGTTTAATTTTTTGATAACCAAATTGGAGCGATGTACCCCCATTTTTATAATTAAATTTAGGATTTATGTGAAAACGGTTCATTTCAGTTATTAATTGAAAATCTGCATCTTCAATTGGGAAACTATTATCGTAATCTAATTTAATATAAGAACGATCAAAGCCCGCATTTAAATTAAATTTATTCATTCCTTTTAAATTAATGGACACACCAAAATTGGTATGCGAAAAAGGATCGACTTCAGGTCCAACTACAGCGCTCATTCCATTGGTGTAATGATTTGAAAAATAAGCCTTCGTGTTTATTTTTTCTCCTCCTTTACTTAATTGAATTGCATTTTTAAAAAGGTTAAATCCCCGCTTAGATGACTGATTACTTTCCGAACCCAAACTACTTTGAAGATCTAAATTAAATCCTGAAGCTATTTTTTTAGTTTTTATATTAATGACTCCCGTAGATGCGGAACTTCCGTAAAGTGAGCTAGAAGCTCCTTTTAGAATTTCAATGGACTCAATTTGATTTAGGCTGAGGAAATTTAAATTAAAATCGTTATCAATTCGTGAGGGATCAGAAATCCGAACTCCATCAATTAAAATTAATACTTGACGATTCCTTCCTCCTCTAAGGGAAACAGTTTTGTTTTGACCTGCATAGGTTTGACTTCCAATAATCTCAATACCTGAGTAACTTTTTAGAAGTGAACTAAGTCCTAAACCTTGAAAATTAGAAATGGTTTTCGCATCAATCTTGATAATGGGTTTTCCTGACTCAGATCGTTTTAAAGGAAAACGAGAATCACTAACGACTACTTCCTCCAACTTTTTTATTGGAGTTATAAGAGAATCTAAAGATTTATTTTGTTGTCCATAGAGAGTTTTACTCATCAATATGAGACAAATGAGAACCTTCAATAAATGTTTCATTTAAATAATGATGTGTTTTACTAACCTTATTCCCGAGGCCTTAAACCGATTAAAACGAAGGCAGGTCTCCTGGCTTGCATCTTCAATCAACCTTCCCATCAAATCATGACAGTGGCAAAGAATAGATTGAAGTGTTCGAAATGAACTAAGTTTACAGTTGCGGGTACAGCTTTGGATTTAAACCAAATTCCCTTTTCATCTTTTTTATAAAAACCTTCAAAACAAAGATAATTACTATTTAACAATAGTAAAGTAAGATTGGTTTAGTTTATTAAAAGAAAATTGTAATAAAAAAGTGTAGAAAAAATCACCCATCAGTGAATTGATAAAAAATGGAATTGCTAAAATAAAGCAACTGCTTAATCCAATCCAAGTATGGGGGTAATAGAAATACCAAACACCTAGGTTACTTATAATAAAGAATAAGGTAGATGCGCCCATTACAATTCCAAAAGAAATTGATTTTGCTCTAATTCCTAAAACTGATATCATGACAAATGTCAAATATATTAAAGGCATTAAAGAATGAATACCCAAGTAAAGATCCGATAAAAACATACAAAATAAAGGAATGAATATAGCCAAACGCTTATTTGAAAAATGAAATCCTGTGAAGAGCGCAATACTTGTAATGGGTGCAAAATTTGGAGGGTGGGGTAATAATCTAGTTAGAATAGCTAATATAACAAGGCCTAAAAAAAGCTTAATTTCAACTTTATTCGATTCCATTATTTATTTATTTTTTAAGCTATCCATTTTTAACTATTTGGTTAAATACATTTTTCTTCTTGAATAAAGATTATAAAACTCATCATCTTTAAGATTATCAATAAAGAGAATGCTCTCTCCCGTACTTTTCATCTCAGGGCCTAATTGTTTGTTTACATTAGGGAACTTATTGAATGAAAATACAGGTTGTTTTATTGCATATCCTTTCAATTGAGGATTAAAATTGAAATCCGTTACCTTTTTCTCTCCTAACATTACTTTAGTAGCATAATTTACATAAGGCTCATTATAAGCTTTTGCAATGAATGGAACCGTTCTTGAGGCCCTAGGATTTGCTTCAATTACATATACTTTTTCATCTTTTACAGCATATTGAATATTAATCAAGCCTACTGTATTTAATGCTAAAGCTATTTTTTTGGTATGATCTTTAATTTGTTGCAATACAAACTCACCAATATTAAACACCGGTAATGTTGCATTGGAATCTCCTGAGTGAATTCCACAGGGTTCAATGTGCTCCATGATTCCAATTATATATACATTTTCACCATCGCATATAGCATCAGCCTCACATTCTATGGCACCATCTAAATAGTGGTCTAAAAGCAACTTATTGTTTGGGATTTTCTGAAGTAAATCAACTACATGGGCTTCTAAATCCTTTTTGTTAATTACAATTTTCATTCCCTGTCCTCCAAGTACATAAGAAGGTCGAACCAAAATTGGGAAATCTAAATCGTCTGCTAATTCAATCGCTTGCTCTGCGGTTTGAGCTACCCCAAAATCAGGGAAAGGAATGTCATTTTCTTGAAGAAGCGTTGAAAAACTTCCTCGGTCTTCAGCTAAGTCAAGAGACTGGAAGCTTGTTCCAATAATTTTTATCCCATAACGGTCTAGCTTTTCTGCTAACTTGAGCGCAGTCTGTCCTCCAAGTTGAACAATTACACCCACAGGCTTTTCGTGCTGTATGATGTCATAAATATGTTCCCAAAAAACGGGCTCAAAATATAATTTATCTGCAATATCAAAATCAGTAGAAACTGTTTCAGGATTACAGTTGATCATAATTGTTTCATAACCACACTCAGCAGCAGCTAAAACTCCATGTACACAACAGTAGTCAAATTCAATTCCTTGTCCAATTCTATTTGGACCAGAACCCAAGACTATAACTTTTTTCTTTTCCGTTACTATACTTTCATTTTCAGTATAAGTTACCCCCTCTTTTGAGGTAACTTCACTTTCAAAAGTGGAATAGTAATAGGGTGTCTTTGCTTCAAATTCTGCAGCACACGTATCAACTAATTTATAAACTCGATTTATATTGAGTTTTTTACGCTTGTTATATACTTCACTCTCCAAGCATCCTAACATATGTGCTATCTGTCGGTCACCATATCCTTTTTGTTTAGCTTCAAGGAGTAGGTCTCTATCAATAACATCAATGGTATAAGTAGAAATTTCTTCTTTCAGTTGATGCAGTTGTTCGTATTGTTTAAGAAACCACATGTCAATTTTGGTGATTTCATGAATCCTAGATAATGGAATACCAATTTCAATAGCATCATAAATCACAAAAACTCGATCCCAACTTGCATGTTTTAATTTACTCAAAATTTGATCGTAATCTTTATAGCTTTTACCATCGGCACCCAAACCGTTTCTCTTAATCTCTAAAGACTGAGTGGCTTTATGTAATGCTTCTTGGAAAGAACGGCCAATCCCCATAACTTCACCGACAGCTTTCATCTGAAGGCCTAACTCTCTGTCACTACCTTCAAACTTATCAAAGTTCCAGCGTGGTATTTTAACAATAACATAATCTAATGTGGGCTCAAATAAAGCAGAGGTAGATTTTGTGATTTGGTTGCTCAACTCATCCAAGTGATAGCCTAATGCTAATTTGGCTGCAATTTTTGCGATTGGATATCCTGTTGCTTTTGATGCCAGTGCAGAAGATCTTGAAACCCTAGGGTTGATCTCAATAGCAATAATATCTTCTTTATCGTCTGGACTTACTGCAAATTGTACATTACAACCCCCAGCAAAATCTCCAATACTTCGCATCATATGAATTGCCATATCACGCATTCGTTGATAAGCCTTGTCACTTAGGGTCATGGAAGGTGCTACAGTAATAGAATCTCCAGTATGGATTCCCATGGGATCCATGTTTTCGATAGAACATATAATAACAACGTTGTCATTAGAGTCTCTAAGCAGTTCTAATTCATATTCTTTCCATCCAATTAAAGCTTTATCAATCATGATCTCATGAATTGGAGAAATTTCCAGTCCACGTGTTAGTAATTCATCAAAATCTTCTTCTTTGTAAACAATAGATGCACCATCACCTCCAAGAGTGAATGAGGCTCTAATCACAAGCGGAAAACCGAATTTTTGAGCAATTTCTTTTCCTTTTAAAAAAGAATTTGCTGTTGCTTGGGGTGCCATAGGAATTCCAATTTCAAGCATCAGTTCACGAAACTTTTCACGGTCTTCTGTTATATTAATCGCATCAATATCAACTCCTATGATTTCAACACCAAAGTCTTTCCAAATACCTTTTTCATCAGCTTCAATACATAAATTAAGAGCTGTCTGCCCACCCATAGTGGGTAAAACAGCATCAATTTTATGTTTTTTGAGAATCTCAACAATTGACTTTGTATTCAATGGTTTTAGATACACATGATCTGCCATGGTAGGATCAGTCATAATGGTAGCAGGATTGGAATTGATCAAAACCGTTTCAATCCCATCTTCTCTGAGAGAACGAAGAGCTTGAGATCCAGAATAATCAAATTCACAGGCCTGACCAATAATAATTGGTCCAGATCCAATAACTAATATACTTTTGATGGAGTTTACTTTTGGCATCGTATTAAATATAGATTATGAATATAAAAAAAAAGGTGCTACTTTAAAAAAAGTAACACCTTTAAATTGAATAATATTAAACATTATTTTTTGTGACGTGGTTCAGATGAAACAGATACTTTCTTTCTTCCTTTCGCTCTTCTTGAGGCAAGAACCTTACGCCCATTGGCGGAAGCCATCCGTTCACGAAAACCATGCTTATTTCTTCTTTTTCTCTTTGAGGGTTGAAATGTTCTTTTCATAATAGTTATCTCAGGATACTTTTTTCCTTAAAAGTCGGGCAAATATACAATAAGTTTTTTGTCTTTCAAACTGCAAATTAAACATTTAAAAGATGATTTTTTTTACCTTTGAAAAAAACAAAATCATGTTTCCAAAAGTTATTAAAATTATCCTCGCTACCTTAACTCTAAGTTATGGAATTTATCAAATAATAGATGACTACATTGGGAATGGTATTATGCTAATTTTGCTTGCTGGAATATTTATACTACTGTATTTTAAAAACGAAATTATATTTCTTTCGTTTCTTCGTTTAAGAAAGCAAGATTTTGAAGGTACTGAAAAATGGCTTCTACGAATTCCCAATATTGAAAGAAATCTTGTTCGAAAACAACAAGGCTATTTCAACTACTTAATGGGAATAATTCAGTCTCAAAAAAATCTAACACAAGCTGAAAAATATTTTAAAGCAGCTCTTAAACTTGGACTTTCTATGAATCACGATTTAGCAATGGCAAAAATGAGTCTTGCTGGAATCTATTTACAGAAAAGAAGAAAAAGAGAGGCTCAACAATTACTTACTGAAGCAAAAAAATTAGATAAACATGGAATGTTAAATGGTCAAATGAAAATGATGCAGCAACAAATGAAAAAAATCTAATAATACCCTGCCTCAGGAATTGATATTTCGTAATATTTCCGCGATTTATTATTTAGATGGTTTTCAATCAGCCATGGATTATGAATTTTTAAAATCTTGTAATTTATCTGCTTTTCCCTCGCAAATTCTGCTAAGTTATTAATCGGTGTATCAAAACCAATTTTCTTGACTGGAATTGGACTATATAAATCTTCAATATTAAAAATAAAACCGTAGCGCTCTGGATTAGTCATTATTTCTTTAACTGCTAAAATCCTAAACACATATCTACTTGTTTCAGAATTTAACTGTAAGTCATAATAATTATCAACTAATTGTTTGTCCAATAGGCGACTTGTGCCGTACATCCCTCTGTTATATGCGGCCGCTGCCAAAGTCCAGGAATCAAAACGATTCATTGCCTTTAGAAGGTATTTACAAGCTACTCGAGTTGCTTTTTCAATATGATAACGTTCATCCACATTAGAATTTACCTCCAGACCATATTCTTTTGCCGTAGCTGGCATTAATTGCCAAAACCCTTTTGCTCCTTTTGGGGATCTTACATTTTGAAGAGCACTTTCTATTACTGCTAAATATTTAAAATCAGAAGGCACTCCTTCTTCTCTAAGAATTTTTTCAATAAGTGGAAAATATTTGTTTGCTCGCTTTAACAAAAGCATCATATTAGATTGCCAATATGTATTTACTAATAACTCTTTATCTAAACGTTCTTTAATGTCTGGTGCATCAAGAGGAGTAATCTCACCTGCAAAATCTATGGCTTCGGGGAGCTGAAGTGCATAGACCTTATAAGATTCTCCTTCTCTATCCGCTTTAAAAGCAGTTAGCAATTCTGGCGTTATTTCGTTTGCACTACTAAGTCCCAATAAAAAAGCAATGGCGAGTAATAGCAAATTTCTATTCTTCATAAAACGTAGATTTGTTTTGAATATTCGAAATTAATAAATTTTAAAGTATTATATCTGGAAGCTCAGAATTAAACCATTGAGCTTCTGTCATAATAGCTGCATGTCCACCATTGATAACTTTATAAGGCTCAGATATATTTTTAAGAGGAAAAACGGTATCTTTTTTTCCATGTATATGAATAATTGATTTAGCAGCTTCTTCTTGATCCCAATTTACCAGAGCATTAATTGACCAATCAAGATATTCGGAATTTCGTTCAGACAAATATTTTTTATACAATTCAAGCTTTTTTTTTATTCCTTTCCCGAATGCAAAAAGAGCTAACATTTCTATATTGTTTATCCATTGAGTTGGTAAAAGTTTGTGAGCGTTAGTTGTTCTAGCCATTTTCATTGGCATGGGAAGTTCATCTTTATTTTTAACGCTTGAAATGATTATTACTTTTTGAACTGAAATATGTTTTGCCATCTCTTGTACTAAAACTCCCCCAAACGAAACTCCGATAAGCACGGGATTAGTTGTGTTAATTCTATAACACATTCTCTTTGCGTAGGCACTTAATTTTTCATCTTTAAAAGGGGGGATCCAACTCAAAAGATGAATTTTAAATGGCTCGGGTAAGCTAATAAATTCAAATATTTTGGGACTAGCTGCCATTCCGGGCATACAATAAACATCTATTTCTGTCATTTTGTTTAATATAATAGGAGCTATGCTATTTAATTTTAGTAATTTTACATTCAGCTTTATTTTTACGAGTACAATTACAAAATTATCATATTACTCTAGATATTAACTAATTTTTTCCATTATGAATGACTTAAATTTGGTAAACAATGAATTTCTTAGGCAATTTGAAGTAAAAGTTGACCAAAGTTTAGCCAGAATTGAATATTCAGAACAAGAAAGAAAAATTTTCCTAACCAAGTTGTCCATTCCTGAAAAAATTCAAACTAAAGAATTTGAAGAAGCTTTTATTGTAAAAGTTCTTGAATTCATTGAAGATAAAAATTTACGTGTTGTTCCAACTTCTCCAAAAATAGCAAACTTTGTTAGGCGCAATAGACGATACAAGCAATTGCTTCCCGTCGGGATTAAACTTTAATTCTAAACCTCACATATCCTTCCGAATCAATTGATTCTAAAATTATTTCTTTTAGTGTATTAACTAGTTCTGGGTTCCAAGCAGATCTTACTTTTACATAATTTTCTGTAAAACCAGTACAGTATCCTTTATTATTTTCACCTTCAAACAATACAGTAAAGCTTTTACCTAATTGAGACTCATAAAAAGCTCTTCGCTTTTTAACGGACAAGGCTCTTAACATCTTACTTCGCTTATTTCTAATAGCTTGAGGAATAATTTGTTCTATAGCTAAAGCTTCTGTATTGGGTCTCTCAGAATAGGTAAAAACGTGTAAATACGAAATATCTAAATCAGCTAAAAAACGATAGGATGTCAAAAAATCCTCTTCAGTTTCTCCAGGGTAACCAACAATTACATCAACACCAATACAAGAATCAGGCATTAATTGTTTAATTTCTATAACACGTTGTAAATATAAAAGAGTCAAATAACGTCTTCGCATGCTTTTTAAAACTCTATCACTTCCACTTTGAAGTGGGATATGAAAGTGGGGAACAAATCGCTGACTGTTAGCCACAAATTGAATAATTTCTGGACTTAAGAGGTTAGGTTCAATTGAAGAAATTCGGATTCGATCAATCAGATCTATTTTGTCTAAAGCATGAATCAATTCTAAAAAAGTATGTTCATGTTTTTTATTACCATTTTCTCCTTTTCCATAATCACCAATATTTACTCCGGTAAGTACAATTTCTTTTATTCCTGAAGATGCAATTTTACGCGCATTGGTGATTACGTTTTCCAAAGTATCACTCCTAGAAACTCCTCTAGCTTGGGGTATGGTGCAATAGGTACACTTATAGTCACATCCGTCTTGAACCTTTAAAAAAGAACGTGTTCTATCTGTTATTGAATAACTGCTTTTGTAGAAATCTACTGACTCGATTTCACAGGAATGAATTTCTGTTTTCTCATTTTTTGAAAGGTCGTTTACATATTCTATCAAATTAAATTTTTCATTAGCTCCTAAAACTAAATCAACCCCATCTAATTTTGAAATTGCCTCAGGCTGTAACTGAGCATAACATCCAATAGCAGCAATAAATCCATTTGGATTATGTTTTAAAGCTTTTTTGACCAACCCTTTAAGCCTCTTATCTGCGTTCTCAGTCACAGAACAAGTATTAATGATATAAACCTCAGCTGGACTATCAAAATCTACACAATTATAATTCTTGTTAATAAAATCTCTGGCAATTGTTGAAGTCTCAGAGAAGTTCAACTTACATCCTAAAGTATGAAAAGCAACTCTGGGAATTGTTTTATCTTCTGCTATTTGAGATGAAAAAATATTTACCATGAAAATTATTAACTGTAATATTGCTACAAATATACCAACAAAAAATTCATGAAAAAAAGACGATTAATTCTTCATTTCATATACTTAGTATCTTTTTTTTTTAGCTGTGATACTAATAATATCGTAAATGAAAATACTGTTTTTCGCTATAATGAATATAGAAATGTAACTTCCCTTGATCCCGCATTTGCAAGAAACCCTCAAAATATTTGGCCCATTAATCAACTATTTAACGGACTAGTCCAGCTAGATGAAAATTTAGAAATTAAACCTGAAATTGCTTCCTCATGGACCATTAGTCCAGACGGACTAAATTATGAGTTCACCCTAAAAAAAGATGTCTTTTTTCACAACTCTCATCTATTTGGAGAAAAAAAAACCCGAACAGTCCTTGCATCGGATTTTGTTTACAGCTTCGATAGGCTAAAAGACTCTGAGGTTGCCTCTCCAGGAAGTTGGGTATTGCAGCAAGTTAAATCCTATAGAGCTATAGATCAAAATACTTTTTTAATTCAATTAAAAAGTCCTTTCCCTGCATTCTTGGGTCTTTTATCCATGCGTTATTGTTCAGTGGTTCCTCACGAAGTAGTTACCCATTTTGGCTCAAACTTTAGAAGTAATCCCATCGGTACAGGACCTTTTTATTTTAAGCGTTGGGATGAAAATATAAAACTAGTTTTAAGGAAAAATACCAATTACTTCGAGTATGATGAAAAGGGTCAAAAACTTCCTTATTTAGAAGCTGTCGCTATTCAATTCATTCCAGATATTCAGAGTGAATTTATGCTTTTTCTTCAAGGAAAATTAGATTTTATTAATTCGTTAGATTCTTCATACAAGGACGAGTTGCTCACTCCAACAGGAGCTCTTCAATCAAAATATCAAGGTCGAATAAACATGCTCAAAGGGCCTTATCTAAATACCGAATATATTGGATTTTATCTCAATTCTTCCAATCCCGCGATTCAATCCAAAGAAATAAGAAAAGCTATCAATATAGGCTTTGATCGTAAATTGATGATAGCCTATTTAAGAAATAATATTGGTTATCCAGCAAACCAAGGATTTATTCCTAAAGGACTCAAAGGAACCAGTACAGAACCTTATCCGTATAATGTTGAAAAAGCACGCGCGTTAGTTGCAAACTATAAAAAAAATGAAGGTGAAAAGCCTACTCTTACTATTACTACCGATGCAAATTACTTAGATCTTTGTGAATATCTACAAAGAGAAATGCAAAAAATAGGAATAGATTTAAACATAAAAGTTATGCCTACTGCTAGCTTAAGACAGGCGAAATCTTCTGGGAAATTAGAACTATTTAGAGCAAGCTGGATTGCGGATTATCCTGACGCTGAAAATTATCTTTCATTATTTTATAGTAAAAACTTTTCTCCCAATGGTCCAAACTATACCCATTACAAAAATCTTGATTTTGATTTACTCTACGAACAAGCTTTAAGTACTTTATCAGAACCTCTCCGAATAAAAAGATATCACCAAATGGATTCTCTGGTAAATTCAAAATACCCGATAATACCCTTGTATTATGATCAAGTAATTCGATTTGTTCAAAAAAATGTGGAAGGTATGGTAATCAATCCGATCAATTTATTGGAATTAAAAACCATTTCTAAAAAATAGATAATAAAAAAAGCCGTTAGACAACGGCTTTTATTTAATGGGTTAATGCTACTACTCTTCTTTTTTGAATTTAGAGTATTTAGTTTTAAATTTATCTATCCGTCCTGCAGTATCCACTAATTTAGATTTCCCTGTGTAAAAAGGGTGAGAGGTTCTTGAAATTTCTAATTTTATTAAAGGGTATTCAGTGCCTTCAAATTCAATTGTCTCTTTGGCGTTAACTGTTGACTTTGTAATAAACACATCGTCGTTTGACATATCCTTGAATGCCACTAAACGATAATTGTCAGGATGTATTTCTGCTTTCATAATTTTAAATCGATGACAAATTTAATTTTATTTTTTAAAATCTACTCAAACTCTATCGTTTTTTTTTAATTTGCAAAAACTAAATTTATTCTTATGAAGAATCAACAAATATCTCTTAAATCAACAATGATGACATTTGGCCTCATACTGGGAGTTGTTTCTGTTGTTTTTCAGCTCATGCTCTTCTTTTTGGAAATGCATTATCAGCAAACAACTGCCGCTGGAATTGTTTCCATTATTATTATGATAGGAGTGCTAGTTTATGCTTTTATTCATTACAAAAAACAGAATGAAGGTTTCCTATCTTTATCTGAAGCTTTAAAGATTGGCTTGGGAATCTCATTAATTTCTGCACTTTTTGGAGTTATATATTCTTTAATCTTAACAAATGTGTTAGACCCAAATACTATTAATAAAACGATAGACTTTGCATTTGAAAAGATGCGTTCTGAAAACCCTGAAATGACAAAAGATCAAATTGATATGGCACGTGGAATAGCTGAAAAAATGTCAACTCCATTAATTAGTTCTGCTGTTCAAATAATTGGTGCCCTTTTCATTGGATTTATAGTCTCATTGATCGGAGGACTAATCGTAAAGAAATCAAGACCAGAATAAGTCAAATTTCGTAGTTTTGTATTAAATGCAAAATTCTATTGAAATTTCGTTGGTCATTCCATTATTGAATGAAGAAGAATCATTGGTTCCCCTACACCAATGGATTTCAGACGTTTTTGAAAAAGACAATCATTCACATGAGGTAATCTTCGTTGATGATGGAAGTACTGATAACTCTTGGGATACTATTTGCTCACTTGCCAAAACAAATTCAAATATCAAAGGAATTCAATTTATCAGGAATTACGGAAAATCTCAGGCACTACATGCCGGTTTTAAATTGGCTCAGGGAAAATATGTAGTCACTTTAGATGCTGACCTACAAGATTCTCCCGATGAAATACCAGGCTTAATAAATCAATTAGTTGAGCAAAAGTTAGATTTAATTTCGGGTTGGAAAAAGAAGCGTTATGATTCAATATTATTTAAAAATCTTCCTTCCAAACTTTTTAATTTTGCTGCACGTAAGGTTTCTGGAATTCATCTCCACGATTTCAATTGTGGACTAAAAGTTTATCGCAAAGAGGTTATTAAAAATATTGATGTACATGGTGAAATGCATCGCTACATTCCTGTTCTCGCTGCAAACAATGGTTTTAATCGAATTGGAGAACAGGTTGTGCAACACCAAGCCAGACAATATGGTAATACAAAATTTGGACCCGATCGCTTTTTTAAAGGTTTTTTGGATCTAATTACCCTTTGGTTTGTTGACCGTTTCGCAAAACAACCCATGCACTTTTTTGGACTATGGGGTACGATTATGCTTCTTGTTGGACTGGGCTTTACTTTATTTTTAGGAATTGATAAACTATTTTTTAACATACAAGCTAGATTAATTACGGAAAGACCTGAATTCTTCATAGCACTTACATTGATGCTCTTAGGGAGTCAATTTTTTATTGCAGGCTTTTTAGGAGAAATAATACTTCGTAATCAAAGGACGATTAAACGTTACAATATTAAAACTCAAACCTCATCAACATGACTTTTCGGGACAACGTCAAACAATGGCTCAATCCTCCTTTTGACCAAATCACAAAAAATCAAGTAAACAACCTAAAAAAAAGACCAGAAGATCTTGAAGATGCATTTTACAAGGATTTAAGTTTTGGAACTGGTGGAATGCGAGGCCTAATGAACGTTGGCCCTAATAGAATTAATAAATATACACTAGGAAAAGCTACCCAAGGACTTTCTTTATTTTTGACAAATGAGTATCCAAATGAAACTTTAAAAGTGGTCATCGCATATGATTCAAGACACCAAAGTAGAGAGTTTGCAAAGATTGTGGCAGACATCTTTACGGCTAATAAAATCCATTGTTATCTATTTAGTGATTTGCGTCCCACACCCGAATTATCTTTTGCAGTAAGACATCTTGATGCTCATTGTGGAATTGTTTTAACCGCCTCTCACAATCCACCTGAATATAATGGATATAAAGTATACGGGAAAGATGGAGGACAGTTGGTACCTCCTCTAGATTATAAAATCATCCAAACCATTGAAAAAACAACATTTGATAGTATCCGCTTTAAAGGAAATTCAAACCTCCTTCATTATGTTGACAAAGAAATAGATGACGCTTATCATCAAACTGTAATTGAGGTTGCTCAAATGCATAAACTGTCAAAAGATGACTTTCAAGTGGCTTTCACTCCTATCCATGGAACGTCTATTACAGCTCTTCCTCAAGTGCTTAAAAAAGCAGGCTATAAAAATGTACACATAGTTCCTGAGCAAGAAATACCTGATGGTTCCTTTCCAACGGTAAGTTCTCCCAATCCAGAAGAACCTCAAGCACTTCAAATGGCATTAGTTCTTGCAAAAGAAAAAAACGCTGACCTAGTTATTGGAACTGATCCAGATGCCGATAGATTTGGAATTATTATAAAGGATTCTAAAAACAAATGGAAATTTTTAAATGGGAATCAAATCATGATGATTTTAACCGAATATCTACTTAATAAAAATCAATCTCAGGGAGTTCTTACTCCAATGCATTTCATTGCAACCACAATTGTTTCTACTCCTGCTATTGAAAAAATGGCAATGCACTTCAATATTCAATTTAAAAAATGTCTAACCGGGTTTAAATGGATTGCCAAATTAGTAGAAGATTATCCTGAACTACATTTTATTGGAGGCGGGGAAGAAAGTTTTGGATATTTAGTTGGAGATACAGTAAGGGATAAAGACGCCATATCTGCTAGTCTTTTGGCCTGTGAAATAGCAGTAGAGGCAAAAGCAAAGGGTACCAATCTTTTCGAACTTCTTATTGATTGTTATAAAAAATATGGGGCATATAAAGAGCGTTTGATTTCAATCACCAAAGCAGGAAAATCAGGTTTAGAGCAAATTAATACTATAATGAATGGGTTTAGGAAAAATAGTCCCCAAACAATATCTAGCATAAGAGTAATCGATGTTGAAGATTACCAGAAGGGGATCAGCAAAAACTTACTAACATTAAAAGAAACAAAGATTCATTTGCCCAAAGCAAATGTTTTAATTTTTAAGCTAGAAGACGGCACTCAAATCGCATTGCGTCCCAGTGGAACAGAACCAAAAATTAAATATTACTTTAGTGTGAATCAGGAATACAATTCAGAGCAAACTTGGGAACATCAAGAAATCACCATGGAAAAACGTTTAAATGATTTTGAAACTTCATTTAAAAAACTTTAATGTCATCATTTCGTGAAATATTATATTTTGGAAAACCTTATAGAGGTTATGCTTTCTTGAATATCATTTTCAATGCATTTTACGCGCTTTTTAGCGCACTCTCTTTCGTGTCTTTAATCCCGATGTTAAATGTGCTTTTTAAAACTACTGAAAAGCGATTTAATCCAGCAAAATGGGAAGGAATTTTTAGTTTTCAGAGTTACATTAGAGACAGTCTGAACTATTATATTTCCTCGGAATTAGACCAAGATATTCAAGGTACTTTAATCTTTGTTATTGCTTTGGTTTTAGGATTATTTTTTTTAAAAAATATCAGTAATTACTTTGCCTTATATTTCATTACTTATCTTAGAAATGGAATTCTTAAAGATTTAAGAAATGCACTTTACAAAAAAATTATAATATTACCCATTTCTTTCTTTAACGAAAAAAGGAAAGGAGACTTAATGGCTAAAATGACGAGTGATGTAACCGAGGTTCAGCAGTCTTTTTTATCCATTTTAGAACTTCTAGTAAGAGAACCGCTCACTATTCTTTTTTCTTTGGCAGCCATGTTACTTTTCAGCTTTAAACTCACCCTTTTTGTGCTTCTTTTTATTCCAATCTCAGGATTAATCATTTCAGGTATCGGTAAGCGGTTAAAAAAACAATCTACTAGAATTCAAGAAGAACAAGGAGATTTTCTTTCTATTATTGACGAGACTGTTAATGGTCAGAAAATAATTAAAACCTTTTCTGCTGGAGACCATTTTAAAAGTCGCTTCTTCAATGCTACAAAACGTTTTTATCATTTTTCCAATCAACTTCTGCATCGAGCAAGTCTTGCAGGTCCCACCAGTGAGTTTTTAGGGATTACTGCAATTGGGGGCTTACTTTGGTTTGGAGGAAAAATGGTGCTTGTGGATGGTAGTATTTCAGGCACTTCATTTATAGTTTTCATGGGGCTGGCATACAATATCTTAACTCCAGCAAAATCAATAAGCAAGGCAAGTTATAGTATTCAAAAAGGAAATGCCGCAGCCGATCGAATTTTAGAAATTCTTAATGCAAAAGATGACCTAAAAGACGCTAATGGTGCTAAAAAGATCAATTCATTTAACGAAAGAATTATTTTTGAAAAAGTTTCCTTTAGCTATGAAGAAACAACTGTTTTGGATGAAGTTTCCTTCGAAATCAAAAAAGGTCAAATGGTTGCTTTGGTAGGCCCTTCTGGTAGTGGGAAAACTACTCTTACCTATTTATTAAACCGTTTTTATAATATAAAAAGTGGAGCCCTTACCTGGGACGGTATTTCAATTGACAAAATTCAAAAAAAGAGTCTTTATGAGCATATTGGAATGGTTACTCAAGAATCAATTCTCTTTAATGATACTGTCTTTAATAATCTTAAATTAGGGAAATACAAGGCGAGTAAGGAAGAAATTATTAGTGCTGCTAAATCAGCTAATGCCCATGATTTCATTATGGCCTTACCCGAAAATTACAACACGATAATTGGAGATTCAGGAAATAAATTATCTGGAGGTCAAAAACAGCGTCTTACGATAGCACGAGCTTTACTGAAAGATCCTTCCCTTATGATCCTCGACGAAGCTACCTCAGCCCTTGATACTGAAGCTGAACAACAAGTCCAAATTGCTTTAGAAAAACTAATGCAAAACAGAACCTCTTTGGTCATAGCTCATAGGTTGTCTACAATTCAACGAGCAGATGTTATTTTGGTATTAGAAAAAGGGAAAATTATTGCTTCCGGAAATCATCAAGAGCTTTTATCTACTAATAAACAATATAACAATTGGGTGCAAATTCAAAGGATGGATTAAACTTTTTTTAGTAAACCTTGTCAAAATTAAACAATCTACAAAAGTGGAAACACAGCAATCAATCTTTATTAATTCACTACAAGAACCTGAAACCAGGGAGAAAGCATTCAAGAGTCTGGTTCAGGAATACAAGGAACGATTGTATTGGCATATCCGAAAATTAGTTTTGGACCATGATGATGCAAATGATGTTGTTCAAAACACCTTCATTAAAGTTTATCTAAATATTAATAAATTCAAAGGGGAAAGTTCACTCTTCACATGGATGTATCGTATTGCTACAAATGAATCGATAAATTTCATTAAAAGTAAAAGTTCCAAAATGGGACTTCAAAATCAAGAATGGATTGAATCCAAGGCTGAGGGACTTCAATCAGATAGCTATTTTGACGGTGATGAAGCAGCCTTAATTCTTCAAAAGCTTGTTGCAAAGTTACCTGAAAAACAACGTATTGTGTTTAATATGAGATATTTTGATGGAATGAACTACGAATCTATTTCTCAAATTCTTGAAACAAGTGTGGGTGCATTAAAGGCTTCCTACCACCATGCTAGTACAAAAATAAAATCCAAGTTAAATGACTGACTTTAAACCAAAAAAATTATTTAAAATCCCTGAAAATTATTTCAATGAGCTTGAAGATTTGCTTTTGAAGAATACGCAATATGCTTCAAAAGTTCAGGGCTTTAAAATCCCTAAAAATTATTTCAAAACTTTGGAAGAAACTGTACTTAAAAAAACTGTAAAATCAAGTTACTCTTATCGAAGTAAGTTGATTTTAAGTCTCACTTCTATTGCTGCAACACTAGCTTTGTTTTTAATGCTCCCAAATACAGAAAACACTGAAACCTTAATAGAAGATCAAGCTTTTAATGATTATATAGAAAGTTACTATCTTGAAGATATGGATGGTTATGAAATTTTATCAATGTTAGAGAATAACGAAACTGAACCAAACTTAAATAATTCAACCGAAAAACCTTAAAGGATGAAAAATATAATTTCATTAATATTATTAATGTTTTTAACTACCCTCATTACAATTGATGCTCATTCCCAAGAAATGAGCCCTAGATACAAGGAGTTCAAAGAAATGAAGTTGAACTTCATACTAGATAATACAAAAATGAATAAAGAGGAAGAGGAACATTTTCAATGTGTTTTTGGTAGCTCTGAAGATAAATATCATAACTCCGTTTGGATTGAAGAAAAAAAAATTAAAAAGCAAATTGAAAATTCAATTGACACCATTAATACAACAAGTGCTTCATCTTATATCAATCAATATTATGAGCTTGAAAAGATGGGAATTAACATTCGGAATTACAGAAATCAAAAGCTTCTTGAAAAAATTAGAACAAAAGAAGTTCTATTGGTTTTGTATCAAGAAGAACTTTTTGACAAAGAAATGTTTAAACGTATTCGTAATCGCAAGAATAAGAAGAAAAAGTAAGTAGAAAAGAAAGGATAAAAAGGATACCTTTATCCCAATGAAATTACATCGAAATTTAGCATTGGGTATAGTAGAAGGACTCCAAAATATTTTTAATAATAAAGTTCCTCTTCGAATTGAACTGTCTAGACTTTTAAAACTAAATCGAAAATGGGGATCAAGGGACCGTCGATTACTCGGTAAGATACTTTTAGATTGTATTCGATGGAAAAACACTTATGCCCATCTAGGTAATTTAAACATTAAGACAAAATATTTTAATTGGAAACTTTTAGGAGTATGGCTATTACTAAAAGATTATGAACTTCCAGAGTGGGATGAAATTATTGGGCTCAAAGAACTCCACTCTAAGCCCCCCTTAGACCCTAAGAAAATAAATAGAATCATCAGACACTCCATTCCAGATTGGCTAGATAAATTGGGTCTGGAAACTTTTGGTGAAGACACTTGGGAGAAAGAGTTAAAAAAACAGAATGAAGAGGCTTCACTTGTTTTAAGAGCCAATACTTTAAAAACTTCTCCTGAAAGACTTCAGAGAATACTAGAGAAAAAATTCAATATCTCCTCAAGCCTAAATAAGGCATATCCTGAAGCATTAATTATAGAAAACCATATAAAACTCACGCATCTGGAACCTTATCAAAAAGGACTTTTTGAAATCCAAGATGCAAATTCGCAATTAGTTTCTCATTGGGCTGATCCTAAGCCTGGCATGAAGGTAATTGACGCTTGTGCTGGAGCTGGTGGAAAAACACTTCACATGGCAGCATTAATGGAAAATAAAGGGAATATTATTGCATTAGATAATTATCCTAAAAAATTAGAGCAGTTAATTAAACGAGCTCATCGAAATAGAATTAATATTATTCAAACACATGATGCCAATGAGGCAAATGTTTTAGAATCCAATTACAAAAAAGCAGATGTCGTATTGATCGATGCACCATGCTCTGGCCTGGGAACTTTAAGAAGAAACCCCGCTGCAAAATGGCATATGAAATCAGACCGAATGAAAGAGTTACAAGAACTTCAACTAAATATTCTTCAGAAGAATGCTCCTTTAGTTAAAAAGGGTGGTAAATTAATTTATGCAACTTGCTCTATTTTTCCATCAGAAAATAATCATCAAATTCAATTCTTTTTAAAAAGCGAGGCTGGAAAACGCTTTAATCTCGTAAGAGAGCAAACCTTTCTTGCCCACGAAACCAGTTTTGATGGATTCTTTATCGCAGAATTAAATGCTGAATAAACTGTGAATAAATAAGCTAAAAACGACTTCAATTGATTCATACTATCGGATTAAAATAGATTATTTTTATACAACAATTTAATGCTTATGATCCTGTTTTTTGGCGCACCTGAGACAACTATAATAGCTCTACAGACCAAAACCTCACTTAACCCTGCCGATATTGAAAAATTAACCTGGCTATTAAACGCACCATGGATTAATCAAGAGCTTATTTCAGGATTTTTTATAGGACCTCGTTCTTCAATGATTACTCCTTGGAGTACAAATGCGGTTGAGATTACTCAAAATATGGGGATCATAGGGATTGTTAGAATCGAACAATACCATGAATCAAGAAAAGATTCTTCTTTTGATTCTATGCTTTTTGAAAAATACGAAAGTCTGAGTCCTAAGATCTTTGAGGTTAAGATTGCTCCAGAACCCATTAAAGAAATTCAAGATATTGGGGATTACAATATTAAAGAGGGATTATCACTCAACGCGGAAGAAATTGATTATTTAGAGTCCCTTTCAAATTCACTCGATAGACCCTTGACGGATTCAGAAGTCTTCGGTTTTTCTCAGGTTAATTCGGAACATTGCAGACATAAAATATTCAATGGTACCTTTATAATTGATGGAAAAAAAGAAGCGGAAAGTTTATTTAAAATGATTAAAAAAACTTCAAAAAAACATCCCAATTCAATTGTGTCCGCCTATAAAGACAATGTCGCTTTTATTCAAGGAGATACAATCGAACAATTTGCACCAAGTCACCCTGATATTCCCAGTAATTATTATTCTAAAGAGGTAAATAGTATTATTTCACTTAAAGCGGAAACACATAATTTTCCAACTACAGTTGAGCCATTTAATGGTGCGGCAACCGGTTCTGGAGGTGAAATTAGGGATCGATTGGCAGGAGGAAAAGGTTCTATACCACTTGCTGGAACTGCTGTATACATGACTCCATACTCCCGTGTTTCAGAGGATAGGTCTTGGGAAAAAGCATTACCAGAGCGCCCCTGGCGATACCAGACTCCACTTGACATATTGATTAAAGCCTCTAATGGAGCTTCTGATTTTGGAAATAAATTTGGGCAGCCTTTAATTGCAGGCTCAATTTTAACTTTCGAACATCAAGAAAATGGACAAAAATGGGGATATGATAAAGTCATCATGTTAGCAGGAGGAGTGGGAATGGGGATTGCTGATCAAGCATTAAAAGCGAAGCCTTCCAGAGGGGATTTGATCGTGATATTGGGTGGAGACAATTATCGTATTGGTATGGGAGGTGCTGCTGTTTCATCTGTAAATACAGGTACTTTTGATAATACTATTGAACTAAATGCAGTGCAACGTTCAAATCCAGAAATGCAAAAACGTGTGGCTAATACCATACGGGCACTGGTAGAAACTGGAAAAAACCCTATTGTTTCTATTCATGATCATGGTGCGGGTGGACATTTAAATTGTTTATCGGAATTGGTTGAAGAAACTGGAGGAACTATATACATTAATAAACTTCCATTGGGAGACCCTACCCTATCTTCAAAAGAAATTATTGGAAATGAATCTCAAGAACGAATGGGACTCATCATTAATCCAAAAGATCAAGCTTTATTAGAAAGAATTGCGGCACGAGAACGTTCTCCCATATATATTGTTGGGAAAGTTACAGAAGATCATATGTTTATTTTTATTGATGAAAAAAATAAAACCAAGCCCATCGATCTTAATCTGAACGCTTTGTTTGGTAGTACCCCAAAAACAATTATGAATGATACCTCTTTGAAAGTAAACTTTAAGGATGTTACCTACGACCCAGCTAAACTTCATGATTATTTAGAAAAAGTACTTCTACTTGAAGCTGTAGCTTGTAAAGATTGGCTTACCAATAAAGTTGATCGCTGTGTAAGCGGTAGAGTAGCCCAACAGCAAACTGTAGGTGAACTTCAATTACCTTTAAGTAATTGTGGGGTAGTTGCTTTGGACTACAAAGGGGAAAAGGGAATTGCAACTTCCATTGGACATGCCCCCGTAGCTGCATTAATTGACCCTGCAAAGGGCAGTATTCTTGCTATAGCAGAAAGCTTAACCAATATAATATGGGCACCTTTATCTGAAGGCTTAAAGTCTGTCAGTTTATCTGCCAACTGGATGTGGGCTTGTAACAATCCTGGTGAGGATGCTCGCCTTTATAATGCAGTAGAGTCCTGCTCTGATTTCGCTATTGCTTTAGGCATCAATATTCCAACAGGAAAAGACTCTCTTTCCATGAAACAAGAATACGATAATGGAAAAGTTACCGCCCCAGGAACTGTAATCATTTCTGCAGGAGCTTCATGTTCTGATATAACAAAAGTAGTTACCCCAGATCTGAAGAAGAATGGAGGTAATTTGTATTACATAGATTTATCTAAATCTGAATTATCTCTTGGTGGTTCAGCTTTTGCACAAATTGAAAACAAAATTGGAAAAGAAACATCAACTATTGCAGATGCTAACTATTTCAAAAAAGCATTCAATTCTATTCAAAAACTTATAAATGATAATCAAATCAGTGCGGGCCACGATATTTCCTCAGGAGGATTAATTACAACTTTATTAGAAATGTGCTTTCCAACTGATTGGGGTGGAATGAATTTAGATTTATCAAAACTTAAGGCAAGGGATTTAACAACTCTTTTATTCAGTGAAAATTCAGGAATAATTTTACAGTCCTCTCACGATTTACATAAAGTTCTAGAATCAGATGGAATCAATTGTGTCAAAATAGGCTCAATCAATAAAAATAAAATTATCACTCTAAACTATCGTGAAGATCATCACACTTTTAACATAAGTAGATTGAGAGATGTTTGGTATTCTACTTCTTCTTCATTAGATGGCAATCAAACTTTAAACGGTTTATCTCAAGAACGTTTTAAAAATTATAAAAATCAGGCATTAGCTTATCGTTTTCCTAAAACTTTTACTGGGTTTCCAATAAATAGTATTTCTAACAAGAAAATAAAAGCGGCTGTAATTAGAGAACAAGGAAGTAACTCAGAGAGAGAAATGGCCTATGCGCTTCATCTTTCTGGTTTTGAGGTTATTGACGTGCACATGACCGATCTGATTAGTGGACGAGAAACTCTAGAGGATATTCAATTAATTGCTGCTGTTGGAGGATTTTCTAACTCTGATGTTTTAGGTTCTGCCAAAGGCTGGGCGGGTTCTTTTTTATACAACGAAAAAGCAAAGAAAAGTTTAGACACCTTTTTTGCTAGAAAAGATACTCTATCGATTGGGGTTTGTAACGGATGTCAACTTTTTGTGAGCCTAGGCTTATTGACTCCTGAACATAAAGAGAAGCCAAAAATGCTCCAGAACACCTCTGGAAAATTTGAATGTCATTTTACCGCGGTAGATATTCATGATTCTTCTTCAATAATGCTGAAAGGTCTAGAAGGAAGTCGCCTAGGAATATGGGCTGCCCATGGGGAAGGAAAATTTTATTTTCCAAAAGAAAAAGATGCATATCAAATACCCGCAACCTATCATTTTGAAGACTATCCTGGAAATCCAAATGGCTCAGATTTCAATGCGGCAATGCTCTGTTCACAAGATGGAAGACATTTAGTTATGATGCCACATTTGGAACGCTCGACATTCCCTTGGAACTGGGGCTTTTATCCAGAAGATAGAAAAGATAAAACTAGTCCGTGGCTTATGGCATTTGAAAATGCTTTTCAATGGCTTGAAGATCAATAAAATAAAGTGATTGCTTGAAAATATTTCTTATTTTGCAGTTAAAATAAGATTATGACACCAACTAGATTATTTGATTTTATTGAATATCAAAATAAAAAAGCACCTCTCGAAAAAGCTTTTACCACAAAGTATAATGGAGTTTGGGAATCACTAAATACGCAACAGTTTTGTAATCAATCGCACCAAATAAGTCGTGCGTTACTTAGCTTAGGAATAAAGCCGCAGGATAAGATTGCGATGATTTCATCTACAAATCGAACAGAATGGAACTTAATAGACATTGGACTTCTGGCTATCGGTGCGGTAAATGTTCCCCTATATCCAACCATTACCTCCGAAGATTATGAGTACATTTTGAATCATTCAGAAAGTCAATATTGCTTTGTGTCGGATCAAGAGGTCTATGATAAAGTCCTTGCAATAAAAGATAAGGTCAAATCATTAAAGAAAATCTACAGTTTTAATTCTATAGAAGGTTGTGCGAACTGGAAAGAATTATTAGAAATAGGCGATAATACTGAAAATGATGAAGCAGTTCGAAAAAGAAAAGTAGCTGTCCTACCTACTGACTTAGCTACAATAATTTATACCTCAGGGACTACTGGGACTCCCAAAGGAGTTATGTTAAGTCATGATAATGTGGTCTCAAATGTACTCTCAAGTTCAACTCGACTTCCATTGACTATAGGGGATGCGTCCGCTTTGAGCTTTCTACCTATTTGTCATATTTTTGAACGCGTTATTCTCTATATATACATGTATAATAGTGTGTCAGTATATTTTGCAGAATCAATAGAATTAATAGCTGATAATTTACGCGAAATAAAACCCAACGTCATGACGGCCGTTCCTCGTTTACTTGAAAAAGTATATGATAAAATATATGCTAGAGGTGGTGAACTTAATGGAATCAAACAGAAATTATTTTACTGGGCGGTAAATGTTGGTTTAGAATATGAACCATATGGACAAAACGGAGTTTGGTATGAGTTTAAACTTAAAATTGCTAGAAAGCTGATTCTTTCAAAATGGAAAGAAGCCCTAGGCGGAAATTTAGAATTGATTGCTTCGGGTAGTGCTGCTTTACAACCGAGACTTGCTAGAGTGTTTACAGCTGCGGGAATGACTTTAGTAGAGGGTTATGGTTTAACTGAAACTTCACCTGTTATTTCTGTAAATGACATGAGAAATAATAATTTTAAAATAGGAAGTGTTGGTCAAATAATTGATGGAGTAACTGTCAAAATTGCTGATGATGGTGAAATACTTTGCAAAGGTCCAAATGTAATGTTGGGATACTACAAAGACCCAAAAAAAACAGCTGAGGTTATGACTGAGAATTTTTTCCATACAGGGGATATAGGAGAAGTTGATTCAGAGGGATTTTTAAAAATTACCGACCGTAAAAAAGAAATGTTCAAAACTTCTGGTGGTAAATATATTGCTCCACAAGTAATCGAAAATCAAATGAAACAATCTTTATTTATAGAACAAATAATGGTCGTGGGTGAAAACAGAAAAATGCCTACGGCTTTGATACAGCCAAACATTGAATATGTAAAACAGTGGTTAGAATCTAAGGGTATTAAAACAAATTCTTTGGAAGAATCATTTAAAGAATCTACCCTTATTCAAGCTATTCAAAATGATATTGAGGAACATAATAAAAATTTTGGCTCTTGGGAGCAAATCAAAAAATTTAAGCTTGTACCCGAGGAATGGACAATTGAAGGAGGACACTTAACTCCTACCATGAAATTAAAAAGAAAAGTCGTCAAAGAAAAATATAGTAACTATATTGAAAAGATGTATTCTTAAATATATTTTTTCAATACTAATTTTTGAAGTGTTTAGTTTACTAAGCACTTTTTTTTTAATTAAATTATTTTACTATGCATGCATAGTAAAATTTACTATATTTGATTTCTATGAGACATGAAACTTTTGAAAGTGCACTTCGATCAACCTGGCAGTTAGTTAGTAAAATGTACAATAAAGAAGCTCTTCATTTTGATTCAACAATGGCAATGGGATTTGCATTATTAAGTATTGATCCGGATGGAACGCCCTCCACTAACTTAGGGCCAAAAATGGGAATGGAATCTACGAGTTTGTCAAGATTGTTAAATGCGATGGAAGAAAGAGGATTAATAAATAGAATAAAAAATCCTAATGATGGACGGGGTGTATTAATCCACCTCACTCCTTTTGGGAAAGAAAATCGAGAAAACTCAAAAACAGTTGTTTTAAATTTTAACGAAAGAATAGATAATCAACTGACAAATGAAAAAATTAATCATTTTTTTGAAGTCATAGAATGTATTAGAGAGACAACATTAAATTTTGAACATTATAATAAATTAAATACCAAAAAATAAAAAATGGAATTGAAAAAAGACAATTGGATTAAAGGAGGGAGTTTCATTATTAATGATCAAACTCCAAATGATGTATTCACTCCAGAAGATTTTACTGAAGAACAAACTATGATGAAAGAAGCTCTTCAAGAGTTTATTGACCGTGAAGTTTGGCCTCATAAAGATCGCTTTGAAAAAAAGGATTACGCTTTAACCAAAGAGATAATGGAGAAAATTGGTGAACTGGGATTCTTAGGTGTATCGGTTCCAGAAGCTTATGGTGGCTTGGGGATGGATTTTGTTTCTACCATGTTGGTTTGTGATTATGTCTCTGGTGCTACAGGGGCAGTAAGCACAGCATTTGGTGCACATACAGGGATTGGCACTTTACCCATTTTACTTTATGGAACTGAAAAGCAAAAGAAGAAATATGTTACAAAATTAGTTTCAGGTGAGTGGTTTGGTTCTTATTGTTTAACTGAACCTGGGGCAGGTTCAGATGCAAACTCAGGTAAAACTAAAGCTGTTTTATCAGACGACGGGACCCATTACGCATTATCAGGTCAAAAAATGTGGATTTCCAATGCCGGTTTTGCTAGTGTTTTTATTGTATTTGCACGTATTGAAGATGATAAAAATATTACTGGTTTTATTGTTCCTAAAGATGACTCTAATGGGATAACTCTTGGAGATGAAGAAAACAAACTTGGTCTTCATTCCTCCTCTACTCGTCAGGTTTTCTTTAATGAAACTAAAGTACCTGTAGAAAACATGTTAGCCGGAAGGGGTGAAGGGTTTAAAATTGCAATGAATTCTTTAAATGTGGGAAGAATCAAATTAGGTGTAGCTTGTTTAGATGCACAACGAAGAATAGCAACAGCTTCCGTCAAATATGCAAATGAAAGAATTCAATTCAATAAACCTATTGCTCAATTTGGTGCGATAAAAGAAAAATTAGCACAAATTGCAACCTCAACTTATGCTGGTGAATCTACTTGCTATCGTGCAGCTTATGACGTAGAAAAAAGAATACAATCATTCATTGCTGAGGGATTATCTCATCAAGAAGCTGAACTAAAAGGTGTAGAAGATTTTGCAATTGAATGTTCATTGTTAAAAGTAGGTGCCTCAGAAGATATTCAAAATACTGCCGATCATGGAATTCAGATCATGGGAGGAATGGGATTCTCGGCCGATATGCCAATGGAATCTGCATGGAGAGACTCTAGAATTGGACGAATATATGAGGGAACAAATGAAATAAATCGAATGCTTTCAGTAGGAATGTTATTGAAAAAAGGAATGAAAGGTCAATTAGATTTAATGTCTTCTGTAATGAAGGCTACAATATCTATAAAGGAAGTAACGAGTATACCGAAGGATATGGGAGGTATTCTTGCTGAAGAAAGACGTTTACTTTCGAACTTCAAGCAATTATTTATAGTTCTTACGGGAAATGCTGCACAAAAATATGGAGATAAATTAGAAGCCCATCAACAGGTCCTTTTAGCTTTAGCTGATATTTTTATTGAAATATACTTTACGGAATCAACGATTTTAAGAACATTAAAAAATTGTGAAAGATCAGGAGAAGAAAGTCAAAAAATTCAAATTGCAATGACAAAATCATACCTTTATGAGGCGTCTGACATTATTGCTAAAAAAGGGAAAGAGGTAATTTTAAATATTTGTAAGGGTGATGAACAAAAACAATTTTTAGAAATCCTAAACAAAAAATTACAATACAAAGAATACCCTGATATTATTGGATTAAAAACTCAAGTGGCAGACAAAATGATAGAAGAAAATTGCTACTGCTTCTAAAAAGATACTTTAAAAACCGATATTCAAGTATCGGTTTTTTTATTAATTTAATATAAAAAATAAGATGAAAAAACCTTTATTCTTACTAGTCTTTATTAATTTTTTTATAAGCCAAGCACAATCAAAAAATGACTTGTACGATATCATTAATAAAACCTCTTCTGAACGAATCGAAAACGATATTCGAAAACTTGCGAATTTTGGAACGCGACACACTTTGAGTGATACGTTGTCTGAAAAAAGAGGAATCGGTGCTGCAAGACGATGGATTAAAAATGAATTTGAAACCATTTCAAAAGACTGTTCCAATTGTTTAGAGACCTTTTATCAAAAAAATTATTTTACCCAAGAAGATGGAGATCGCATTATAAAACCAGTTTGGATTAATAATGTAGTAGCCATTCAAAGGGGTAAAACGTATCCTAACAGATTCATAGTCATGAGTGGAGATATTGACTCAAGAATATCTGATCCAACAAACTTCACCGATGATTCCCCAGGAGCAAATGACAATGCAAGTGGAATGGCTGGAACTATCGAAGCGGCGAGGATACTTTCAAAGTATTCTTTTGAAAATAGCATAATATATACTGGGCTTGCAGGAGAAGAACAAGGCTTGTTTGGTGGAAAGGGCTTAGCAAACTATGCAAAAGAAAAAAAATGGGAAATTATAGGTGTTTTTAATAATGACATGATCGGCAATATAAAAGGTGTTGATGGTGTAATTGATAATAGAAGTTTTAGAATATTTTCTGAACCTGTACCTGCTAATGAATCAGAAAAAGAAAGAAATGCGCGTCGTTTTTATGGAGGAGAAGTTGATGGAATTTCAAGACAGTTAGCTCGATACGTTCATAAAAATGTAAAATTATATATGCCTGAAATGAATCCGATGATGATCTACAGGTTAGATCGTTTTGGTCGTGGAGGACATCATCGGCCATTTAACGACATTGGTTATGCAGGAATCCGTATCATGGAAGCACATGAAAACTATATTATGCAGCATCAAGATATTCGAGTTGAAGAGAATGTAGCTTATGGCGATGTAATTAAGGGAGTTAATTTTGAATATACTAAAAAACTAACAGCAGTAAATGCAATCAATCTAGCCAGTATTGCCTGGTCACCTCCATCTGTTAATAAACTATTAATTGGCGGAATCGTTCAAGCTTCCGTTAAATTTAAATGGGAAAAAGTAGAAGGTTCAAAAATACTAGGCTATAAAATATACTGGAGAGATACTACTAACCCAGAATGGCAGTATGAACGTTTTGTTGGAAATGTAGATCAATATATATTAGAGGGTATTGTTATAGATAATTTCTTTTTTGGATTAGCAACTGTAGGTATAAATGGTTTTGAAAGCCCTGTTGTATTTCCAAATGGGATATTTAGAGATTAGTAATAATTATCAATACTTATTCTTCGATAATCACCTCGTTTATTTCTTCTATATGGACTAAAATCAAAAGTTAAAAAAACTTCAATTGTGCTTGGAGAGTATACAGATGTATTTGTTGGGTTTTGAAATGGAAAATTATATAAAGTTCCAAATTCAAAATTTTCATAGGCCAGAGCAAATGAAATTCCAACATTTGTAAAACTCAAATCACTTATTTTCTTAAACTGTTGATTTAAGCCAATTGAGACCTCACCAAGTTGAAACTCTTGAGATAAATACATCTCAATGTCATTACCAGATTTTGAAGCATTGAAAAAAGCTAATAATGATGAATATCGAGGTAACCATCTTCGATCATAAGGATTTACATCCCATTCATAAGCCCCTTGAACCGAAAACTTTATAGGCAGTTTTAATTCCGTTTCTTGTAAATATGATATGTTTGGCTGATTCAAATGCTTTAAACTTAATCCAGCTAAAAAATTATTAGAATGAATTAAGAAAGATGCACCAAAGTCAATATAACTTGAAGAGCCTAATAATTCATATAGTGGATCTTGTGATTCCGTTTGAAGGTATCCTGACACCAAAGATAATTGATCCTCAAAAATTAGATTAGATTGATCAAATCTAGAACTCCCAAGACCTAACGATATGGAAGGGAGAAAATATAAATCGTTATCTAGTTGCACCTTATATATATAACTAATTCTGGGCTTAGAATTAACCAAACCAACATTATTCATTGTAAATGAATAAATATCTAATCCAATACTAAAATTTTTATCATCAAAAGATATTGATCCAAAAAAATATCTACTCTCTATTTTAGTGTTTCCAGTTAACCCCAAGGAATTATATAAAACCCCTGTTTTATTCATATTATTAATACCAAAAGCACTTGTATTTTCTTTTTGTAAAAATCTAGAATGACTTACTATTAAGTCTTCTTGAGAAAACCCCTTGAAAAAAATAAAAAATAGGATAATATAAATTAATGAGATATTTTTCATATTACCTGATTAAAATAAAAGTTCCATCTTTAAATACATTCTCTTGATCAATTGTTTTGCCTGTAATTGTATATATATAATAGTCTGAAACCATCGAATCTCCTGGGCCTGCCCATCCAATCAGTGAGACTCCTTTTTTGGTTGGGTCAGAACCAATTGCGCCTACCTCTTCATAAATTAAACCGCCTTTCTTATCATATATTCTGAGGGTAACTTCACTTAAACCATTAAAAATAGGTCTAAAAGTATTGTTCCAAATATCCCCATTTGGTGTAAACACATTTGGATTCAAAATACTATAACCTTTACCTATTTTTATTGTTTTGGTTAACTCTTCGGAACATCCTATATCATTATATATTCTCAAAGTAACATAATAAGTTCCAGAGATAGCATATTCATGTATTATCGGATCAGGGGTATTTCTATCTATTATTTCTGATTGCGTTCCATCTCCAAAAATAAACTCAAATGAATCATATTCATTTTCCGAAAGGTCGCTAAAAGTAATATCCTCCCTCGCTAAAAATACATCGGCTTGTTCAAAACTTGTTGAAGTAAAATCAAATTTTGGTGTTCCATTTCCAATATTTATTTCTCTTGAAAGCCCACAATTAGCAGCGTTATATATTTCTAAGTTTGCTGACTCCACTGGATTATCAATATTTATGATATATTGATTTGATCCAACTTGGTCAAATGTAACCGGTGCATTATTATAAAAGAAAGTTAATGGACCTGTATTACCATCAAAAACATCTATAAAAATTTCACCTGACTGGCCATTACACAAAAATTCATCAATTACTGGACCTTCTCTAATTTCTAATACATTTTCATTTTCAACTGTAATAACTGCTTGAATTTTATTAGGTTCTACATTATTATCACATTGAGTTACTTCTACAGCTGTTATTGTATAGCGATATAATCCTTCTGCTAGATTAGATAAATCAAGATATCCAGTATAGTCTGGATAACCATTTGTTCCATCCAAGGCAACCCAAGTTGCGATATTTGAAGAGGACTTTATCATTTGAAGCTTTGATCTTTTAGATACAATTTCAAGAGTAAGAACTGCCTGGGAAACTGTTCTAATTGATATCTCATCAGGATTTACAGCATCTATACTTGCTTGAAACTGCGCCGATGAATCAATTAAATTTGTTAGTTCATTTATAACGGATAGTTTTGGCTCATTAGAAGCCTGGGTTGAGTAAGAAAATGGAATGTCATTTAATCTAATGGCATATACCTCAAGGCTATCTCCAGCTGATGTTCCTTGAAATAATATACGTTGTTCAAAAGAAGTATTATTTGGCGCTTGAACAGCCCAGGAAATGTTATATGGTGAAACAGCAACTATACTTGGATCTGAATTTGCAATACCAATATTAATCTGACCATCCTCTGAATCTATTTCACAACTAACAGGCTGGGAAAGTTCATCACCGGCAGCCCCTCCTGTTCCACTTATAACCAAATCTCCTAATTCTCTTGTAAAGGTAAATTCTATTGGAACATCAATTCCTGATTCGTCTTGAATTCTACACCCATTTGAATCAGTAATAGTAAGTTCATATCTACCTGGATTAGGTTTAAAATTAACAGCATTACTAATTGAATTAATTGTAGTAATTCTTTGTGAGATATCGATTGGATAAAATTTCCATTGTAAAGAATAAAATTGGTCTCCAAGTAAATTAACAAATGGAGTTCCACCTTCAATTAATATAGGATCGAAGAAGGTGTCTTGAAAAGTTTCATAACACGGATCAATAATAAACTCTGTTTCTCCTGAATAATCAATGCCAGCAGATTCTTCAATAGTAAAGTTGAGAAGAACAACACATTGAGTTTGTTTGTTTTTAACCAACAATTCGTAATCACCTGGAGGAATTGATGCAATTGAAATTTTATTTGTTGTTAGATTTGGCGTATAGTCACTTCCTACTGTTGCAGCGGCTGTTATTGATGAAACACTTGTGGGTGAAGATACGCTTGTAGGTGTCGAACTACTGGAAAAAGAAACTCCACCTAATGTGCTATTAAGTACAACTGAATTTAAGGTTAATTCAAATGTGTTTGGATCAGGCTTAAGATCGTAAGTCCCATTTGATAGTTTAAACTCAAGAGACGAGTTAGGAGTAGCGCATGTTGTTTCTGTAAATGACACCCCTTTAAACTGAAGAGCTTGAGGATCATCAATTTTAAATATTGATCCCCCTTGAGTTTCGTTTGAAACTAAAATACCTCCACAGCCAGAACCATCTTTTATTATGGCTCGATAACTTCCTGCCTGAAGGTTCTCGATAACTTGCTGCCCTGCTACTCCAGGAACTTCACTCCAGCTAGATTGTGAGATTTTTGAAATAGTTGAAACAGAAATATTCAATGTTGTACTTACAGTTGAAAAGCTAGCTACGCTGTCTATTATATCTCCTTTAACTGTTACGATTGAACCATTTACTGTTGCAGTATAACCTGGTAATGCATTTATTTTGCTTGCAAAATTAGCTGCAATATCTCCAATTGAAGTAATGGTTACAGAGGAACTTCCGCTTGCATTAATTGTTT
>MEHZ011352980.1_pt1 | contig 43349 bp, 39 predicted proteins | sample 897221 | NCBI WGS metagenome assembly MEHZ01 (sample SAMN05514161, study PRJNA337945) | marine metagenome | isolation source: marine surface water | place: Arctic Ocean | collected 2007-12-13 | reverse complement strand
CTCAATCGGTAGAGCAGTTGACTTTTAATCAATTGGTTCGGGGTTCAAGTCCCCGTCAACCCACCACCCCGGAGCGGCCTCGCTCTGATAAGCTCGCGGATTAAGAGTAGCCTTTTCGGTTTTTAGCTCGCGATTGATGAACGACTCTCGTGTGCTGCTGAACGCATAAACCCTTAGTAGGTCAGTTTTACGGAAGCCCAGCACCCATGCATCGCTTAATCATCATAGAAGATCAAACCGCCATCCGCGAGATGCTGGTGGAGATTTTAAAAACCGAGCCAGATTACGAATTGGTTGGTGAGAGCGGAGATGGACAAAGCGCCCTCGCCTTGTGTCTCGAGTTGAAACCGGATCTTATCGTGCTCGACGCCAAACTTCCGGGGTTAAATGGCGTGGACCTATTGCGGCGCCTCGTTCGCCATCTTCCTGACATTCGGGTGCTCGTATTCTCTGGATATGAAAATCCGGTTTTGGTCCGTGAGATGCTTGAGGCCGGTGCCCATGGCTTCGTGGAAAAGACGGCTGGATTATTCGAATTTAAGAAGGGCCTCCACACTGTTGGAAGCGGCGGCACCTATTTCGGGCCATCGGTTGCAGCACTCATGCGCGATGTCGTGGCTAATCCAGCCGCGAGCCAAACCGCAGATTTTTTGACTGAACGGGAACGTGAAATTCTACAGCTCGTAGCCGAGAGTCATAGCACCAAGGCGATTGCTTTGAAATTAGGCATCAGCGTCAAAACCGTCGACAATCACCGCACTAATTTGATGCGGAAATTGAATCTTCACGACGTAGCCAGCCTCACTCGCTACGCGGTGGATATCGGTCTGATCGGGTCCAAGACGACAAACTAGGAGATCGCGGCGTTAAATCGCCGGGCTAACAGCTCGATAATCTCCCCACTTTCCCCAATCGGCTCCGTAATATTGATACGAAGTTGGGGATATTCTCGCGAAACGTCTGCGCAAATTTGGGCGATGTCGCCCTTCGGCCCGGCATGACGACCGGCAAATAGAAACTGTAGTGCAACGACGGCTTCAGTTTGTCCTGATTGAGCAAGCTCGTTTAACGCCCTTTTAAGCAAAGGTTCGTTGAAAGCATAACGCTCCCCTTCCCTGCGCTCCATCGATGCTACGCTGAGGGCCAGAGGGACTCTTGGGGCAAGTTCCTCGCCAATTCGATTCCTGACGTCGGTAACGGCGACAAGCGGGCTACCGTGATCCGTCATCACGATGGCAGGGGCAGTCATGCCGTTTTGAACGATAGCTTCCCCAATCGCGCGTTCTATAGCACAGGCTAGCAGCTTGGTTGAATCATCACCCGGCGATTCTAGGCAATTTGCCAAAATAAACCGACACTGGGGATACTTGGTTTGAAGTGCCGCCAATCGTGGCGGTAAATATTCCACCAGCGCCCCACTGGGACCAAAGAAAAGCGGCAGAATTACGGCGGTCCCATCACCTTTATGGGCAAATTGATCGAGCGATTCTTCCAATAGTTGGGCTGGTTCACCGGCCAATTCATTCGGATCGACGCGATTGGAGTGGAGCAAGGAAACCGACCGAACCTCCATACCAATACGCTCACCTAAGCGTTCGGAAACTCTCCTAAGTGCGCGGGTCGATGCGGCTCGCAGAGAGCCGTTATCAAATAAAAAACAAGTAATCTGCTTCAAGTTGGGCACTGTTTGGTTAAATATCTTGCGGAGAGAAAATCCATCCCCGATAAGGTCCAAAGCCCTTTATTTTTCGATCCATGAGCGTATTTGCTAAGAAACTTGTCCTCGTCCTCTCAATCGCCGCAATTGGCCTGACCGGTTGCACGAAAAAACCTGTCCGCCCGGACCCTAGTTCGACGTCCATGGGCGATGGAGCATACGGGCAAAATAATGGTGGTGATACGATGAATCCCACGGATTATGGTGACCTTAATGACCCGCTGTTTATCAGCGATGATATGGGATTTGAGACCCGTAATGGTGTTTACGAAGATGCGGACGTGATTCGCGGGCTGCTCGAGCCGGTCTACTTCGACTTCGATAAGTCGGGCATCAACGCCAGCGAACGCGTCAAACTCGACGCCGCCATCCTCTATCTCAATGAGAATCCCAGCCAAAGCTTACTCTTGGAAGGTCACTGTGACTGGCGCGGAACTTCCGATTACAATCTAGGGCTCGGCGATCGCCGGGCCGGTGCCGCTCGCGAATACCTGGAAATCGCTGGCTTGGCCGCCTCCCGTATCGAAACGGCCTCCAAGGGAGACCTCGAATCGATCGAAAATGGAGATGACAGTCAGATGAGCCAAGACCGTCGGGTCGAGCTTGTCATCCTGAAGTAATCGTCCTTCCTCTTTAACAAAAAGCCCGACCGTAACTGGTCGGGCTTTTTTGTGCCTAGGACGAAAGGAAGACTCAGCGATTGGCCAAGCGCCGTAGCACTTGCTCACACACCTGCATGCCCCGCTCCATTACGCTGAGTTTAAAGCTCTCGTTGGGCGCATGTAGATTATCCTCGGGTAGGAATAATCCAAACATCACCGAATCGAGTCCCAGCACCTTTTTGATATCCGCAATAATGGGCACACTGCCACCCTCTCTGAGATACAACGGTGGTTTTCCGAAGACATCATTCACGGCAGCATCAGCCGCCCGAAAGGCATCCGCCAATACCGCCGATTGATCGGCTGGGGTGTTCGTGCGGTCTGGAGGCACGACTACATACGGCACTCCGGAATGATCATCGATGATTTCATAGGTCACATCGTCGGGCATCCGGTCTCGAATCGTCTGATGCAGTAATTGGCGAATTTTCTCGGGATCTTGATTGGCCACCAAGCGACAGCTGATCTTCACCATGGCCTTGCTCGGAATCACCGTCTTCGAGCCCGCGCCCTGGTATCCACCGCCGATGCCATTAAATTCGAGCGTCGGCATAAAGCGAATCGCCTCAAAGGGATCGAATCCTTCGGCGGTATGGAACTTCGCAATACCCAAAAACTTGCGGTAGGCTTCGGCTCCACCCTCGAGTTTCTTAAGTTCGTCTTTTTCCCACTGCTCGACGTCCAGCACGTCATCGTAGAAGCCCGGGATATCAACCCAGCCATTGGGTTTATGCAGCGAGGCACAGAGTTCAGTGACCGCCTGAATCGGATTACGTAAGACTCCGCCGTGCAGTCCGGAATGGAGATCGCGTTTGGAGCCCGTTACCTGGACTTCGCAAAGCACCACCCCACGAAGGCCGCAGGTAATGACAACTTGGTCCTCTGACGGAATCCCCGTATCGGAGAGGAAAACCAGATCGGCCTCGGACAGGCGCTCCTTATATTGGGCCAAGAATTTGGGGAAACTGGGACTCCCCATTTCTTCTTCGCCCTCCAGCATAAAAGTGATCCGCAGCGGCAAGTTGGGTTCCTTCTCTAGCAGGCTTCCTACCGCTGCGATGTGGGTCATCAACGGTCCTTTATTGTCGGCCGTGCCTCGACCATAGATGCGTCCATCTCGGATTTCAGGCTCAAATGGAGGCGTGTCCCACAATTCGAGTGGATCGGCCGGCTGCACGTCGTAGTGGCCGTATATAATCACGTGAGGCCACGATGAGTCTCCTCCGCGGGAAGCGAGGATTAGAGGGTGCAGGTCCGTTTTAACCACTTCGACCTCGAAACCAATCGAGCCCAGTAGATTGGCTACGAATTCTTTAGCTCCGACCATACCCGCCGCATAGGTCGGATCGGTCGAAACACTCTCATGGCGGACAAATTCTTTTAATTTCTCAACGGGATCGAACATGCCCCAGCTAAGACGCTCCAGTCCTCATCGGCTAGTCGGAACGCTGCTGCGATCGATATTTAATTACTTTGGGTCACATTCCCCAAAGCTTGCTTCGGCTTGGTTGTAGCCGGGCTCGGTGAGCCCGGTGCGGTGGAGTGAATCACGGTTCCGAGAGGCAGAAGCCGGGGTCATCCTCCTTCGTCCCGCAAGGCGGGACTTCGTCGGACAGAGCGGCCCCAGCTACATTTGGTATTTGGGAAATGCGCTGGGGCTTGCTTCGGGGGGGGGCGGGGGGGGACTTCCCCGGGTTTGCGCCGATTTCACGGCCCGTCACCGGCTCCATCTCCATCTCCATCGCCTCAAACTTTTTCTTCGCTTCGCGATAAATCGGAAGTAGCTCAGGCGCGATTTGCTTCAATCTCGCGATGCGATTATCCGGCGACGGGTGGGTGGATAGAAATTCTGGTGGTTGGCCTTCGTCTCCGCTGGCGGCTTTCATCTTCTGCCAGAAAGTCACGGCTGCTCTGGGATCGTATCCGGCTCCGGCCGCAAATTTTAAACCGATCACATCCGCTTCGGATTCGTGTAAACGGGAGAATGGCAGCATGACACCGACCGTGGTTCCCACCCCCAGCGCCCCTCGAACAATCGCTCGGTTCTTATGATCTACATCTTGCGACTTCATGTAGACCTCAGCTCCGGCGGTGGTCAGGCCCGCGACCATTTGTTGGCTCATGCGTTCCGCGGAATGGCGCGAGGACACGTGAGCAATCTCATGTCCCATCACCGCTGCGAGTTCGTCATCGGATTCAGCGAGAGCTAATAACCCCGTATACACGCCGACTTTCCCGCCGGGTAAGGCAAACGCGTTCAGATCATCAGAATCGAATACCACGAATTCCCATTTCGCATCTGGTAGGCTGCGCCCTACTGACGCGGCAATGCGTCGTCCCACCGTTTCAACGCGATCGATAGCCATCACGTTGGTGGAGATTTTCTCCTCATTCTTAATTTGTTTGAAAGCAGCCAGTCCCATTTGAGCCTCGTCCTTGGAGCTCACCATAATCAGCTGACTTCGCCCGGTCTCAGGAACGGTCGTGCAACCGACAAACGCCAACATCAAGCCGGTGAGTATTAGTGCGATTGAGCTTCTTTTGTTCATGGTAACGAATGTTACGGGATACGGTGCTTTCGGCAATCTCTGGAATCGAATTAGTGCCTAAAATGGCGAATGCCGGTGAGGACCATGGCCATGCCCCGCTCGTCCGCGGCAGCGATGACTTCTTCGTCTCGAATTGAACCACCGGGTTGGATGGCACAGGTCGCTCCGGCGTCTGCAGCCGCGATCAATCCGTCAGCAAACGGGAATAACGCTTCACTGGCTACGATTGACCCTCCGAGTTCTAGTTTAGCCTCCCCTGCCTTCCATACAGCGATGCGGGAACTATCTACTCGGGCCATTTGACCGGCCCCGACGCCGAGGGTGCGTTCGCCGTCGCAATACACGATGGCGTTAGATTTGACGTGTTTGCAGATTTTCCAACCAAAGACCATGGCCGCCCATTCCGCCTCGGTCGGTTGTCGTTTTGTGACCACCTTGAAGTCGGCAACCTTGCCCAGGGTGCGGTCGCGATCCTGCAATAGCACGCCACCGATCACGGAACGCACTTCCTGCAGCGAATCCGCGCCCAAGCCTTCTTTGGCGATCATCAAGCGCAGATTCTTCTTCTTCCCGAGAATCGCTAGGGCCTCGTCGCTGAAGCGCGGGGCAATAATCACCTCGGTGAATATTCCTTTGATCGTCTCAGCCAATGCCGGTCCGAGGGTTTGATTCACAATAATGATCCCGCCAAACGGAGCTTGCCGATCCGTTGCAAAAGCGTCCTCCCACGCCTCTTCCAAGGTGTCGGCACTGGCTACTCCACAGGGATTCGTGTGTTTGAGAATTGCTACCGTTGGTCGCTCGAATTCGCCGATCAGGTAAGTCGCCGAAGTGATATCCAGAATATTGTTATAGCTGAGCGCCTTACCTTGGAGCTGCTCGAAGTGGTCGTGGAAGGTGCCGTAGAGTGCCGCCTTCTGATGTGGGTTCTCGCCGTAACGCAGATCCTGTGCCTTCGATAGATCCATCATGAAGTCATTGGGGAAACCGCCCAAAGCATCGAGATCTGGCTCTATGGCATCTTCTTCAAGGTAAGCGGCAATCGCGGCATCGTAGGAGGCCGTGCGTTGAAACACCTTCAGCGCCAGTTGACGTCGCAAGTCCACCATGGCGGTAGAATCGCCCAGCGTTTCCAAGATGACCCCATAATCGGCCGGATCGCAGACCACGGCGACAGATTCGTGATTCTTGGCGGCGCTACGCAACATGGAGGGCCCTCCAATATCAATATTCTCGATGGCCAGCTCTCGTGTGACGTCAGGCCGAGCCACTGTTTCTTCAAACGGGTAGAGATTCACCACCACCAGATCGATCATCGCGATGTCATTGGCCTGGGCTGCGGCCATGTGGTCGGGTTTGTCGCGCCGGCAGAGTAATCCTCCGTGGATTTTGGGATGTAGGGTCTTTACGCGTCCTTCCATCATCTCGGGAAATCCGGTGTGCTCGCTCACCTCGGTGACGGGCAGTCCAGCCTCGGCCAGCATTTTCGCCGTGCCGCCGGTCGAAAGCAGACCGTAGCCGTGCACATTTACGAGGATTGTGGCAAACTCCACCAAACCGCTTTTATCACTGACTGAGAGCAGGGCCAATTTATCCATGGAACTCGCTTTTTGCAGCCCCGGAAAAGCACTGGCAAGATTGGATTCTTTTTTGACGCATTTGGAGGCCATTTATCGATCAATCCATTTGCGTCTCAAGGTGGGACTGAATCTGGTAAAATGTGCCTGCTTCAATCGAACTTCCCGGCCTGGAGGCCCGTTTGGACCGCCTGGTCTATCATCACGGCGGCTCAAACCTGCCGGTGGACAAGCCGCATGCGTTCGTATATTTCATCACGATAGAAAATGGTTCAGCTCAACGCGTCCAGTTGATGGGACGCAAATGGGTCGTGGAACTGGCGGACGGCGAGCGTCAGGTGATCGAAGGTGACAAGATCGTCGGCGAAAGTCCGCAGCTAGAGCCGGGTGAGTCGTTTTCCTACAATAGCTTCCATGTTACTGGCTCCGATTCTCGCGTGATCGGTAGTTTTCATGGCACCGACGAGACCGGCTCTCGCGTGCATGTGCTCCTGCCACCGTTCGATATGATCATCCCGGCCGACTCAGACTGATCCCATTAGACTGAAACTTGGTCTTGCTCCCGAACGGCGCATGTTGCTCGCTGATCCTTTACCTGATGAAGTTGCTTGATCTTAACCGCGCTGGCGGTATTGGTGCTAACGCACTATTCGTTCAAATTGGTGGAGTTAACCTGCTTATAGACAGTGGCTTGCATCCTAAAATGATTGGTCGTGACGCTGTGCCCGACTTCAAAAACATCCGAAATGAGCGCGTCGACCTTATCGTAATCACGCACTGCCATCTCGATCATATCGGCAGTTTGCCGGTCGCGATGCGGGAATTCCCCAACGCTCCGGTTATCATGAGCACGTCGAGTCGCCTCATTATTGAGCGGATGTTGCACAATTCATCCAACGTCATGACGCGGCAAAAGGCAGAGCGCGATCTACCGGAGTATCCGTTGTTCACCCACGACGAGATCGATCGCTGCGGGAAGCGCATGATTGGCCTGAACTACGGCATGCCCAAAAAGTTCTCCGGAATTCGAGCTTCTGACGAGATTGAGATCATACTGCATCCCGCCGGACACGTGGCTGGTGCCGCTGCCTTGGAAGTGCGGCACAAACATCGGGGTATCTTTTTCACCGGCGACGTGCTTTTCGACGATCTTCGCACCCTCCCCGGCGCTCACTTCCCCATGGGCGAATTCGATACCATCGTCACTGAGACCACCCGTGGCCTCACGGAGCGCCCCGCCGGGAAAGAACGTGTTCATGAAGTCGACCGACTCATTCGCTCCATCAACGATACCATCAAGAGCGGCGGTTCATTCCTCCTCCCCATCTTCGCGCTGGGACGGATGCAGGAAATCCTGACAATCCTCTACGATGCCCGCCGATTCGGCCAACTGGTGGACTGTCCGATTATCGCTTCAGGTCTGGGGCTCGATCTGTGTAACTATTTTGACGAAATCCGGCGTAAGACCCAGCACGTCCGATTCAACCGTTCGATCCTCAAACAACTCGGACTCAAATCCCTGCCCCGTAAATTGACTCCGGGAAAAGACCCCCAACGGAATGCACTGTATTTGGTAAGCTCAGGCATGTTGGTCGAAAACACCCCGAGCTACACCCTCGCCTCAGGCCTTCTAGGCCATAGCCACAACACCCTCGGTTTTGTCGGTTACTGCGACCCATCCACCCCGGGTGGTAAACTGATGGAGATCAAACAGGGCGAAGACTTCATCTTTGAAGCCATTCATGTGCGCACCAAATTGAAAGCCCGGATCGATCGATTCGAGCTCAGTGGCCATGCTGAACGTGAAGAGCTCTTGGAGTTTGCGCTGCAGGCAAAGCCTCGGGCCATTGTGCTCACGCATGGTGATCCGGAAGCGCGGAAATGGTTTGAGCAGGAAATCAACGCCCGCGCGGAGGGCACCAAGGTGGTCGACCCCGTTCCGGGCGAGACTTACCTGGTATAGACTCGGTGGCGCTGTCGGGCATAAAGGGCCAGATGACAGATGATGCGGAACAGTCTGAGTGACAGGTGATGCAGAACGGTGGGCACCGTTGAGGCTGGGAAAGTATGCGCAGCCTTGTAGATGAGATTGAGCTAGCCTGGCCTGTGAGGTAGGGCGTGCTTGCCGAGCGCGCCGTTCCATCTATCCCACCGCAACCGGCGGTTTCGGCGAAACCGCGCTACCATAAACCGACGCGCCGAACGCCCCCTGTCGCGGTGAGTTTCCGTGCTGCCGGAGGGCGAATCGGCCTGCGGCAACAGACCGCTCGCTGACATTCAGTCAGCCTAAAAGTGTTCTGCATGTCCTGTCATCTGGCCCATAAAGCCCGACCCACCTGGTCCGCCATGTGGGATGTTTTGTCGGTAAGGCGGTTTCGCCGACGGCGTCCCGTTCTGCGGGACGGAGATGGCGTAGCAAACCGCCGGTTCTATGCACTAGAACCATTCCGACTCAGACATTCCACCGACGGCGCGCTCGGCGAGCACGCCCTACCGGCTCGATCCACCGAGCCCACCTACCATCGAAGCTTGTGCACATCCGCGGGCGAATCGATGGGAACGCTCAATGATTCCGGAGCGAAGAGCTGGGGGGAAAAGTCCAGGTCTAGCGCCGCACCGGTGACTTTGAACCTAACCTTATCGCGCGTCTTCTCATCCCGCACATCGATCGATTTAATGATCCACTGCTTCCCTAATTTCTTCAGGTCCATAACCGTCAGCTTTCGCGAAGGCTCTTCCGCTTTACCCAATATCACCGCCTGCATGAGCGCGTGAAAACTTGCGTCGAGATGTAATCGCACTCCGGCGATGTGGGGATGGACGGCGGCGAATGACTCGGGTGGATACATCAAAAATGCGTGCACGGCCCTCCCCCTCACTTCGGTCGTTCCTTCGTAAATATAATCGGCCCAGTAGACGAATGGCATCTGCAGCTCAAACATCGTTAGTCCGGTGCCTCCGATCGAATCCATGATGGTGGCATCATCGAATTCGATGACTCCCGCACCGGCTTCTCCGATAACGTAGCGCCACGAACGTGGGTTCCGACCGTTTTGAGCCAACACCCTTTCGGAGTTAGCGTCATCGAGGGTGCCTAGATCGGCGCGAAACGTCGGTCCGAATTCATTCCGTGATCCCCACATCTTTCCTGGTAGGACGGAGCGAGCACCGCGACGGGGCAGCACCTCAAGGTCGAATTCAAAGAAATAGTCTCCCGGCAAACCGATGCTGCGGGCATTTGCCAGGATCTCACGACCCCGTTCGGGATCGGGCGGTGAATTGGAAAGATAGCGGGGCCGTAGCCGGTTGGATTTATGCTGAGCGGTCAGCACGGTTTGACTCAGGAGCACAGTCGCACAAAAAAAGTAGACCGCGCGAGCGACCTGCTTTGGGAAAATATGCGGGAAGCGCTTCATGCGCATCCAGACTCGCGAATCACGAGTTGGGTTCCGTCTCGACTGCCGCTGGGGCATCGAGTGGGGGCGCGATCACGGATGGAGCAGGCTCCGTCGAGAATGCGCCCTGAGTGGCAGGTGCGATGCCCGCAGGTGCCGCGATATCAGGGAGGGCTGAACCCGCCTCCGCTACAGCGTTGTTGCGAACGTAGATGTTACCCAGATAGAGAAACAAACTGAGCACGAAGAACGCGACGGCTGAATTGATGGTCGCCTTAGTCAGCACATTGCCGGTGTCAGCTCCGAACGTGGCTTCGGTGGCTCCGCCGCCGAGGGCAGCGCCCATGCCGCCATCGTTTTTGGCCTTCTGCATCAAGACGAGCAGCACCAAAAATAGTGATACAAGGATTAGGACGAACGTGAAAATCGTGATGAGGAGATCCATGGAAGCGGTTAGAAGTGCCAAGCGGCACGGCGCTTGTCAATGCCGCGAAACCCTCTTCTGATCAGAGGCGCTCTTTCCTTGATTACTCCTCACTACTACTCTTACCCAACTTTTTATACTCCATGAACTACCAGCGTTTAACTCGTCTCTGTATTGCTTGCTGCGGACTCTTGCTGGAATCGATTTCGGCCCAGACATCTTCCGCCAAAGCCGACTCACGACCAAACATCATCGTTATTATGAGCGATGATCATGCCTATCAGGCGATTAGTGCCTACGGACATGGGCTCAATGAAACCCCTCATATCGATCGTTTAGCGCAGGAAGGTGCGCTGTTTACCCGCGCTTCGGTGACAAACTCCATTTGCGCGCCCAGCCGCGCCGTGATGCTCACGGGCAAGCACAGTTTCCGGAACGGTAAGGTCGATAATATCCAAGCGTTTGATTGGGATCAGGAGAACTTCGCCAAAATACTCCAAGGGGTGGGCTACAACACGGCCCTGATTGGTAAGATTCACCTGAATGGTCTCCCGCAGGGCTTCGACTACTCGAATGTCCTTCCTGGCCAAGGCCAATACTACAACCCGGACTTCATCGTAAACGGTGAGACTCAACAGTTTCCCGGCTACGTGACGACACTGACAACGGAGTTTGCTTTAGACTGGCTGCGGGATGGGCGAGACGAAGAGAAACCGTTCTTGCTGCTCTATCACCAAAAGGCGCCCCATCGAGCGTGGTTGCCGGAGGAAAAGTATTTCGATCTGTTTGCCGACCGTTCTTTCGAACTCCCGGAGAATTTCTTCGACGACTACGAAGGCCGGCCCGCTGCAGCCAATCATGAGATGGGCGTCTGGCGGGATCTCGATCTCGTCTACGATTTGAAGATGCTAGACAAGGCGGGTGATTTTCAGACGAAGTATCGTAAGGCTTTCGAAGGCCAAGGGCACTACGGTCGGATGGACGAAAAACAGAAGGCAGTTTGGGATGCCCACTACGACCCCATCATTGCCTCATTTAAGGCCAACCCTCCGGAAGGCCGAGAATTGGCGCAGTGGAAGTTCGACCGCTACATGCAGGACTATTTAAGCTGTGTTCAGTCGGTCGATGATGGCGTCGGAGACCTCCTCGACTACCTCGACGACAGCGGACTGAGCGAAAATACCATTGTAGTCTACACCTCTGATCAGGGTTTTTACCTGGGAGAGCATGGCTGGTTCGACAAGCGGTTCATGTATGAGGAATCATTTCGCACACCGCTGCTGGTTCGCTATCCCGCCGAGATTCCCGCCGGTCATCGATCAGACGCCTTGGTCCAGAACTTGGACCTAGCTTCGACCTTTCTCGACTACGCTGGCGTCGAGGCTCCCGGCGACATGCAGGGTGAGACCTTCCGCAACGTCGCCCGAGGCAACGATTCAACGTTTCGTGATTTCGCCTACTACACCTACTACGAATATCCCGCAGAACACCGTGTGATGCGGCACTACGGCGTGCGCACAGATCGCTACAAACTTATCCATTTTTACCACGATCAGGACTATTGGGAGCTCTACGATCTGGAGATCGATCCGACGGAAATGAACAACGTTTACGACGATCCAGATTATACTGAAACGCAGACCGCGTTGCACGTAAAGTTGGCCGACGTTAGAGCGCACTACGGCGATAATGATGCCCAAGACCAAGAGCATCTCGATCGTTACCTAAAATTCCGCGAAAGCCGGAGATAAGCTGAAGCACTTTTCGTGAGAACCTCAATCCGTCGGGCGTAAAACCCGACCCACAAAAAATTGATACGTCACGCTGGGTGGGTCGGGCTTTATGCCCGACAGCGAATCCACCAGGCGGACCGTAGCCACTCGATCGTCTCGAACCCGACAGCGCCTGTCCCCCTCCCGGGACGGACGACATCCGTGCCGTCCCCCGATAATCAGGCCTCTATTCCGAGGACTTCCAGAATGCGTTGAAGGTCGTCGTTGCTGACATATGGAATCACGATTTGTCCCTTTTCCCCGGAGTGCTTGAGGGAGACGCGAGCGCCGAGGTGGGTGGTGAGCTTTTTTTCAATTCCCGCGATGGCAGCTCCGGCGGGGGTGTGACGACTCTTGGAGCCCTTCTTTCCTGACCCACCAGCTTTCTTAGTCTGAACCAATTTTTCGGTCCCTCGAACACTGAGACCCTCTTCAATCACCCGACGGGCGAGAATGGCGCGCTCCTCCGGCGATTCGATACCGAGCAGCACCTTGGCGCTCCCCACACTGAGAATGCCCTTGGTAACGTAGGCCTGCAACTCGCCGTCGAGTGAGAGTAACCGGAGCGTATTTGCGACTGAGGCTCGACTCTTCCCTACCCGATCCGCCGCTTGCTCCTGGGTGAGATCAAAGTCGCGGATCAAGCTAGCGAAACCATAGGCTTCTTCGATCGCATTGAGACCCTCGCGTTGGAGATTCTCGATGAGCCCTAGTGCGGCTGCAGATGCGTTGCTGGCATCCACCACACGGGCGGGGATCGTCTTGATTTTGAGAGTTTGAAAAGCACGCCAGCGTCGTTCACCGGCGATGAGTTCAAAACCTTTGGCGAGACGGCGCACCACGATTGGCTGGAGCAAGCCTTCTGATTTAATGCTCTCGGCCAGTTCTTCGAGTTGCACGGCCTCGATCTCACGGCGGGCCTGATACGGACTAGGCTCAACTTTGTTGACCGCTATTTCCTCGAAACCAGGAGCGCTGGTTGGCGCAGTTTTCGAGGGTGGTTTTCCTCCGGCGCCACTAGGAAGCGTGCCCGCTTTTTTGGCGGCAGCGCTGGTGGGTGGTTTTTTTGAAGCAGATGAAGCAGCGGCGATTAAACCGCCGAGACCGCGACCGAGACGTGATTTTGATGCAGCCATGATTATTCGCCTCCGGGTATGAATAGGGTTTGGCCGATCTGAACCTTGGTCGCATCCGTAATCTGGTTCGCGTTCATGATGTCCTTCACCGACGAGTTGAAACGGGCCGCAACTCTCGAAATCGTATCACCACTTTGCATGGTGTAAGTCACCCCGGTCTTTTCAAAATCGTCGTTGAAAGTTGGCGTGGTGATCGCTCGCGCTTGTGAAACGCCCTTTGCCACGGAAGCGACGGATTCATTGGTGGCTTTGGCCAGCTGCTGAATGGCCTTGGCGGCTTTAGCCTGCGTCGTAGAATCACCTAAAGCGACGGCCTGATTCAACTCGGCGACAGCTTCGTTGAGTTGGGCGACGGTGGCGTAGGTCCGGTCCATGCCCTCGGTGGAACGGAGTAAGGTTGCGTTCTCACGCTCGAGTTGCTCGACCCGCAAATTGAGTGAGCCCACGCGCTGAACTAAGATCCGCACGTCCTCCCGCATGCCCGCCACCTGAGCGCCAAGATTTGATTGGTTGGTTTGTGCCCCTCCGTGAGTTGCAATCGTTAGCGCGATCAGCGCCATCAATCCAGAATACTTCATTGCCCCTAACTTGAAAAAAAGCGCCGAGGAAAACAAGGGGCTTGTGCGACGAAGTGACTACTTTGCTTTCGTAATCAGTTCCGGCATGGCCTGGGAGGGAATCTCCGTGCCTCGCTCGACCGGAAAACCGCGCAGGAATTCGGCCGTAGGCAACATGCGGCCTCCGGGCCGCTGCAAACGTAACATCCGGAGCAAACCACTCCCGGTGCCTACGATCAGAGCCTCATCATCGTGGCCCACCACGTGACCTGCCGCGCCTTCTCCCTCCGCCGTCTCAGCTAACGCAATGCGCACGATTTGTCCGTTAATTTGGACTCTGCAACCAGGCCAAGGGTGCAGGCCGTTGATGCGATCCACGAGGATTTGAGCCGAAGCGGTGAAATCCAGGACACCATCGGACTTGGTGAGTTTTCGACAAAATGTGGCGGCGGCGTGCTCTTGTTCGGCAAACTCGAGCGTCTCATTCGCGAGGGCCGTAAGATTTCGCGCGACCAAAGGCGTGCAAGCTCCCGCCAGTTTCGCTTCGAGTTCCAAGGCGGTATCACGTGGGTCAATCGAAACTCTTTCAATATCGGCGACCGGCCCGGCATCGAGTTCGCGCACGATTCGCATCAATGATATACCGGTTTCCGCGTCGCCGCTGAGCACGGCACTTTGAATAGGTGATGCTCCGCGAAAGTGCGGCAAAATCGAAGCGTGCAAATTTAATGTGCCCAGCCGTGGGGTCTCGATGAAGGCGTCGCGGAGAATGTGACCATAAGCCATGACCAATGAGACATCCGGCTCCATTGCGGCCATCTCCAGCCGAACTTCCTCGTTTAATTTCGCCGGCTGCTGCACGGGAATTTCGTGATTAATCGCCCACGTTTTAATGGCGTTGGGCACCACCTTCTGGCCTCGGCCGACGGCGCGATCGGGCTGAGTGAAGACACTGATTACCTCAACCTGCTTTCGGCCATCCGCGCCGATCAACCATTCGAGTAATGGCAGCGCGATGGGGTCGGACCCCATGAAAACCAATCTGAGTCGCTCAGTCTTCAAGCGTTTCGATATCGGATTCATCACCCTCCTCCACCGCAGGACGCTTGGTTCGTAACGGGACACCTCTCCCGCGATCCTTGTGCTTTTCCTTGCCCACGAGGTGGAACATCACCGGGCAACCCTCGAGTCCGAATTCGCGCACGATATTATTTTCGAGGTAGCGACGGTAGTTCTCCGGAAGCTTCTCTTCACGATTGCAGAAAATCCGAATCCGCAAGGGGCGATTTCCGGTCTGGGTTGCGTAGAAGATTTTGAAGCGACGGCCCCCAATAATGGGAGGCGGATTTCGTTCGGCAATTTTTGTGATCAGCGCATTCAAACGCGCCGTAGGAATCTTGGTATCTAACAGACGATTTATCTTCACCGCCGCATTTAGCATGCGATCAATTTCGAAGTTTCGCGTCGCCGATACAAATATAACCGGCGAACCGGCCGTAAAGAAGAGGCGATCGAAAAGAGCCTTTTCATACTTCGTGCGGTAGTCGCGTTCGTTTTTGTAGATCTCCGTCTCAGGATCATCATCTTCGAAAGCTTTCAGCACGAGGTCCCACTTGTTCACCAAAACGATGATGGGCTTGTGCTCCTTGACCGCTTCACCCGCGATCGCCTTGTCCTGGGTGGTCACCCCATCATGCGCGTCGACCACCATGAAAATGATGTCGGCGCGTGGAATGGCGTCTATAGAACGCAAGCGGGAGAAGTATTCCACCGGCGATGCGAGCTTAGTCTGAGCCTTAATTCCTGCGGTATCGATTAACTTAAAACTGACATGTTTTCCGTGCCGCGTTTTGAAACGAAACGGCAGCTCCACCGCGTCACGGGTGGTCCCGGGGGTGGCACTGACAATCAATCGTTCGTTTTTAAGCAGGCGATTACCGAGAGATGATTTACCGACATTGGGGCGTCCAATGAAACAGACACAAAGCGGATCATCTGCGGTTTTAAGGTCTTCTTCCGCGAAAGGAGCCGGACCGAGCCGCTTAATGATTTCCTCCCGCAACTCCCCTTCTCCGCGGCCGTGTTCAGCCGACACCCGGGCCGGTTCGCCGAGTCCAAGACGATAGACCTCAGCGAGGTCGACCTTTTCGTCATCGAAATCGGCTTTATTGACCACGAGCAGCACGTCTTTTTTTGAACGACGCAACATCTGCGCGATCCGCGTATCCAGTGAATTGATACCCTCAATTCCGTCGAGGATGAACAGGATAAGATCGGCCGCCGCGATGGCGAAATCCACCTGCTTTTCGGATGCCTCAATGAGTTCGGCCGTGCTTTCGCCACCGACCAAACCTAGTCCTCCCGTATCCATTAGGGTGAAGGCCCCAGGGTCCACTTCGGCGGAAACGACATCGCGCGTGATGCCGGGCTGATCGTGCACGATCGAAACGCGCCTTTTGACCAAACGGTTAAAAAGACGGCTCTTACCCACATTGGGACGACCGACAATGGCAACGGAACGAGGCATAATTAAGATTTCTTTTTAGAGATGAACCGCTCCATGCGATCACAGGCCGTAATCAGGTCTTCGTATCCTGTAGCAAAACAGGCACGGAAGTGTCCCTGGCCACCAGGGCCAAAAGCGGTCCCCGGCACGACGGCCACTTTTTCGGCATCAAGGAGTCCGACGGCAAACTCGCCTTCGGTCATGCCAACGTTTTTCACACTGGGAAATGCGTAGAAGGATCCACGCGGAGAATGACACGTGAGACCCATTTCATTGAACCGACGCACCACGAGATCGCGGCGGCGGTGATATTGATCACGCATGTGCGCAACGGCATCGGCGCCATTCCGCAACGCTTCCACGGCGGCATCTTGAGCAATGATTGAAGCGCACATCATGGAATACTGATGCACTTTCATCATCGCGTCGATGAGTTCTACCGGACCGCAAGCGTAGCCGATGCGCCAGCCGGTCATGGCAAATGCCTTGGAGAACCCATGCAAAAAGATCGTGCGATCCGCCATTCCGGGGAAGGTGGCGATGCTGGTGTGCTCGCCGTCGAAAGTGAGTTCGGAGTAGATCTCGTCACTCAATACCAGGAGGTCTTTCTCTCGCGCAAAATTGGCAATTTGGGCCAATTGCTCACGCGAACAGGTTCCACCGGTCGGATTGCAGGGAAGATTGAGAATCAGGATCTTGGTTCCGGGCTGCCAAGCGGCCTCAAGCGCCTCGGCCGTGAGCGCGAAGTTGTCTTTGGCGTAAGTTGGCACGGGGATGGGCTCACCGTGGGCCAGTTCGATGCTCGGATGGTATGAAACGTAGCAAGGTTGATGATACATCACCTTGTCACCGGGATTGAGGAAGGCCCGGAACGCCAAATCGAGTGCTTCGGAAACACCCACCGTTACGATCACCTGGTCTTCAGGGCGATAATCGACGCTGAAATTCTTGCTGACATAGCGGGAAATCTCCTGCCGCAGTTCGAGTAAGCCGAGGTTGGAGGTGTAGTAGGTCCGGCCTTTTTCGAGGCCATAAATCGCGGCTTCCCGGATATGCCACGGTGTGGCGAAGTCGGGTTCACCGACACCTAAGGAAATGACATTCTGGCCTTCCATCTTGGCCACGAGTTCGAAAAAGTCGCGGATGCCGCTTTTGGGTAACGAAGCAACGTGGCTCGCTACCCATTGGGAAGGATTAGTTTGCATGATCGTGGAAAGTTACGGCGCGACTTGGAGTCGGCTTTCTGACGAGTCCTTACGATTCAGCATGAACCCCTGGTCCTTGTAGTATCGCAGCAAAAAATGAGTGGCGGTAGAAAGGACGCCTTCGATCGTCGAAAGTCTCTCCGAGACGAATCCAGCGACCTTTTGGAGGGATTTACCGCGGACGATGACCAACAGATCATAGCCTCCCGACACGAGCATACAGGTGTGCACCTCATCGAATCGGCTGATTCGCTCCGCCAACCGATCGAAACCACCGTCACGTTCGGGTGTGATACGCACTTCGATAATCGCTTCGACCGCTGCTTCTGCTGCTGCCTCTTGGGAGAGATCGAGCACAGGACGCCAGCCGAGGAAGATTTTATCTTTTTTCAGCTGCTCCAAGTGCTGTTCAACATCGGACTCCGAAAGACCCGCAACGTGCGCCATATGCGCAGTTGTGAGGCTACCGCCTTCGAGTAACAGCTTAAGAACAGGGTTCATAGTTGGACACTTTCACAGTCCCCACCCCGACAAATCGACTAAAATCTTTGAAGGACCGTTCCAAACCACCCCGCGGACAAACCCTTTTAACAACCAACAGGTGTGCCACTTCACCGCATTTTTGCCACGAATGGACCCGAATTAGTCGTGACGCACCCCGACCTCGCGTCGCCTAGCCAAAGCAGCAACCCCATTCTAAGAGTTCGTATTTAAGGTGGTTTCTTCGCGGAGCGGTAGCGAAGTCCTCCGTGTCCAATCGTGGTTGAAACACCCTGCGTGGCTTCAAATAGTCTGTTGTCTCCAAAAAAAAGCTGTCCGGTGGCAGGCAGCCCCGTTCAAATCATCCCTTACGCATGTTCGAGTCACTCAGCGATAAACTCTCCTCCACCCTCCGCAACCTGCGCGGCGTGGGCAAACTGTCCGAAGAAAACATGGCGGATGCGCTCAAAGAGGTGCGCACCTCCTTGTTAGCTGCTGACGTGCACTTCAAGGTCGCCCGCCAATTCGTCGATCGCATCCGCGAAAAAGTCGTCGGCGAGGATGTGCTGAAAGGCGTCACGCCCGGTCAGCAGATCATCAAAATCATTTCGGACGAGCTGGAGTCCTTACTCGGCGAAGGCGAAACCCAGCTCAATCCCAAGAAACCACTCAAAGTATTGATGGTGGGTTTGCATGGATCGGGTAAAACCACGTCCACCGCCAAGCTGGCTACCCTCCTCAAGAAAAAGGACTACGCCAACCCGCACGTTGTTGCCTGTGATATTTATCGTCCGGCAGCAATCGATCAGCTCGAGATTTTAGCCCAAGCCAACGGCCTCGGCTTCACCTGTGACCGTGACTCCAAGAACGTTCCCGCTATCGGCCGCCAAGGCCTCGCCGCCGGAAAGTCAGCTGCCGCCGACCTGATCATATTCGATACCGCCGGTCGTCTACAGATCGATGAGGACCTCATTGAAGAGGTGAAGAAACTGCGCGACGTCGTGCAGCCTGATGAAGTGTTCCTCGTGGCGGACGGTGCCTTGGGCCAAGAGGCGGTCAATGTGGCCAAGGCGTTCCACGAAGCGCTCAACCTGACCGGACTGATCCTGACGAAGATGGATGGTGATGCCCGTGGCGGCGCGGCCCTTTCGATCAAGACCATCACCGGAGTCCCGATTAAGTTCATCGGTCTCGGTGAGAAGGTTGAAGATTTTGAACCGTTCCATCCTGATCGCCTCGCGTCGCGGATTCTCGGTATGGGCGACGTGGTTTCTCTGGTCGAGAAAGCGCAGGAGAATGTTGATCAAGGCGAAGCTGAACGCATGGCCGAGAAATTGGCCAAAGGAGACTTCAATCTCGAGGACTTCATGTCCCAGATGCAGCAGGTCAAAAAGATGGGCAGCGTATCCAGTCTGGCCTCGATGTTGCCCGGCATGAACAACGTCAAACTCGACGACAATGCCGACAAAGGCATGGCTCGCAACGAAGCGATCCTGCAATCGATGACCAAACAAGAACGACAAAAGCCGATGATATTGAATGGCAGCCGTCGTATGCGCATTGCCAAAGGCTCCGGCGTTAAAGTGGTCGAAGTGAATCAATTACTGAAACAGTTCCAGCAGATGCAGAAGATGATGAAGATGATGAAGGGCTCCAAGGGCCGAAAGATGATGAAGAAGATGCAAGCCATGGGCGGCCCTGGTGGAGGTATGCCAGGCGGCGGAATGCCCATGGGCGGCGGCGGAGGCATGCCCAGTCTCGGTAAATGGTAAATGGAGCTTCTTAACTGAACGGCTTCCCGTTCTTCCGTCAGATTAATCGGCTAGCCGCAGGTTGCGGTGTCCGGTTGTCACGGGAACTAACAAAGCTGAGCTCACGTTTCCGCCACTAGTCCCTCTTCTTTTTCTATATCGGATTGAAAAGCTGACCATAAATCGACCGTGAAACGATTCGTTCGGTCGTAATCCGACAGGGATACTAGGAATTGTTACGCAAGGATGATATATTGGGTTCACACGTTTAATTCGATTGTGTTAATAAATATTAACCCTAGCAGTCCTTTGGCCTCCAATTTAACAACAGAGTTTTGATCTGTCCTGAATAGTCGTATCGATGAAGAAGCTCTTATCTCAGAACCTGATCTTGTGGATCACGCTGATCCTTTCACCCGTGGCGGTTAGCCCATTGGAGGCCCAGAATCCTCTATTGGTTCCTCCCGCGCTGACTGGACCGACCTTCAACCTTACGATGGAGCGTGGGACGATGGATTTCGGCTTTGGTGGTCTCACGCCTACTGCCGGCTACAACGGTTCTTTTCTCGGTCCCACTTTGATCATGGAACGCGATGAGGATGTTGTGCTCAACGTCACCAACGAACTCGGGGAAATCACCACCACTCACTGGCATGGGATGCACGTTTCCTCTGAAAATGACGGCGGCCCGCACACCAAGATCAATCCCGGAGAGACCTGGTCTCCGGCGTTCACGGTGATGGATGGAGGGGCGACCATGTGGTATCACCCCCATTTGCACATGTTGAGCAATCGGCATATCACCTTGGGGCTGGCGGGTATGATTCTGGTGCGGGACGAGATTGAAACTTCCGCGAATTTACCCCGAACCTACGGCGTAGATGAATTTCCGCTGTTTCTGATGGATCGATTGGTGGGAATTGAGAACCAGTTTATCGTCGCTGGTCTCGGCGAGACGTTGTTGGTAAACGGCACGCCGGACGCTTACCTGGAAGTCCCCGCTCAAATGGTGCGATTCCGAGTTGTCAACGCTTCGGCAGAACGGGGTTATTATTTCGGTTTAGCGGATGGTAAATCGTTCCAACTCATCGGCACGGATGGGGGGCTGCAGGAAGCGCCTCTGAGCATGGGGCGAATGTTGGTAACACCTGGTGAGCGACTCGACGTCGTCGTGGATTTGGGAGGAATGGAGGGAATGACTTTGGATGTGATGGCGTTCAATTCGGAGCTCACGGGTATCGATATCCCAGGGTCTCCCAACGGACCGGGAGGAGGCAATGTGCTCGACGGATTGGATCTGCGCCTCGTGCAACTACGAGTCGGCGCGCCGACGGCCGAACCGGTCATGGAATTAGCGAACACGCTGCAAGCCGTGGCTCGACTGACCGAGGCGCAAGCGACCCGCACGCGCCGAATCGTGATGACGGGGTCTCCGCCGGCACCTTTCTTTTTGGATGATCAGCCGTTTGATCACGAAGTGATCAATCAGAGGGTTGATTTGAACGCGGTTGAGATTTGGGAGATCGAAAATGATACGAGCTACGCCCACCCCTTTCATATCCATGATGTGCAGTTTTTCATCCTAGATATCGACGGGGAACCTCCCCCTCCGGAATTTTCTGGTCGAAAAGACACCATCCTGGTGCGACGACGATCGACGGTGCGCTTCATCGCGATTTTTGATGACCATTCGAGTTCGGCCGTTCCCTACATGTATCATTGCCATGTATTTACGCACGAAGATGAGGGCATGATGGCCCAGTTTATAGTTCAAGGTAACCAGCGGGCACCGGTAATCTTTGAGGGGCCGGCCCGGGTGGTAAACCTGTCAACTCGCGCGCAGGTCGGTGGCAGTGCAGGCTCCCCCATCGCCGGTTTCGTGATCGAAGGTGCGGGTGCCAAAAAAATGGTGGTGCGCGCGGTAGGACCGACCTTGAGATCATATGGAGTGACCACGGGATTGTCTGATCCTGATTTGTTTTTATCGCACTCGAATCAGCGGATAGCAGCCAACGATCGTTGGGGGCAGGATCACGATGATCTATTTGCGGCCTTGGGCGCATTCGCTTTGGATACGCAAAGTGAAGATGCCGCCTTGGTGGGTTCTTTGGGCCCGGGCATTTACACCATGCCCGTTGGTGACGGTGGCGAATCTGGCGTAGTTCTACTGGAAATCTATGATGCCGTGGGAGGCGCTGAAGGTCCCGAATTGACCAATGCCAGCACCTTGGCGGAAGCCGGATCCGGAGACGCTACGTTGATTTTGGGTGTGGTGGTCGGTGGAGAAGGCACGGTTAAGCTATTGATTCGAGCTATTGGACCAACGTTGGCATCTGACTATAATGTGCCCGGCGCACTGGCAGATGTGTCGATCAAGATCATCCGCGAGAATACCCAGATTGCCGCCAATGACAATTGGGGCACGTCCTCAAACGTTGCAGAAATCGAACAGGCTGCTGCCACCGTGGGGGCATTTGCTATCTCTCGCACGAGTCTTGATGCGGCCGTGCTGATCGAACTTGCCCCAGGACCTTATTCCATCGTTTCGGAGGCAATTGGTGGAACGCCCGGCAAAGTGCTGATGGAAATCTATCGGGTTCCTTAATTTCGAAACGACACCAGACCCAGCCAGTCCGCCCTCATCGCCGATCTAGAGATCGTCCTTGGGGCGACCGAAGAGGAACTTGCTGGTGTCATCGTCGAGCTCTCCGATGTCTGACCGCATTTGAGACAGCTCTGGCTGACTGCTTTGGCCCTGATTTCGAACGTATTGGTGACAACCCACCGATGAAAAATTTCCGCCCTTGGTAACCGCGTTTAATGCCCTCAATTGAGGCCAACAGAAAGCGCTCTTCGGAAACTCACCTATCCCGGCAAAGGCAGAAATATTCAGAAATCTGCCAAGAGTGAAAAGAAGGCCAAGAGCGAGAAAAAGGGCTCCACCGCAAAATCTCCCCAGTAAACGCAGCACTGCGCAAAGATACCTTGACGCGAAAATTTGGTCGGCAATCCGACTGGACTTTTGTGTTATAACATCCGTTATACCTTTTATGTCGCAGCACACCAAAATTCGAAAAATCGGAAACTCCCTCGGTGTTATTCTGCCAAAGGAAACCTTGGCCGAAATGAACGTCGAGGAAGGTCAGGCTCTGTATATAACCAAAGCGGATGACGGCAGTCTCCGATTGGCGCCGAGCGACGAAGACTTCGAAAAATCCATGAAGGTGTTCGAAGGCCTTAATCGTCGGTATCGCAACGCCCTGAACGAACTCGCCAAGTGAAAACGCTCTATTGGTTCAATCGTCGCGAAGCGATCGCGGCGCACGAACTCATGCTCGCTTGCTATGGCGGCGGTTCGGGTGTGCGTGATGATTCAATGTTGGAGTCCGCGTTGGCCAAACCAAAGCAACTGTCCCATTACGGTAGCCCAAGTCTCTGCGAACTCGCGGCGTCTTATGCCGTGGGAATTGTGAAAAACCATCCCTTCGTGGATGGAAATAAAAGAACTGGGTTCATGTTGGGCGTCGCGTTTCTAGAACGTAACGGTTGGCAGTTTTCTGGCGACGAGGCTGAGGCCGTGTTGAATACTTTGGCTCTGGCCGCGGGTGAACTCGATGAGGCCGGATTCGCCGCTTGGCTTGAGGCCAATTCTGCTCCTGCTTCCTAAGCACCCTTCATGGCCGGTTCTTCTTACAAACCTTCTTTGGCTACGGCCGTAATCATTGCCAATATGATCGGGACGGGAGTCTTCACGTCTCTCGGTTATCAACTGCTCGATATCAAATCGGGCTTTGTGCTGATCATGCTCTGGGTTGTCGGAGGCATCACCGCGTTGTGCGGTGCCCTCACCTACGCCGAACTCGGTGCCGCCCTGCCTCGGTCGGGTGGAGAGTATAACTTCCTAACCCGTATCTATCACCCATTGGTTGGGTTTATCTCGGGGTGGATTTCTGCGACCATTGGTTTTGCGGCTCCGGTGGCGCTCGCTGCCATTACGTTTGGAAGCTATCTCGGTGCCGCTTTCCCCTCGTTTGATAAAACGTGGCTGGCCATCGGTTTGATCATCGCGGTCACGGCAGCTCACGTCGGAGGCCGTCAGCGCAGCAGTAATTTCCAAAGTGTTTTCACGGCGGCCAAAATCAGCCTCATCGTCGCGTTCTGTCTACTTTGCGGGTTCATGGTCGATGAAGTTCAACCGATAAGTTTTCTGCCCCAGTCTGGTGACGGGGCCTTAATGATCAGCAGCGCCTTTGCCGTTTCGTTGATTTACGTCAATTACGCCTACACCGGCTGGAACTCGGTCACCTACCTGATCAACGAAGTGGATGATGCCCAAAGAAACTTACCGAAAATCCTGATCACGAGCACGGTGACTGTGCTGATCCTCTACGTGGCCCTGAATTTCACTTTCCTGTTAGTCGCTCCCATGGAGGCAATGAAAGGCCGCGTTGAAGTGGGCTATATCGCGGCCCAACATGTGTTCGGCGAAACCGGTGCTTCCGCCATTAGTTTTGTTTTGTCGCTGCTACTGATATCCACCGTCAGTGCCATGACCATTGCCGGACCCCGCGTGCTTCAAGTGATTGGTGAGGACTATTCCGTTTTTGGGCGGTTGGCGCGTAAGAATGCCGATGGCATTCCGTCACTCGCGATTTTGGTGCAGTCCACCATCGCGATAATTTTCGTCCTCACTTCATCGTTCGAAAGCATTCTGCTTTTTTCGGGATTTATCTTGGGGCTCAATACGGTCTTCGCCGTAGGCGGAATCTTTATTCTGCGTTGGCGGCAACCTGACTTAGTGCGTCCGTATCGCACGTGGCTTTATCCTCTGCCCCCCTTGATTTATCTGGGCCTGATGTTCTGGACCTTGTTCTACATCACCAAATCCCAGCCCAAAGAAGCCATCATCGCTATCGCCATTATCATTGGTGGAACCGTGGCCTACTTCTTGGCCCGAAAGTTCGACCGTAAAGCACGGTAGAATGAGGGGATATCTAAAGTTTGAAACGGCGAGCACGGCCCTATCTTCATGGCCCAAGTAACCCGAATTGTTGGGTGGGCGGTTTCGCCAAAACCGCCGTTTCATTGATTCCGCTGCGGCTTTGCCAATGAACGTTTTTGGCCGGCAACCTTGGCTTCGAGCGGGGCCATAGGCCGGTGCACCCAGGCACCGAGTAAGGATGCAATCCTAGCGGCCGGAAATCGGCTTCGGGTTAACGCCGGGAATCAAACGCATCGCGTTTTTGTAATACACCTTTTGCAGCACCTCATCGGAGAGATCCAAACCGTAGAGTCGCCAAAAAGCATGGCGTTTACGGTAGTAAGGGAAATACTCGTCGGCGGTCTCCAGCACGCGGAAATAAGTGTAATACTCCTCCGGAGCCCAGGTGTCTTTACCCATCAAAATTCGGTCCTGATATTTATCAAAGAAGGCCCGAGCATGACGCGGTTGCCGGCCCGGGTCATAGATAATGGCGCCCATTTCAACCACGGTGTTCGGTAGTGCATCGAGATAACCACCCAGTCGGTCCAGGTCATTCGCCATCCACATAAAGTGAGCGATAATAAAAGTGGTATTAGGATGCCGCTGGTAGACATTAACCTGCTCTTTAATGAGCTGATCAAAACTGGGCTCACCCGTGCGTATGCGACGGGGTTTTTGTTTCAGCTCCAACCAACGTTCGTTGTTCCCGTCGTGTGGTAGCCAGAACTGTGCGGGATCACCAACGTGAATCAAAACCGGCACGCCAAGCTCTCCCGCTTTGGCCCAGAGCGGATCCAACCGCGAATCGTCCACCCGCACGCGGCCGAGCGGATCGAAGACATACATACCGAGGCTTTTGAAAATCTTCAGGCCCTGGGCCCCTGCCTTCACATCCGCCTCGAATTGAGCGGCGGTTTTCTCCGCGTAGCCGGGGTCGTTGATGCCATCATAAGATGGATTGGCGAAAACGGCAAAACGGTCCGGATGTCGGGCTTTCGATTTGGCCAGAATATGCTTCAGCCTATCGCCACTGCCACCGGAAAGGTTCACCATCACCGCCATGTTGAGTTTGTCCATTTCGGCCACCACGGCGTCGACACTTTGATTGGTCATCCGGCTGCCACCCGATTGGTGGTTGTGGACATCCACAAACGGGAACCGAGCGCTGGTTACCGGGTTTTCCGGCACCACAAGTGTGGACTCGGGTTCATACTCTTCGAAACCCATTTCCTGGGCGCTGACCACACCGGCCGATGCTAACAATAAAACGGAGGCGCTGAACGTGATGCGATTGTTCATAATGAGGAAACCAGGGTTTAAGGATGCCAGCTCAGACGAGCTTGGATTGGATGATTTCACTCGCGGCTCCAAAATCGATCAGGCCGGCCTCAGGATGAGATGTAAGCAGGCCCATGACCTTGCCCATCTCTCGCTTGGTTTGAGCACCGGATTTTGCCAACGCATCGACGACGATCGCTTCCAATTTGTCGCCGGTAATTTGCGCGGGTAAATATGCCTCGAGCCATACGATCTCCTTGTCGTTGTTGTCGACGAGATCTTGTCGGCCAGCTTTAGCGAACTCCACATTCGCATCAGTCATGTTTTTCACTGCCTTGCGCATCGTCGAGATGACCAAGGCATCATCAATGGCAGCTTCGGTATCCATTGATGCCCGCTGAATGCCGGCATCCGCGGTGCGCAGCCCAGTGGCTTTCTCGCTGTCGCGGGCCTTCAAGGCGGTAATAATGTCTGCTCGGAGTTGGTTGTAGAGAGATGACATAACTAAAATAAGAACAGGAGTTGAGCAAAGCGCGACGTGTAACTTGAATGAGTCGCACAAAGAATGCCCTCTTCCTCCAAGATCCACTATTTATCCGCCACCCTACTGGCTTTCCTGTCGCTCGCGGGCCAAGTAATCGCGGCCGAGTCAGCTCAGTTGGCTGACCCTACGCCGCTGCAAGACGCGATCGAGACCTACAGCGACGCCGAACGGCACTGGGCTTACGAACAGACGGTAACTGAGTATAATCGTAAAGGTCAGCCCCGGGACGTGCTCATTACCCAAGTGGACCCATCTCTACCCTGGGACCAACGAGACGTGTTGATTGCCACTGACAAGGGGCCAGCCACCGAACGCGAAAAACGTCGCTATCAAAAGGATCGTGAAAAGGAACGGCGTAAGCGCGAACGTGGGCTCGAAGACCGTCAGCGGCTGCGCGACCGCATGGACTTCCCGATGAGCCGGATCGTATCTGAAACCACCGAAACACGCACCTATGCCGTGCCTTTATTGCCGGACTCGAAATCGGGATTTCCGATGGAGAAAATTAAAATGAAAGCGTGGATCCACCCTGAGTCTGGAGAGCTACAAGGCATCGAGGCTAAACTCCAAGAGGCGGTGCGCCTGAAAGCAGTCGCGAAGGTCAAGAACCTGCACCTCAAAATCGCCTTCACCAGACCACTGCCAGAAAAAGACGCGGTCGCACTCACCCATTTGCGTGGAACGGCTGCCGCTTCGGTTTTATTTTTCCCGGTTGGCGGCGAAGTCCTGGTCGAGCGGAAAAGTCACCGCTGGGTGACGCCTTACGACGATCGATTCAATGTGGAGCTCGGCACTCCGACCGCCGTCGGATTCTAACGCATCCCTACGGCAGCCAGGGGAATCGGCGGGCGTCGGGTTTACGTTTCTCCCGTTGCGCGGAGTGAAACTCCTTCGCTTCATCACTCATGTAGTATAGTAAAGTCGCGTTGCCCGCTAGTTCCTGTAATCCGGCTTGGCCATCGACATCAGCATTGAAGGCAGCCTTGAGGCAACGGATGGCCAACGGACTGTGACCGAGAATTTCCTGGGCCCATTTCACGCCTTCCGCCTCAAGTTCCGCAATCGGAACCACGGTATTCACCAGGCCCATCTCGAGTGCCTCAGTGGAATTATACTGGCGGCAAAGATACCAGATCTCGCGGGCCTTCTTTTGGCCCACGATTCGAGCCAAATAGCTCGCACCAAAGCCACCGTCAAAACTCCCCATGGCCGGACCGACCTGACCGCAGATTGCATTGTCCGCGGCAATGGAAAGATCGCAGACCAAGTGTAACACATGGCCTCCGCCGATGGCATAACCCGCGATCAACGCGATCACGACCTTGGGCATCGAACGAATCAATTTCTGCACATCCAAAATATTCAGCCGAGGGATGCCGTCCGCGCCCACGTAACCCGCGGGGCCTCGAACACTTTGGTCACCGCCCGCACAGAACGCGTATTTCCCGTCGGTATGCGGACCAGCGCCCGTGAGAAGCACCACGCCGATAGTGGTATCGTCGCGAGCGTCAGCTAGTGCCTCGTAAAGTTCGAAAACCGTCTCAGGCCGAAACGCATTTCGTTTCTCTGGCCGATTGAGAGTGATCTTAGCGATCCCATCGGTCTTCTGATAAATGATGTCTTCGTAGGGTTTAACGATCTGCCAATCGGGTAGGCTCATGGCGGAATAGTTGGGTGCCCATTGCTGAACAGTCAACTGAGCGCATCGGCTTTCCTTCTCGTCACAATTGTTCGGAAATGATCCCGTCATCGTATGCGCTCCCACCGTCCCCAGCTCGCCACCCTACTCCTTTCCTTTGCTCTCCTAGCTACCCCGAATGCCCAGGCCGCCGAACCGGTGCTCCAATGGGAAACCTCCGGGTTTATGGCTCCCGAATCGGTGGCTTACGATGCGCAACGTGACTGCTACTACGTTTCCAACCTAGGCACGCGGGGAGAAGACCGCACGCCGAATGACGGATTCATCAGCAAAGTGGATCGATCGGGGAAAATTATAGAACTCAAGTGGGCAACCGGCTTGGAAGACCCCAAGGGATTGGCGGTCGCCAACGGTCGGCTCTATGTCGGTGATACTCCCGCCATGTGGGAGGTTGATTTGGAGTCGGGGAAAGTGCTCAACCGCTATGCACCCGCTGACGGCCAGAATGGCGGCTTTAACGACTGCACTGTCGACCCCGACGGAAACGTCTACGTTTACAGCAGCCGATTGAGCACGGTCTACCGGCTGCACGCGGGACGATTTGAAGCGTGGCGTGAAATTGATACATCGGTGACCGGTGGACTCAATGGCCTTCGCGCTGAAACCGATCGACTCTTGCTGGGCGGATGGACCATTCGCGACTCCAACGGTGAGGAACAACTTGGACACCTATCAGTCATCCGTTTCGTCGATAAGTCGCTTTCGCGCATCGGCGATTCACCCGTGGCCCATATTGACGGAATCGAACCCGATGGTGCGGGTGGTTACATCGTAACCGACTGGCCAACGGGGGATGTCAAACACGTCACCGCCGATGGTGCCGTCACCACAATCATGCTGCTGGCAAAGGGCACCGCTGATCTCGAATACTTGATTGAGGACAGACTCATGGTGATCCCCTCTATGCTCGAAGATACCGTAAGAGCCTTCGTATGGTCCCCGGCAGCTAACTAGCTCGAGCCAAACTCCGGAGCAATTTCTTGCGGGTAGCTGCGTCTTTTTTTCGATCAGTCTTATACTCAAAGACACGTAACACCATCGATGGAGCACTTATCTTTTCGGCTAAACCCGTTAGGTCTGCTAGGATGATATGATCAACGCCGTGCGCGTGGCAAAGGTCGCCGAAATCCACCGTGGGGGGCGTGCCGAAATATCGCTCAAATGGTGGTTCGAACTTCGCGACCGGGAGATGTTCAAAAATCCCGCCACCCGAATTATTGATCAAGAGAACGGTTAAACTACCTTTAAATTCGCGGGCCACGAGCAGACCATTTGAATCATGTAAGAATGCGAGATCACCGGTGAGTAAAAACACGGGCCTCTCAGACTCATGAGCGACGCCGAGTGCGGTGGATAATGTGCCGTCGATCCCGTTGGCGCCCCGACTGGAGTATATCCTAAGTCCGCGATCAGTCTTTGGCCAAAAACACTCTACATCGCGCACCGGCATGCTGCTGGCCACGACCAGGTCTGCGTTGTCCGGGATGACGCCAGCCAACGCGTAGGTGAGACTCCCCTCAAAACCAACAGCGACGCTAGTTTGCATCCATCCATTCATGTTTTTCGTAACTTGAGCATCAGCTTCTAGCCAAGAATTCGCAAAGCTCCCGAGATTCGAAGTATGGCCATCAATCTGCAGCGCCATGGGCGAGGCGGTGATTTCTCGAGTGCGACCGTGGACCGCATCGCGACTCCCTTCCCGTTCGGACACCATGACCATTTCGGCCTGAGAACTTTCCAGCCAATTGCGGAGCGCTTTACTGGTCGGCCAACTCTCCAACGCGACGACATAACGTGGATTCAAGTCACGAGCGAGAGCTTCATTTCGTAGGATGATATCGTAACCCGCGATCACGTTGGATGAAACCGCCGCTCCCTGCCGCAGGGGTGAAAGCGCATCGGCTAGGATCGGCCATCCGGTGGTCGCCGACAACGACAATATATGGGCGACGTAGGCAGCGGGATCGGCCGGCATGGCTGGACCGGCAATAATTAATCCGCGTTGCGTCGTGATTCGTTGAACGAAACGAACTGCTCCAGTCTGAATTTCCGGCAGGTCGGGAATCGCGAAGAAACCTTCATCGAGCTGCTCCGAGAACTTCTTCGCGGCACCCTCGTCGGCCACCGGTGGTAGTGGGTCACGGAATGGCGTATTGAGATGAACTGGACCATTCGTGTTCGCCCGCGTCCACGCCTGTCGTGTCGTTTGACGCAGGTAAGCGAAGAGTTTCCCGTCAAGTTCTGGCACCGCCATCTCGTGATACCAGTTGGCATACTTCCCAAATAAACGGTGCTGATCGATGGTCTGACCCGAAGCACAGTCCCTCAATTCAGGGGGACGGTCAGCCGTGATTACAATCAGCGGCACGCCGGTTTCATGCGCCTCGATTAAAGCCGGCAGATAATGAGCCCCGGCACTGCCACTGGTGCAAAGAAGCACGACTGGTCGATGGGTGCGACGGGCGATTCCCAGGGCAAAGAAAGCGGCTGACCTTTCGTCGACCACGGGCGTTGTATCAACCGCGACGGCTGCGGCCAAGGCGAGCGTTAGCGGCGTGGACCGTGAACCCGGTGAGATCACCGCATGCTGCAATCCCTCACGAACCAACGTTTCGACAAATACAGAAGCCCACAGGCTGTTGAGATTACGGGTATCCAGATTGCTCATGGTTAGGGTAATAAGCCTTCCAACAATGCGCGAAATTTCAAATCGGTTTCGTCGAACTCTTTTTCCGGAGTTGAGCCAGCCACAATACCAGCTCCAGCGTAGACTCGGGCTCGATTTTCTCGAACCAAAGCGGATCGGATTCCGACCATAAACTCTCCGCCGCTACGTGCGTTTATCCAACCGATCGCTCCGGCATACAGTCCTCTCGAAAATCCTTCGAGTTCGCCAATCGATGCCACCGCGCTCTCGCGGGGAGATCCTCCGACCGCCGGGGTGGGATGTAGCGCGGTCAATGCGTCCAGAAGATTAACCTCCGCTGGGAGGGTTGCTCGAACCGGGGTATGCAGGTGCTGAAGATTCGCCAGCTTCCGCATCCCTGGATTCTCCGGAAACTCGGGGTTTAATCCTAGCTCGCGGAGGTGGCTCAACACGGAATCCAACACGAGTTGATGTTCGTGGCGGTCCTTGGTGCTCGATTGCAATTCTGCTGCCATCGCCGCATCGGCCGCCGCGCCTCGGCCTCGACTGATGGTCCCGGCTAGAACGTCTGCTTCCAAGACCCCTTGGCTCACCCGCACCAGGCGCTCCGGACTCGCTCCGATAAAGCTATCGCCTGATCCGTTCGCGATCGAGAAAGAGAAACAATCGGGGAATTTCTCCCGCAATCCGGCCAATGCCTCCAAGGGGTGTAACGGTGCGTCGGCCGTGAGGTCGATAGCTCGAGCCAAAACGATTTTGGCAAAATCACCGCGATCGATTGCCTCAACGGCGGTGGCCACGCTCGCCCTGAAATCGTTATCTTCGTTTTGGGAAAACCGCGAAGGGATCTCTCGGGTCGGTGCCGGATCACCCGAACCGTATCCGAACCCGGTAAAACGCGCATGAGCACGGAGTATCCGTTCGGCGAGATCAGTTAGATTCGACTGTTGATCGATCACAAAATTGGCCACGGCGGTGGTCACGGCTCCAGCGCGGGCCACCTGCCAGCGCGGGACAAAAGCGGTCAGCGCCGGAAAGGGTTCTTCGGGCGACATGGTCTCCTCAAACGTGGCGGCGACAAATACGTGAGGTCCGCCAAACGGAGCCCTCACTTCTCCCACTGCGATGGAATGGGCAAACGTAGTGTCGGCAAACTCCTGCAATCGAGCGAAGCGATCTTTCCCGTCAAACTTCAACTCGAGAGCAACTTCCGCGCCTGCTATCGCGGTCCCATCCGCGGGATGTTCAGCGTAAAAATGCGGGTGGCCGGGTTCATAAATAGCCTCAAGCACCGCCAATGGATCCAGGGCATCGACCGTGATGGTGATACTCACCAGTTGGGCGTGTTTTTTCGCTACGGCTACCGACTGACACCGCAACAGAAACGCCCGCAATGCTGAGGGAGAAGCGTTTTCAATGGGGTTTATCGGCAGGACTTTCATAACGGGCAGCCCCACATCATCGTGGTTCCGGTGTCGGACGCGAGCCGCTCAGCTCTTTTTCTCGGGCCGGGGGAACAGGATGCAAGTCTTCTCGACGGCGTTACCCGTGAGACGGTTGTCCCATACCAGTTCGTCCTTCCAGACCGGACCCGCCTCGTAAGAGAGAACCCCACGAATCTTCGCGACCGAACTCGGGGTCACGGCGAGGAATAAGCTGGAACCCAACCGGAGCGCTTCGGCCATCGTGGCGAGCGCGGTGCGGAGGAGTGCTTGATCAGCTGGATCCTCGGATTTGCCCAATTTCCAGGGCTCGCGTTGTTGGATGTAGGTATTGGTCGCGGTGATGAATGACATCGCCCGCTCCAAGCCCACGTTGAATTGGAATTGCTCGAAGAGCGGAATGGACTCGTCGCGGGCCTTCGTCCAGGCGGCCTGCAAGATCGCCTCGGGTTCACCTAATTCGGCCGGAGCCGGCACGATGGAGTCGGCGAACCGAGTCGTCATATTGAGCGTGCGGTTCACGAGGTTACCAAGATTGTTGGCGAGCTCGCTATTGTAGCGCACCAGAAACTGTTCCATCGAGAAGTCGCTGTCCTGCCCCACGCTCATCTCACGGATCAAAAAGTAGCGCAACGCATCGACTCCGAACTGATCAACAAACTGAGCAGGTTCGACGAAGTTTCCCGTGCTCTTGGACATCTTTGCCCCGTTGATCGACCACCAGCCGTGGGCCAAAATAGACTGAGGCAACGCGAGCCCACAGGCCTGCAGAATGATCGGCCAATAAACGGCGTGCGGCGGCACCAGGATGTCTTTGCCAATGACATGGAAAGAGGCGGGCCACATATCAGGTTGATCAGCTACCGCCGAGTAATAGTTGGTCAACGCATCAAACCAAACGTAAGTCACGAAATCGGGATCAAACGGCAACGGGATACCCCATTCGAGCCGTTCCTTGGGCCGAGATATACAAAGATCGTTGAGCGGTTCGGCCAAGAATTCGAGAACCTGCTTGGCCCGATAACGCGGGATGATGAATTCCGGGTGGGTTTTGATGTGTTCGATCAGCCATTCTTGGTAGCCCGCCAGTTTGAAGAAATAGTTGGATTCGGTGATCTGGGTGACCTCTCCGTAAATCTCGGGCCAACTGCCATCCTCGTTACGATCTTTGTCCTGTAAGAACTGCTCTTGGCGCGTGGAGTAGTAACCTTCGTATTCAGCTTTATAGATCTCACCTTTATCAAACAGCTGCAGCAGCAGCGCACAGACCACCTTCTTGTGGCGTGTTTCGGTGGTGCGAATGAAGTCGTCGTTGGAGATTTCCAGCTTCTCACACATTGCCTTAAATTCGGGTGCAATACCGTCTACATAGTCCTGTGGTTCTATGCCCTGAGCCCGGGCACTCTGCTGGATCTTTTGACCGTGTTCGTCGGTTCCAGTGAGGAAATAAACCTTCTCTCCCATCATCCGGCGAAAACGGGCAATGACGTCCGTCAGCACTTTTTCGTAGGCGTGGCCCAAGTGTGGCGAACCGTTCACGTAGTCGATCGCGGTGGTGATATAAAAGGTCTTCATGGGTTTAGCGTGATACCGAAAGCCACCCTCGCCTGCTTGTCGAAGGTTTTGACGTCTTTGCCGCGGCGGTCATCAATAGGATTTCAGATGACCCCGATCATTCGGCTATTGTCCTTCATCCTCGTGTTCTTGCTGGCGCTTATATTGGCCGCCACGGCCACGCGTTTTTCAGTCGGGCAAACCACTACGACTGCCCGCACCGAATCGTTCGAGCCCGGCGAATCGAGTTCGGCTCGGAGCAATTGGGGCGTCTTTTCATTACTCGATCGAAGTGTCCTAGCCCTCAGCGTCTCGGCCCTGATTGTCGCAATCGTGCTGGTATTCCTACTGGGAGGTCGAGCGCGCCGTCCCAGTGGAACGCGAGCGCCGTTCAGCTCGCGAGAACGAGAACGCAGGAGTCTCGATCTTCTGGCCACCACGTCCGCTCGCGCCCAATAAGAGATCGATCGCGAGCGAGATGAGCGAGGAAAGGCTCAAGCTGATGCTCAACAAAGACTGCAATTACTGAATCGAGCACTCGAAGAGAAGATCCGATTTGGTCGCGATTTACACGATGGCGTCATTCAATCCCTCTATGCCACGGGACTCACCCTCGAGTCGGCCAAGCTCCAAGTTTCGACCAAACCAGCGGCTGCGGTGAATCAGTTGGAGCAGAGTATTTCGCTGATAAATCGGATTATCACTGATATCCGTGGTTATATTTCCGATTTATCTCCCCGTTCGGTTCGACGCGATTCACTCGCCACCACGTCACCAAATTGGCCCAAGCCAAGGCGCGGTGGCTGAGTAGTCGTTTTGTATCAGCAGGCAACACGCCGAAAGTCTCATTGGAACCGTTCGGAATAAACAACGGATCATACCCGAAGCCGCCGCTTCCTTGAGGTTGATGGGCGAGAACCCCATGGCACTCACCTCTGAATGCGTGCTCATCCTCATCGCTACATTGCAGATGGAGCACGCATACGTAATAAGCTGAACGTTTCGCCAGCGGAACGTCCGTCATCTCAGTGACTAGCTTGGCTAGGTTCAGGTCATCATCCGCTTGAGGTCCCGCAAAGTATGCGGATTCAACTCCCGGGGCACCATCCAAAGCATCCACGCAAATTCCACTATCGTCGGAAACAATCCAGGCTCCGTCGGGAACAAGAGACTTAAGTGCTAACGCCTTTTTCCTAGCATTACCTTCAAATGTTCCGGTGTCTTCCACCACCTCGGGCATGCCACCTAAGGTTGCCGCCGAATGAAACTTCATCGGCAATTCGGCTTCATCGGCAAGCTCCTGAAGCTCACGCACTTTGTGGGAATTTCCCGAAGCAAGGTAAAGGGACTGCGGTTGAATCATGTTCGGGAAAAAATGGTTTCGTCCACCTGCACTCGATCAGGATACTGCACGTGTCCTCTCATCAGCTGATCGTCACCGAATGATTCATGTTTCACCTCAGACAACTGAACCGCATCGGCTAACTTTTCTGTTCTTAATCCGGTGAATCCATTTTTCCCCTTTTCATCCGCGAACAAAATCGGAGCCCGGTAGTTGAAAAGATAATCGAGCTCTCGAGAACGCAGCAAATTACCGATCAACCGCGCGCCACCCTCCACGTAAACTCCACTGATTTTATGTTCAGCACATTTCTGCTTAAAATCAGCAAATGCCACCCGCTGCGTATCGGAGGGAATCACCCATACGGTAATACCGAGTTCTCGCAATTTTCGCACGTAACCCAAGCCACCATGCGGTGTGGTAACCACAATGGTTTTGTCCCGAAACTCGTCCGTGTAGACGTTCGGCATGTTCCGGTCTACGACGGTCCGTAGTAATCCATCGAAAACGAATCGGATCGGACACCATTCCTCCGCCCCTTCCATTCTGGCGGTGAGTCTCGGGTTGTCGTCCAAGACGGTCATGGCACCAACTGCGATTGCGGGGAAAAGGCGTCGCCAGCGATGAACGTCTTCTCGTGATTTTTCGTTAGTGATCCATTTCGATTCGCCGGAACGGGTCGCGATTTGTCCGTCGATGGTCACGGCCGTTTTTCCGGCAATCAGAGGCTGCCCGGTGGCGATCCAGTGATTGAAGATCAAATTTAGATCGAGGCACTCCGATTCCAAGATTCCCGTAGAAACCGATATTCCAGCCGCTTCCAGAATCGGGATAGCTGCCCCGGCGTGATCCGGATTCGGGTCTAATGCTCCAATCACCACATTTTTAATTTTGGCTGCAATGATCGCCTCGCAGCATGAGCCGGTGCGGCCAGCGGTTGAGCACGGCTCAAGTGTTACGTAGAGTGTGGCATTGCGAGCTGTCTTCCGGCCAAGATCAGTAAGGGCTTCGCGTTCAGCGTGGGGGCCACCATCACTGCGATGCCATCCCTCAGCCACGATCTTACCACGCTCGACGATAACCGCTCCGACTAAGGGATTGGGGGCGGTCTCGCCCCACCCCTGCTTCGCGAGCTCGATGGCCCGTTCCATAAATTTGTGAGCTTCAGGCTGGGACATGGGGATTGCTTTCTTTTTCGGTGGCCACGGTGGTCGTGGGCCCGTGCCCGGGATAAAGTTTCGTTTGACAAGGAAGACTGTAAATCTGACTACGGATGGCGGTCTCGAGCTGGGTAAACGAGCCACCTGGTAAATCAGTGCGCCCGATACTGCCGGCGAAAATTACATCTCCAACGAATGCGATTTCCGCTTCGCCGAATACAAACATGACATTCCCTGGGCAGTGGCCCGGCACGTGTCTGACTGCGACACTCTGCCCCAGAGCCTCAAGACTGTCTCCGGCCGAAATCCAGCGGTCTACCGCGATTCCTTCGAGCCCCAGTTTCTCCCCCATAAAGTCGTCCATAACCTCAGGGGTCTCGATCAAGATTTGGTCGGCCCGATGCGCCAGAACGTTGGCTCCCGTTTGCCGCACCACCTCAGCACCTCCCTGAGTGTGATCCCAATGACCATGCGTGATCCAGAGCTCAGTCAGGGCGAGACCTCCTGCTTTCAGGATCGGTTCGATCTTGGGCCAAATATCACCAGGAGCATCGATCAGGATCGCTTCTTTCCGGGCAGAGTCGGTTAGCAGATAGGCGTTGGTCTGAATCAGACCCGAGGGAATCGTTTGCACGTTCATTCGCAGCGAAGAGATCGGAAAATGGACCCAGTCTGCAACGATCAATTCACTCTTTGCATTGGCGGCTTGCCTAGAACGGTCTGCGCCACTCACGATTTCTAGTTAATCATGTCGACACTCAAGTTTGCCGTTCTTCCAGGAGACTACATTGGCCCCGAGGTTATGACCGAGGCGCTCCGCGTTTTGGAGACCGCTGCGGCTGGCGCAGGCCTTTCGCTGCAATATGCCACCGCCGACGTCGGCGGAGCTGGCATCGATAATCACGGGAAGGCTCTGCCAGACAGCACTCTAGAAGTGTGCCAGAACGCGGATGCCATTTTGTTTGGATCTGTCGGAGGACCAAAATGGGAAACGCTCCCCCCTAAGGAACAGCCCGAACGCGCTGCCCTGCTCCCTCTGCGCAAGGCATTTAGCCTATTTGCGAATATTCGCCCGGGATTACTTTACTCGGAACTGACCGACGCTTCTCCCCTCAAACTTGAACGAATTCCTGAAGGAATTGATATCGTTTGTATTCGGGAATTGACCGGGGGCATTTACTTCGGCCAACCCAAATCCACCGTGCAATTGGAGAATGGAGAATTTCAGGCGATTGATACGATGGTTTACCAAACCAGCGAAATTGAGCGGATCGCTGAAGTTGCAGCCGTAACCGCCAAGGCTCGCGATGGTCGGGTGTGCTCCGTGGACAAGGCCAATGTGCTCGAGACATCCGTATTGTGGCGCAAGACCGTCATCGAATACTTCGCCAAGAACCATCCGGACCTCGAGTTATCTCACATGTATGTGGACAATGCCGCCATGCAGTTGGCTCGTGATCCCAACCAGTTCGACGTGCTTTTCACCGAGAATATGTTCGGTGATATTTTGTCGGATGAGATGGCCGTCATTTGCGGTTCTCTGGGGATGATGAGCAGTGCCTCCCTCGGCACCCAACAGAACTCCCATGATCTGCCATTTGGGTTATTTGAGCCCGCAGGAGGCACTGCACCCGATATCGCGGGCAAAGGGGTCGCCAATCCCTGCGCTCAAATCCTCTCGGGAGCGATGATGCTTCGCTACAGTTTCGGGCAGCTGCAACTCGCTAGTGAAATCGAAAATGCCGTGCGGAAGACCGTAACCATTGACGGCCTTCGCACCGGCGATATCGCCTTTGGCTGTGAGCCGGTCGGCACCGTTGCGATGGCTGATGCCATTATCGCTAATCTCTGAATTTAGTAATACCGAAATGCACGGACATCTCCCCACCACCCCAGCGCAGGTTATACCTTACTGTGTTTGGGTGATTCGGCTATTTCGTGATAACATTCTCATCTTATGACCAGCGCTGAAATTCGTCAGTCGTTCCTCGATTTTTTCGCCTCGAAACAGCACACCATCGTGCCGTCGGCCTCCTTGATGCCTGATTCTCCCGGATTGTTGTTCACCAACGCCGGCATGAATCAGTTCGTGCCGATTTTCCTCGGCGAACAAGCTCCCGCCGTCACCAGTTGGGCCGGAGCCATTCCTGCCGTTGATACCCGTGCGGCCGATACCCAGAAATGTATTCGAGCTGGCGGCAAACACAACGACCTCGAGGACGTCGGCTACGACACCTACCACCACACGCTCTTCGAGATGCTGGGGAATTGGTCGTTCGGCGATTACTTCAAGGAGGAGTCGATCACTTGGGGCTGGGAACTTTTGACCAAGGTATGGGGCATTCCGGCCAAGCGTCTCTTCGCGACCGTTTATTCGCCTGATCAAGCCGCCGGAGATCCCTCCGAATTCGACACTGAGGCCCACGCCATCTGGAAGGCCATCTTCGAAGCCGAAGGGCTCGATCCCGCCGTGCACATCCTCAACGGCAATAAGAAGGACAATTTTTGGATGATGGGCGAAACGGGCCCCTGTGGTCCATGTTCTGAGCTTCACTTCAATCTCCGCCTTTCCGACGACGAAGCCGAAGGTCGTTCCCGCGTTAACGCGGACGACCCTCGCTGCATCGAGATCTGGAATCACGTTTTCATCCAATTTAACGCCAATGCGGACGGCACATTTTCTCCTCTTGCCGCCAAACACGTCGACACCGGCATGGGCTTCGAGCGCGTCGCGGGGATTCACGCCTGCACCCATGGGTTCACCGACTTCACCGCTGAACCGTCCAACTACGCTGCCGACGTATTTGCCCCACTCTTTGCTAAAGTCACCGAACTCTCGGGTAAAAGCTATGCATCGACGGTTCCCACAAAGCGCGAAGGTCTGACCGAGCAGGAGAATACCGACATCGCGTTTCGCGTATTGGCTGACCATGCCCGAACTATCAGTTGCGCGATCGCCGACAATATCATGCCCGGCAATGAGGGCCGTAACTACGTCATCCGTCGCATTCTCCGACGAGGTATACTCTACGGAAAAAAACTCGGACTCGAAACCGGCTTCTTCACTCAACTCGTCCCTGCCGTGGTCGAGTCCCTCGGCCCCGTCTTTCCCGAACTCGTCGAAAAGCAGACCCTCATCAGCAAGGTCATCAAGGGCGAAGAAGAGAGCTTTGGCCGGACGCTGGATCGGGGACTGGCAGAATTCAATCAAGCGCTCACCGACAGCCGGGTAAACGATGCGAAGGAATTAGGCGGTAACATAGCTTTTAAGCTCTACGATACTTTCGGCTTCCCACTCGACATGACCCAGCTGCTTGCCACGGAGCGTGGCCTCACCGTCGATGTGGATGGCTTCAAAACCTTCATGGAGCAACAACGTGATCGTGCGCGTGCGGCCCAGAAGAAAGAAGTCATCGTCGCTACGACCAAAGATGATGATCAGGTCGATCATGTCGCCACGAATTTTACGGGCTACGACCTCGTAAACCTCACGGAATACGAAACTGAGTTGGTCGATGTTGTCGCGGCTAAGGATGCGACCTATCTTGTTTTCGAATCTTCCCCTTTCTACGCCGAGATGGGTGGGCAAGCGGGGGATGCGGGCATCGCTATCATCGGCGAATCAACCGTTTCTATCGTCGACACGATCAAAGACAAAGCCGGTCGTTTCCTGCATAAGATTGGTGGCAAGGTCGACGTCGAGGCGGGTGCACCCGCGACTCTGAGTGTCGACCTCACTCGCCGCCGTGCGATTTCCCGTCACCACAGTGCAACGCATCTGATCCATGGGGCATTGCGCGAGGTATTGGGCACCCATGTGCACCAAGCCGGGACGCATAAGACACCAGAGCGTCTGCGCTTTGACTTCGCCCATTTTGAGGCCATGACGCCTGAGCAAATTTCGGAAGTAGAGCAGATCGTTAATGCGCAGGTTATCGACAACGCCATCGTTAAAAACTACGAGACCGAGTTTGATAATAAACCGGAAGGCACTCTGGCCTTCTTCGGCGAAAAATACGGTCGCATCGTGCGGGTCGTTGATATTGGTGGCTACAGCGTTGAACTCTGCGGCGGCACTCATGTGCAAACTGCAGGTGAAATTGGCCTGATCAAGATTGTCAGTGAATCTGCTATTGCCGCTGGCACCCGTCGGATCGAGGCGGTGGCTGGCGCCGCGGCATACACTTTTGTTACCGAACACGAAGCCGTGCTACGTGCCGTCAGTGGCAAACTCAACGCCGGTCCCCTAGACGTAAACACGAAGCTCGACGCTCTGCTCGCTCAAAAGGCCGCAATTGACCTCAAGCTGAAGGCGTTCGAGCAAAAGGCTGCCGCTAACCAAGCGGAGGATCTGATCGCTAACGCCGTGGAACGTGATGGCCTGCGTTGGATTTCGAGTAAAGTTGTGGCGGCCAATCCCAACACCCTACGGGCCTTGGGGTCGCAAATTATCGGTCAACTTGAAGATGGTGTGGTCATCCTCGGTGCGGCTTTCGGCGAGAAAGTATCGGTCGTCGCATTCTGTAGCCCGGCGGCCATCGCGGCGGGACATCAGGCGGGTAAGTTAGTCTCAGAACGTTCGATCGCCCTTGGCGGTAAAGGTGGAGGTAAGCCCGACTTCGCTATGGGGGGCGGCCGCGATTCCAGCAAACTCGATGAGGTGTTAACTTTGGGTTAGTGCTAGGCCCGCTTCATTCGTTAAGATCCCTACCGAACCCTGCTATCTGACGCTGTGCCTGAATCGGATTCATTCAAAGAGTGGTTCAACGCGGATCGCTACCATTCGATTGCAAACGCTTTGGCCAAGGCTTGCCGGACGTTTGATAAAAAAATGTTTCTCCAGATGACCCTGAATGGTCTGAAGAAACGTGAGCTCATGACGCGATTGCGGCAGACCTCAATCGCCGCAGCGGCGAGCGTGCCGGGAGACTATCCGCAGCAACTCAAAGTGATTCGTAAAATCGCCGGCCCCGAAGCCAACGGGATGATCGGAGATTGGTATTCTGATTTCGTCGGCCAGTTTGGAGTGAATTATCCAGAATTGTCCCTGCCGGCATTAAGCTATTTTACCCAATTCGGCTCCGCAGAATTCGCGATCCGGGAGTTTTTGATTCGATCCCCCAAGCAAACTCTCAAAGTAATGCTGCAATGGTCGAAGGACGATGATGAACACGTGCGCCGCCTAGCCAGCGAAGGTTCCCGCCCCCGATTACCTTGGGGCAAGCGATTAGGTCTCCTAGTGATCGATCCCAAGCCAACCCGCCGAATCCTGGAGAATCTTCGCAACGACGAGTCGCTCTACGTGCGCAAGTCTGTAGCCAATCACTTGAACGACATTGCGAAAGACCATCCCGACTATGTCATGGATCTCGTTGAGAGCTGGGACCAGGGACAGCCCCATGTCTCGTGGATTACGCGGCATGGGTTGCGCACGTTGATAAAGAAAGCGCACCCCCGAACCTTGAAGTTTCTCGGAGTGGGTGACCCTCCAAAACTTGCCCAACTCGACTTCGCCGTTTCACCCGGGCGAATCAAATTGGGCGAACGGATTGAACTTCGTCTATCAATAACCTCGGCGAGTCGAACCCCGCAAACCCTACTCATCGATTACGTGATTCATTACGTGAAAGCCAATGGCTCCACGAGTGCCAAGGTCTTCAAGTGGAAACAAATCATGCTAGCCGCCGGCAGCTCCCTTTCGTTGCTTAAAAGACAAACAATTAGGGGTTTCAGCACGCGAAAGCACTACCCCGGTCTCCATCCGGTCGAAATTCAAATCAATGGCCGCAGATTGACCGCTGACGCATTTCAGCTTCGTCTCTAATTAGATTCCTTTCACTCTCCTCGGGTTGACGCTTACGCGCCAGACTTCCGACTCTGATTCTCCGATATGATCTCATACGCCACTCCCAACTTGGCTGCCCACCCACCCCGCAGTCCTCGGATGCGATTGGGTGGATTTGTGCACCTCCCCCGCCTTTTGGATAAAACGCGTGCCTCGATTGTGAAACAATTGGGGGACTACTCTTTCCCGTGCGCCCTTGATCAACGTGTTTTGAGTTTCATGGGCATTGAAGCCGAGGAGTTTATCTCGGCGGTGCGCAGCGGAAAGTCTGACTCCGAAATGCTGGAATGGATCTTGGGTCGTCTCACTCCGGCACGACGCCCCCACGAGATCGTAGCATGGTCCGATTGGTTAGAAAACGTCGCTCCCGGAGATGCGCAACGACACGAGAATTTTGCGAATGAAATTCGTCGATTGGCCCCAGCTCGCAATGACATCGTCACGACCTTTGATCGATTGGAATTGGATGACTATGTGTCATTCGGCGGGCGCGGGTAATCAGAATTTCGTAATTCGATGAATTCAGGGCCAACTCAAACCGTCATTCTGGCGTTCAACCGTAATAATCAATTGGCTGTGCGCCGATTGGGTTCGCAAGCTGGCCTCGCTTTCTTGGGAGCCGATTCTGCGATGGCATTAAGTCGACTCGAAGAATCATTTCCCGGATCTCCGGAACCACGGCCACTAATGGAAACAAAATGTGCTGCCGGAAATTTCACCGTATCCGCTGTTCAAGTATCATCCGAAACCCGGGATCGGGAAATTCGCTTTGAATCGATTGAGAGTCTCGACAGCGCGACATTCCGCTCTTCGCCCGTGCTGACGGCCATTACGTCGGATTTAGAACAACATCTGGTCCGGATTCCGTATCTTCACTTAGGCGAAAACGATTTCATCTATAAGTTCCGACCAGGGAAGGAGCGAAACCCCGCGATCTATGCGAATGATCACGTTTCGAGCGCACTTTACCAATCCAAGCTTTGTGCCGCAATTAAAGCGCTCGCTCGCCAACACGAACGCACCGCCACCGCTCCAGTTTCTCTGCTTCTGTAGGCGGGCGGCGCTCCTTCCAATCGCTCGGCTCCTCATGCCGGATGAATCTCGTCATCTTCTGACTATACTC
>MEHZ011582877.1_pt1 | contig 43392 bp, 37 predicted proteins | sample 897221 | NCBI WGS metagenome assembly MEHZ01 (sample SAMN05514161, study PRJNA337945) | marine metagenome | isolation source: marine surface water | place: Arctic Ocean | collected 2007-12-13 | reverse complement strand
AATGTGAAATCCTTCTCCTAATGGTGGCTCGTCAACAACAACTCCTCCTCCAAAGGTTTTAAATAAAACTCCAGCTTCTCCATAACCAATATTTATAGAAGATTTGGAAATAAAAATAAGTAGGACAACGACTAATAATATAATTGGTAGTCCAATTTTGGGTAATTTTTGCATAATATAATTTTAAATTAAGTTAGGTTAACATTCCTCCATCTACATGAAGTACTTGACCAGTTATATAACTGGACAAATCAGAAGCCAAAAACACACAGGCATTGGCTACATCTTCAGGTTGTCCTCCTCTTTTGAGAGGAATTCCTTCGCGCCATCCTTGGACTATGTCCTCGGAAAGCTTTTCTGTCATTTTAGTTTCAATAAAACCAGGTGCAATAACATTAGATCTTATATTTCGTGATCCTAATTCTAGTGCTACTGATTTAGAAAAACCGATCATTCCTGCTTTCGAAGCAGCATAATTTGATTGACCTGCGTTTCCTTTAACACCAACCACAGAACTCATATGAATAAGTGATCCATGGCGTTGTTTTAAAAAAGTGCGTTGTACCGCTTTAGTCATATTAAAAATTGACTTTAAGTTAACCTCAATTACTTGATCAAAGTCTTCTTCACTCATTCGCATTAAGAGATTATCCTTAGTAATTCCAGCGTTATTTACTAATATATCCAAACTTCCAAAGTCTGAAAGAACATCCTCTACTAATTGTTGTGCTTGATCAAAACTAGCCGCATTACTTTGATAGCCTTTTACTTTTACTCCAGCTGTGCTGAATTCAGCTATTAGGCTTTCTGCCTCTAATCTGTTACTGTTATATGTAAAAGCAACATTACAACCCTGTTGAATAAAAGTTTTGGCAATACCTCTACCTATTCCTCTGCTTGCACCTGTAATAATTGCTGTTTTTCCTATTAGTAAATTCATAATCTTAAGCTAATACTTCTGTAACTTTAGCACCAATTTGAGCGGGCGAATCCACCACATGGATTCCACACTGACGCATAATCCTTTTTTTTGCTTCCGCTGTATCCTCACTACCTCCTACAATAGCTCCTGCATGACCCATCGTCCTTCCTTTAGGCGCAGTTTCTCCCGCAATAAATCCAATTACAGGTTTTTTATTTCCTGTATCTTTAATCCATTGGGCAGCATCTGCTTCCAACTGACCGCCAATTTCACCAATCATCACTATGCAATCAGTTTCAGGATCGTTCATGAAAAGTTCAACAGCATCTTTGGTTGTTGTTCCAATGATAGGATCTCCTCCTATCCCAATAGCCGTCGAAATACCCAGACCTTGAGCTACAACTTGGTCCGAAGCTTCATAAGTTAATGTTCCTGATTTAGATACAATTCCAACTTTCCCTTTTTTAAAGACAAAGCCTGGCATTATTCCCACTTTTGCCTCTCCAGGTGTAATTACACCGGGACAATTAGGACCAATTAAGATAGCTCCTTGATCTTTAATATAGGCATATGCCTTGGTCATATCATTAATCGGAATTCCCTCAGTAATGGTTATAATAACTTTTATTCCCGCCTCTGCAGCTTCCATAATGGCATCTGCGGCAAAAGCCGGAGGAACAAATATAATTGTTGTATCTGCACCAACTTTTTTAACAGCTTCAGCTACACTATTAAAAACAGGTTTGTCTAGATGGATCTGGCCTCCTTTTCCAGGAGTAACTCCACCAATAATATTAGTTCCATACTCAATCATTTGGGTGGCATGGAAGGTTCCTTCACCACCAGTAAAACCTTGTACAATTATTTTAGAATTCTTATTTACAAGTACACTCATATTTAGTTTTTATTTAGCTTTAAAAATTATTCTTTTACCCTTTCTATATAACTTCCTTTTTCAGTATCTACTTTAATTTTATCTCCTTCATTTATAAAGAGAGGTACATTAATTGAAGCGCCTGTTTCAACTTTTGCTGGCTTTGTAGCGTTAGTTGCTGTATTTCCTTTTACGCCAGGTTCAGTATGGCTTACCTCCAACACAACACTTGCAGGCATATCTACAGACAAAGGCATTCCGTCTTCTGTATTAATAGAAATAGAAACCAATTCACCTTCCTTCATTAACTCAGGAGCATCTAGCACTGACTCTTCAACTGTAATTTGATTGTAATCATCTGTATTCATGAAATTATATTGCTCTCCATCGCGATACAAAAACTGATACTTTTGTGTTTCAACCCGTATATCTTCAATTTTATGTCCAGCAGAAAATGTGTTGTCTAAAACTTTTCCTGAAGTGACACTTTTCAATTTAGTTCTAACAAAAGCAGGGCCCTTTCCTGGTTTGACATGCAAAAATTCAATGATTTTATAAATATCATTATTATATTTAATGCACAATCCTTTTCTAATGTCCGAAGTAGATATCATAATCTTAAGTTTAGTTTTCTATAAATAGCCTTTCATTATTCCGCGTCTTGAATTATTTACAAACTGTAAAATCTTATCCCGCTCTGGGGTAGCAATTATTTCTGCTTCAATAACTCGAATAGCTTGTGATATATTCTTTTTTTGTTGGAATAGTATACGATATATAGCTTGTATTTCTTGAATTTTTTCTGAATCAAAACCTTTTCGCCTGAGTCCAATTGAATTCACACCCATATATGACAATGGTTCACGTGCCGCTTTCACAAAAGGAGGAACATCTTTACGCACCAAAGATCCACCAGAAATAAAAGCAAAATCTCCAATGGAACAAAACTGATGAATTGCCGCCAAGCCAGCCAAAACTACATTATCACCTACTTCTATATGCCCTGCAAGAGTACTATTATTGGAGAATACGCAATAGTTTCCAATAGTACAGTCGTGAGCAATATGAGAATACGCCATAATTAGGCAGTTTTTTCCAATTTTAGTAATGCCTTTACTTGCAGTTCCTCTGTTAATAGTGACACATTCGCGAATTGTAGTATTATCTCCAATTATAGCTAACGAATCCTCACCATCAAACTTTAAGTCTTGTGGCACACCGCTAATTACAGCTCCAGGGAATATCTTACAATTCTTCCCAATTCTTGCTCCCGACATTATGGTAACATTTGAGCCTATCCAAGTTCCCTCACCAATTTCAACGTTTTTATAAATCGTACTAAAGGGCTCAACAATTACGTTATCTGCAACTTTAGCGTCAGAATGAATATAAGAAAGCGGCTGTATCATCAACTGTATTTTAAGATTCTCTTCGTTTAATTTGCGCCATCATGTCACCCTGACTGACCAACTGATTATTAACAAACGCATTAGCTCTCATGTTGCAAATACCACGCCGTATTGGAGTAATCAATTCTAATTTGAAAACCAAAGTATCACCTGGATAGACTGGACGTTTGAATTTAACATTATCTATTTTCATGAAAAAAGTTAAATAATTTTCAGGATCCGGTACTGTATTTAGCACCAAAACACCTCCCGCTTGAGCCATAGCTTCTATTTGTAAAACTCCAGGCATTACTGGAGCTCCAGGGTAGTGTCCTTGAAAAAACGGTTCGTTCATAGTCACATTTTTTAATCCAACAACATGTCGATCGGACAATTCAATAATTTTATCTACAAGTAAAAAAGGAGGCCTATGCGGAAGAATATCCATTATTTGGTTAACATCCATTACTGGCGGTTCATTGAGATTTATAACTGGGGCGTTTGATTTACGATTTTCTCGAATTATAAGAGATATCTGTTTAGCAAAGTCCGTATTAATTTTGTGTCCTGGTTTAGTTGCAATTACTCTTCCTTGAACTGGCATTCCAATTAATGCAAGATCTCCAATAACGTCCATCAGTTTGTGACGAGCAGCCTCATTTGGATGATGTAGGGTTAAATTATTCAAAATTCCATTGGGTTTTACTGAAATATCATCCTTACCAAATACATCTTTGAGTCGTTCCATATTTTTCTCCGCTATAGGCTTATCGACATAAATAATTGCATTGTTAAGATCACCTCCTCTAATTAAGCCATTATCTAAAAGCATTTCTAATTCATGTAAGAAACTAAACGTTCTGGAAGAACCAATTTCAGTCGCAAAGTCATCTATCTTTGATAAAGTTGCGTTTTGAGTTCCCAAAACCTTGGTTTCAAAATCAATCATAACAGTAAAAGAGAGCTCATCTGCTGGAAGTAGTATGATTTCACTACCCGATTCTTCATCTATATGACGAATAACATCTTGAACAACAAAAACTTCCTGAAGTTTATCTTGTTCCTTGACACCTCCTTTTTGTATTGCTTCTAAAAATAACTTAGAAGAACCGTCCATGATCGGCAACTCGGCTCCATTAATATCTAAATAGCAATTATTAATTGAAGAACCGACAAGAGCGGCAAGTAAATGTTCCGTTGTTTGAATTTCAACCTCTCCTTTTTTGAGTGTTGTACTCCTCTCTGTTTTACTCACAAAACAGGACAAAGCAGGAATTTCTTCTACAGGATCTAAATCTACTCTTCGAAAGATAAATCCTGAATTTTCCGGGGCAGGCCTAAGATTTAATTCAATTTCTTTACCAGAATGTAAGCCAATTCCATTTAAACAAACATCTTTAGCTAAGGTTATTTGCGGTTTCGTTTCTTTTATCATGGTTTTAATAATTGTTCTAGTTTTCTTATCCGTGCTTCAATTTTAGGGAATTGCTTAAAAAGTGCATAGGATTTATAATAAGATCTATAATCCATAGCTGGATTACCCTGAAAATCACCTGAATTTTTAATGCTTTTAGTTACTCCTGTTTTACCTTGCAATCGAACACCATCTCCTATAGTTAAATGTCCTGCGAATCCAACTTGACCTCCAATTACACAGCGTGAACCAATTCTGGTAGAACCCGAAACCCCAGTTTGTGCAGCAATGACAGTATGAGGGCCAATTTTTACATTATGTCCAATTTGCACCAAATTGTCAATCTTAACACCTGTTTCAATTAATGTATCTCCCAAGGTTGCTCTATCTATCGTTGAATTTGCACCAATTTCAACATTATCTTTAATTACTACTCTGCCAAGTTGTGGGATTTTCATATAAACACCTGAATCTTGAGGTGCAAATCCAAAACCATCTGAACCTATAACAACTCCACTATGTAAAATACAATTAGCTCCAATCTGACATTTATCTAACAAAGTAACATTAGGATTTAATACTGTGTTTTTACCGATGAAAACTGTATCTCCTAAAAAACAGTTAGAATGAATTTGAACCCCTTCTTCAATATTGCAATCCCCTATGGTTACATTTGGACCGACGTAAACATTATCAGCTAATTTTGCTAAGGGACTAATTACAGCACTTTTATGTATGCCATATAAGACTTTGTTTGTTTGTTTAGCTTCATCAAACAATAAAGTTGTGAAAGAAGCATATGGATCATCAACTCTTATTAAGGCACATTTTACAGGAGCATCTAACTTAAAATTTTTATGAATCAACACTGCAGAGGCATTTGTTTTATATAGATAAGGAGTGTATTTTTTATTTGCCAAAAAACTCAATGATCCTGACTGAGCATCTTCAATTTTGGAGAGTTGAGTAATCTTAAAATTAACATCATCTTCAATTGATCCTTTGAGTTTTAGCGCTATCTCTTTAAGGGATAAATTCATGAAGCAAAAATAAGAATTTATAAACAACTATTTGCTTTGGGATAACACAAATAATATTTAAGAATAGGCTTAGAGAATTGTTCAAAATCAAGATAATTGATTGCTGATGCAATGGAATTAATTTTTCCAGATTTATCTTGTAATAATATTTGTGCTTGATCGGAAACATATGTTTGGTTTGAAACACTGCCTGTAAACACAAAATTATCTGAAATATTTTTATTAAAAATAGAAGCGTTTAAACGTTTTTTTTTATTGGTTAATTCTTTGTTATCAAAAGGATCAGACTGTAATTTTACTTTTGGTAAATTTCTTTTTATTAGTTGATTAGATAAAGAACTTAAAACTACATCTTTATGTTTTACCCAGTTTTTCAAAAGAAATAAGATGTCCGAGTCATCAAGTGCTAGATACCTCGTCAAAGTGTTTTTATCAAGTATAATATCATTATTCAACCCAAAAAAGTGAAAAAAGGGATGTGTTTCAGTAATGTGCTCAGATCTATTTTCAACAAGTATTCTGAAATGAGAAAGAACTTTGACAAGAATCAGTTCTGCAGCAAGGCTAGTTTTGTGAAGGTAAACTTGCCAATACATTAATCTTCTTGCTAATAGAAATTTCTCAAGAGAATGAACTCCTTTACTTTCAAACACCAATTCTTCATCAAAAACATTCATCATTGCTAATATTCGGTCTGTATTGATATTTCCTTCTGTAACTCCTGTATAAAAACTATCTCGTTTTAAATAATCCAAACGATCAACATCTACCTGTCCAGAAACTAACTGATGCATAAATTTTCTGTGATATTCATTTTTAAAAATCTGCAGTGCTAAATCTAAAGCACCGTTAAATTCTTTATTTAACATTTTTATAACTCGAATAGAAACTTCCTCGTGACAAACCCCTGGAATGAGAACTTTTTCAGTTGCATGCGAAAAAGGTCCGTGTCCAATATCATGCAATAAAATAGCTATTTGCATCGCCTCCTGTTCTTCTTTAGTGATATTAATTTTTTTATTTTTAAGAACCACTATAGCTTTTTGCATAATGTGCATAGCTCCAATTGCATGTTCAAAACGAGTGTGATGTGCACCCGGATAAACCAGACTTGAAAGACCCATTTGAGAAATCCTTCTAAGTCTCTGAAAGTAAGGATGATTGATAAGTTCTAATATCAATTCGGATTGAATGGCAATAAATCCATAAATTGGGTCGTTAAATAATGAGTTCTTGAAAGACACGTTACAGTCAAATTTTTGTCAAAGATAACAAATGGATCGTATTAAAGTTTTATGGGTAGATGATGAAATTGAAATGCTCAAGCCTCATTTTCTTTTTTTGGAAAAAAGAGGTTATTCTCTAATGGCCTGCACCAATGGTCAAGATTCTCTAGATTTAATTGAAGTTCATCAATTTGATATTATTTTACTAGACGAAAATATGCCCGGGCTAAACGGTTTAGAAACTTTAGCAGAAATAAAAAATAAAAAACCCAATCTTCCTGTGATAATGATCACTAAAAATGAAGAAGAAAAAATTATGGAAGATGCAATTGGATCCAAAATATCAGATTACCTTATAAAGCCTGTTAATCCTAATCAAATCCTTCTATCGCTTAAAAAAATTTTAAATCAAAGAGATCTTATTACTAATAAAACAATTCAAAGTTATCAGCAAGAATTTGGTAAAATAACAGAATCCTTAGTTGACTTGGATTCCTATCAAGATTGGAATGAGTATTTTAAAAAGTTAATGTACTGGGAACTTGAATTAGAAACAATAGAAGACAAGAGTCTTTTTAAGATATTTGAAACACAAATGAAAGAGGCTAATGCCCAGTTTGCTAAATTCATTAAGTCAAATTATTCAAACTGGATGCAAGGTAAAAAAGGACCTGTTTTATCTCATGATGTTTTTCAAAAATATGTCATTCCCGAATTAAGTAAAAACCAACCTACACTCTTAATTTTAATTGATAATCTTCGATATGACCAATGGAAAACTATTGTTCCTGAAATTAGAAATAATTACACTATTGAGCAAGAATATACTTATTTCAGCATATTACCTACAGCTACACAATATGCTAGAAATTCCTTTTTCTCTGGCCTTACACCCCTTGAGATTGAAAAAAGGTTTCCCAAGTGGTGGAAAAACGATACCGATGAAGGAGGTAAAAACCTTTATGAAAAAGAATTATTGGAAGCACAATGTGAACGCTTAAATTTTAAAAGACCAATTAGCTACCATAAAATTACTCAGGCCCAACATAGTCAAAAATTAATTAAAAGCTTACAAAATCACACACATGAAGGCTTAACCACTGTTGTTTATAATTTTGTAGATATGATTTCTCATGCAAAAACCGAAATGGAAGTAATTAAAGAATTAGCACCAGACAATAAAGCTTACCGCTCTATTACCCTTAGCTGGTTTAAAAACAGTCCACTAAAAGATTTACTGAAAAAAGCAGCAGATCTAGGATTTAAAGTGCTTTTGACTACTGACCATGGTTCTATTAATGTTGGTCACCCCTCTGCGGTTATTGGCGATAGAGACACAAGCTTAAACTTAAGGTATAAGACAGGGAGAAGTCTTAGTTATGAAAGTAAAGATGTTATAGAATGCCAAGATCCACTCTCCTTTCAATTGCCTTCTGTATCTATAAAAAGTCCTTTTATTTTTGCGCAAGAAGATTATTATTTTGTTTATAAAAATAACTACAATCATTTTGTGAATTTCTTTAAAAACTCCTTTCAACATGGGGGTGTTTCTATGGAGGAAATGATCATTCCTTTTATTGTTTTAAGCCCACGTTAGCATTACCTTTACTAAATGGAAATTATCTTTAATAAGAAAACCATTAATCTTGCGATTGAATTTGTGCTTAATAATAAAAAACATAATGTTATTCGAATTGATGGAGCCATGGGATCAGGAAAAACAACCTTAATTTCCTGGCTTTGTGAAAAATTAGGAGTGGAAGAAAAGACTAGTAGTCCAACATTTTCATTAGTTAATACCTATCAAAGTAAAAAAGGACCTATTTATCATTTTGATTTTTATCGTTTAGAAAATCCAAACGAAGCCATTGACATTGGCGTCGAGGAATATTTTGAATCGGGCTCATTATGTTTAATAGAATGGGCTGAAATAATTAATATTCACCTTCCGTTAGAATACGATCACTTTGAGTTAGAAACAATAAATGAAACGACGCGAAAATTAAAACAAATTATTTAATGAAAATTTTATATCGTTTTGGATATTATCTTGCTGGCCTTTCCATAGGATTAGTTTTTTTAGCGTTTATTTTTAATGGCAAAAAAACAAGTTGCAATTACTCACCTTCAGCAAGAGTTAAAAATAACTTACTTCAAAAAAAAATTGAAATCCCAATTGAAATACAAAAACAGTTTCCCAAGATAACAGATAGTTTGTTAAGGATATATATAGAGCAAGGGGATATTGTTTTTTCGAAAAGTAATACGAAAAAAGATTCATGTCGCTTGTATTACATTGAAATTGAACCTAAATCAAGTGGCGCTTTTGAGGTTAATAATTGTAAAAAAACATTAAGCCTTGTTAGCTTTAGAAGACCTTAACTTTTCTTCGCCTCAATTCTTTCTTAATTAGACTCAATTCTCTTGGAGTCTGTCCACTAACTGAAGTGTTTTCCTCAGCTCTTCTTATTAAATAAGGAACTACCTGATTTACAGGGCCATATGGTAGATATTTCACAACACTATAACCTTCTGCGGCAAGATTAAATGAAATATGGTCAGCCATTCCGAACAATTGAGAAAACCAAATATGAGGATGGTCTTTAGTTACTTTATTTTCGGTCATCCAATTAACGACTCGTAAAGAACTTGATTCATTATGAGACCCTAAAAATAAACTAATGTCCTTAAGATGATCCAATACAAAGTCTAATCCATTATTAAAATTAGTGTCCGTTAATTCTTTAGAGTCACAAATGGGCGAGGTTATTCCTAACTTGTATGCTTTAAGATTCTCTTTTTCTGTATAGGCTCCTCTTACCAACTTAACTCCAATTTTATAGCTTTTATTAATGGCTTTTTCATGTAAGCCTTTCAAATAATCTAATCGATCTTTACGATACATTTGAATTGTTGTGTAGACTATAGGAATCTCTTTGTTATATTTTTCCATTAAAGATTCGGCAATTTCATCTATAGCATTTTGGAGCCAAGACTCTTCGGCATCAATAAGTATAGAAACCCCTATCGCCTTGGCATTTTGACAACAAGTATGGATTCTATTGAGCAATCGTTTCCAAGTCTTTTCTTCTGTTTTTGTAAAATTAATTTTAGCACTCCTTTTCTCAAAAAGTGACATAGAACCTAAGGCAGTAGCTTTAAATCCAGTAAATGACAAACAGGGCGTATCTTTTGAAAAAGAAAGTGTTTCCAATATTTTTATCAAACTAATATCCATACCCTTTTCTGTTTCAGATTCTTCAGCAGCAAAATGAAGGTAAGATTGAATTTTAGAGTCTTCAAGTTTTTTTACCAAAACAAGAGCCTCTTCCTTGTCAATTCCAGCACAAAATTGAGAAAATACTGTTGCTTTAAAAATAGGAGCTACTGGTAATTTTAATTTTAAAGCTATTTTGGCAAAATAACTTCCGATTGAAACAAGTGATTGTTGTGAAATAAGTCGAAATAAATAATAGGCTTTACAAAGCTCTTTGTCTGATTTTAAATGATAGGCTTTTTGGGTGTTATCAAATATCATTAGTTAAAAATTATATTTTTATAAATAATTTTAAGTAATCAAATTAGTTTTTATTTTCAAGTAAAGGAACAAAACGAAAACGTCCAAATTCTTCTTTGTCAAAGGAGGTTTTTGAAGTACGAATAAAGCGCGTCATGATTTGTTCTTTTTCACCGATAGGAATGACTAACTTTCCGCCTATAGCCAATTGATTTAATAATGGTTTAGGTACAACAGGAGCTCCTGCAGTAACTATAATTCTATCAAAAGGGGCTTCTGTGGGAAGTCCTTTGTAACCATCTCCAAAAATATGCTTTTTGGGACGATATCCTAATTGTAAAAAAAGACGTTGGGTTTTCTTGAATAATGCTTGTTGACGCTCAATGGTATAGACCATTGAAGAAAGACCCAATAAAATTGCTGTCTGATATCCCGAACCAGTTCCTATTTCCAAAACTTTGTGTGTTGCCGAAACATCTAACAATTCAGACTGAAAAGCAACCGTGTAAGGCTGGGAAATTGTTTGATCTGACGAAATGGGATAAGCATTATCTTCATAAGCAAAATTAATCAAACTAGGATCCATAAAAAGATGTCTGGGAACATCTAACATTAAATTTAAAACATCTTTTGATTGAATTCCTTTTATCCTGAGCCTTTGTATTAAATGCCTTCTTAAACCTTTATGTTTTGTTGTTTCATTCATTTGACACAAAAATAGCGCTGTTTTCTTAAAATTTAATAATTAGATTGTATTTTTGATTTTAATCAGTTTATTAAAAATGTTAAAAATAGGAATTCTTGGAGCAGGACATCTGGGAGAGATACACTTGCGGATTGCCGATGCATCAATTCACTATGATCTTATTGGTTTTTATGATGCAAATCCCAAGATAGTTAATAAAATAACGTCAAATTATGATTATACTTTTTTTGAAAGTCCAGAAGCTCTTATTCAAGCCTGTGATGTTGTAGATATTGTAACCCCTACGCTTTCCCATTTTAAAATGGCGTCTTTGGCCCTTAATTCTAAAAAGCATGTTTTTATAGAAAAACCAATATCTAAAACAGATAAAGAAGCCTCTTTGCTTGTTGCTTTAGCTGAATCTAATGGTGTTTTGGGACAAGTGGGGCATGTAGAGCGTTTTAATCCTGCTTTTCGGTCGGTTATTAATTCTATAACGTCTCCATTATTTATTGAGACCCATCGGTTAGCAGAATTTAATCCTAGGGGAACAGACGTTTCTGTTATTTTGGATTTAATGATTCATGATATTGATATTGTTTTAAGTGTCGTTGACTCTCCTATAAAGAGAATAGATGCTTCAGGAGTTGCAGTCATTAGTGAAACTCCAGATATTAGTAATGCGCGGATCGAATTTGAAAACGGTTGTGTAGCAAACTTAACAGCCAGTAGAATTTCACTCAAAAAAATGAGGAAAACACGATTTTTTCAAAAGAACGCCTACATATCTGTTGATTTTCTTAGCAAAAGAGTAGAGGTTGTTAAGATTAAAGATGCTCCAAAGATTACTGATGATATGACTTTATTACTCACCAATGCTGAGGGTCAAAAGAAGCAAATTTATTTCGAAAATCCTGAAATAGAGGAATCTAACCCAATTCAGGAGGAATTAGAGCATTTTGCTGACTGCATTCTTAAAAAAGAAAAACCCCTAGTTTCGTTAATTGATGGTGCCAAGGCTCTAGAAGTTGCCCATAAAATAATTGCTTGTATTCGCTAAGTTTAACTTTTAATTCTATTTATTTTCACTTTATGAGTATATCTCAAAATATTATTAAATTAGAAAAATCGCTACCTAAAGGAGTAAGACTTATTGCGGTTTCTAAAACAAAACCTAAATCACAATTATTAGAAGCTTATCATAGTGGTCAACGCTCTTTCGGTGAAAATAAAATTCAAGAAATGACTGAGAAATGGGGGCAGCTTCCCAAAGATATTGATTGGCATATGATTGGTCATGTACAAACAAATAAAGTGAAATACATGGCGCCATTTGTACATTTAATCCATGCAGTAGACAGTTTCAAATTACTTAGAGAAATTCAAAAACAAGCAGAAAAAAACCAACGTAACATCGGATGTTTAATTCAAATTCGTATTGCTAAAGAAGAAACCAAATTTGGTCTTCCTGCCCATGAACTTGTCAAAATGATAGATTTAGCTAAGCAACTTCCAAATATAAACATAAGAGGACTTATGGGAATGGCAAGTTTCACAAGTGATGAAAATCAAGTTCGCACTGAATTCAAAATATTAGCTGCTCTTTATAAAGAAACAAGAACTTCAAGTCCTGAATGTAAAATCCTTTCAATGGGAATGAGTGGAGATTATCAACTTGCAATAGAAGAAGGTTCAAACATGATACGTGTTGGAAGTAAAATTTTTGGAGAACGGAATAAATAAGGATGTACGCTATACTTGATATTGAAACTACAGGTGGGAAATATGATGAAGAAGGAATTACAGAAATTGCCATATACACATATGATGGACAAAACATAATTGATCAATTTAGCAGTCTAATAAATCCTCAGAAAGAAATTCAGCCTTTTGTTGAAAGGCTAACGGGAATAAATGCTAAAATGCTTCGCAATGCTCCAAAATTTCATGAAGTAGCAAAACGTATTGTTGAACTAACTAAGGATTGCATCATAGTTGCTCATAATGCTGCATTCGACTATCGTATTTTACAAACTGAATTTCGAAGACTAGGGTTCTCTTTTAACAGAAAATCTATCTGCACTGTAGAATTATCTAAGAAACTTCTCCCTGATGAACCAGCTTACAGCCTAGGCAAGCTTGTCAGAAATCTTGGAATTCCTTTTTCAAATCAACATCGGGCTCATGGAGATGCAAAAGTAACATTGAAGTTGTTCGAATTATTATTGGAAAAAGATGTTCATAAAAACATTTTAAAAAACCATATAAATATAAAAGACCCCAATAAAGTGCCTTCAAAATATTTAACTCTCATTGATAACCTTCCTTCCGAAATGGGTGTATATTATTTACATGATTCAGAAAATGAGATTGTATATATTGGAAAAAGTAAAAATATTAAAAAAAGAGTATTAAGTCATCTTACCGGGTCACAGAATAAAGCTATTAAAATTCAATCAGAACTTTCCCATGTCACTTTTTCATTGACTGGGGGAGAATTAGTTACTCTTTTGAAAGAGCAAAATGAGATCAAAAGTAATTCCCCAAAATTAAATCGCGCAATGCAGTTTAGAATTTTCCCAATTGGAATAAGAATTGACTCTTCTGAGGCATATCCGATACTTATTATTGAAAAGATAAAATTAAACTTTCAATATATTAGTGTTTATAAAAGTTTAAAAGCTGCCAAAAAAGCTCTTTCTCTTTGGGCAGATGATTTTGGAATTTGTCTAAACAAAACAAGCTTATCAAAATCCGATAGTGTTTGTTTTAATCATGGAATCCAGAAATGTGATGGTGCTTGTATAGGAAAAGAATCAGCTGAATCATATCAACAAAAGATTCAAGTATTAATCAATGACTTGTCTTATCCTAAGGATGATTTTTTAATTGTTGAAACGGGAAGAAAAGAAGGCGAATTTTCTTTTGTATTTATAGAAAATGGTGATTTTAAAGGATATGGTTTCTATGAATTGAATCATCAGATTAAAAGTAAGCGTCAAATACTACACCGATTAATAACAATGGATAATAATCCTGATGCTCAAAAATTAATACGTAGCTTTTTAAAGAGAAAAAAATATAAAAAGTTAGTTTCCTTATAATTTGATACATTACACTAAAATATAAAATGACATTTATTTTTAGAATAAGTAAATTATGAGAAAATGGCAACATAAATTACATGAGGTTATTTATGAAGCAGATACCTTTTATGGGAAACTTTTTGATATAATACTTCTACTTTTAATTCTTTTCAGTGTTTCATTGGTTTCTTTAGAAAGTATTACTTCTTTTAATCAAGTTTATCATGATTATATAAATATTACAGAATGGATTATTACGATTTTATTTACATTAGAATACATAGCGCGTTTGTTTTCTGTTGCTAAACCATTAAAATATATGTTTAGTTTTTATGGAATCATTGATCTAATATCTATACTTCCTAAATATATTTCAATCATTTTTATAGGCACACATAGTCTAGTTGCATTGAAAGCTCTACGATTATTAAGAGTTTTTAGGATTTTAAAACTAAATCATTATATAGGGGAATCAAACATGCTTCTCAAGGCACTCAAATCAAGTAGAACCAAAATTCTTGTTTTTATCTTTTGTGTCCTAATATTATGTATAATTTTTGGAACTGTAATGTATTTAGTCGAAAGTGATGAAAGTGGTTTCACAAGCATTCCAATAAGTATCTATTGGTGCATTGTTACTTTAACAACTGTTGGATACGGTGATATAGCCCCTTCAACTCCACTTGGGCAAATAATTGCATCCTTTATAATGATCATGGGTTATGGAATCATTGCTGTTCCAACTGGTATAGTTACCCTAGAAATAACTAAATCGAATAAAATCGAAACAAATACACAAGAATGCCCATATTGTCTAACCATCGATCATAAAGAAAATGCAATTTATTGTCATCAATGTGGGGAAAAAATAAATTATGTCGACTAACACTTTGATATACATAGCAGGCCCAACTGGAGTTGGAAAAACTAAATTGAGTCTTGAACTAGCTAAATGCATTGATACAGAAATAATATCCTGTGACTCAAGACAATTCTATAAAGAAATGAATATTGGAACTGCAGTACCTACCACTAAAGAATTAAAGGAAGTGAGACATCACTTTATTCATAATAAATCTATTAAAGATATTTATACAGTTGTTGATTTTGAAAAAGAAGCAATAAAAAAATTGAACCTTCTCTTTAAAAAAAAAGAAACCATAATCATGGTTGGTGGATCTGGTATGTATGCTGATGCATTAATGTTTGGAATGGATGAATTCCCAGAAGTTCCTAAAGAAATCCGAAATCAAATCAATGTATTTTATAAATCACATGGATTAAAAGGTCTTCAAGAATTATTGAGAGATAAAGATCTAAAATACTATACACGTGTAGATATTAACAATCCTGTTCGTCTTATTCGTGCCCTTGAAGTTTGCTTGACTTCAAAAAAGCCTTTTTCATCATTTTTGGGAAAATATAGAGAACCAAGAGATTTTATTTCTAAAATATTTATCCTAGAATGTCCACGCAAAATTTTATATGAAAAAATAAATAGTCGTGTAGATCAGATGATGACATCAGGACTTGAAAATGAAGTCAGAAAGCTAATAGACTTCAAAGAATTATCTACCTTAAAAACAGTGGGATATAAAGAATTATTTCCCTATTTTCAAAATAAAAAGAGTTTAGAGGATGCTATTTTAGAAATTAAAAAGAACAGTCGTCGTTACGCCAAAAGACAAATCACTTGGTTTAAAAAATACGATAATTCATTTATCATATCATCTGATACAGCAGCGGAGGAAATCCTTAGTATGCTTTAAGAATAAACTTTTAATCTATTTTTAATATGCCTTTCAATAAATTTTCATCATAAAAAAATAAATCAATAATTATTGCTTTTCATATAACTTGAAACATTCTCGTTAATACGCTTCTGTAAATTAGATGTTGATGCTTTTTCAAAAGTGAGTCCTGTAATATTTTCATATAACTCAATGTACCGTTCAGAAATAGAATTTATCAAACTTTTATCCATCTCAGGCAAAGTTTGTCCCTCAAGACCCTGAAAACCATTTGAAATAAGCCATTGACGAACAAATTCCTTGGAGAGTTGTTTTTGAGGCATCCCTTGAGCTTGACGTTCAGCGTATCCCTTTTCATAAAAATAACGTGAAGAATCTGGAGTATGAATTTCATCAATTAATAAAATCTCCCCAGTAGTAATGCTTTTTCCAAATTCGTATTTTGTATCAACTAGAATAAGACCCTGCTTTTTGGCAATATTAGTGCCTCTGGCAAAAAGTTTTTGTGTGTATTCTTCTAATTTTAAATAATCAAATTCACTAACTATACCTTGATCAATAATTTCTTTTTTAGAAATATCTTCATCATGCCCCTCCTCTGCTTTAGTGGCGGGAGTAATAATAGGTATTGGAAAAGGATCATTTTCAATCATTCCTTCTGGCATTGATACCCCACACAATGAACGCTTACCGCTTTTATAAGTTCTTGCTGCGTGTCCTGATAAATAACCACGAATAACCATTTCAACTTTAAAGGGATCACAAGCAACTCCAACAGAAACGTTTGGATCTGGTGTTGCCACTAACCAGTTCGGAACAATATCAGAAGTTGCTTCTAACATTTTAGTGGCTATCTGATTTAAAATTTGTCCTTTAAAAGGAACTCCCCTAGGCATTACAACGTCAAAAGCTGAAAGTCTATCAGTAGCTACCATGATTAAAGTTTCGTTATCTAATCGATAAACTTCACGTACTTTTCCTGTATATTTTGATTTTAAACCTTCAATATTAAGGTTAGTTTGCATTAATGCGTTTGACATAATTAATTATGGTGTTCAATATTTTTATAAGCTTCAATTACTTTTTTCACTAACGGGTGTCGAATGACATCTTTTTCGTCTAAATAAATAACATCGATTCCAAAAGTATTATTCAAAACTAAAAGAGCTTCTTTCAATCCTGAAACAACTCGTCTTGGAAGGTCAATTTGACCAGGATCACCTGTAATCATAAACTTGGCATTCTTTCCCATGCGAGTCAAAAACATTTTCATTTGGGCATGGGTAGTGTTTTGTGCTTCATCTAAGATAACGAAAGCATTATCTAATGTTCTTCCGCGCATAAATGCTAAGGGAGCAATCTGAATGATTCCTTTTTCTATATGATTTTTTAATTTTTCACTTGGAATCATATCTCGAAGTGCATCATAGAGCGGCTGCATATAGGGGTCTAACTTTTCATTTAAATCCCCTGGTAAAAAACCTAAATTTTCACCTGCTTCAACTGCTGGACGTGTAAGTATAATTCGTTTTACGTGCTTTTCTTTTAGAGCTTTTACCGCAAGAGCAACACCTGTATAGGTTTTGCCCGTTCCTGCAGGACCAATGGCAAAAACCATATCGTTTTTGAGCATAGATTCTACTAAACGCTTTTGATTAAATGATTTAGCTTTAATTATTTTCCCACCAACGCCGTGAATAATTGAAATTTCTGTACCTGAATTCAATTCAATATTTTCCTCACTTCCTGCTAAAACAATACGATCAATTATTTCATCATTTAATATGTTAAATTTTTCAAAGTGAGCGGCTAACATTGCAACACTTTTTTGTAATCCAATCAGCTGATTCTCCTCTCCGTATGCTTTAAAAGATGTTCCTCTTGCAACAATTTTAAGTTTTGGATAATAGTTGCGAAGTTTGGCAATATTAGCATTTTGATCTCCGAAAAACTCTTGTGTGTTAATTTCTGATAAATCAATTTTTATTTCATTCAAAGGCTAGTAATTTAAAATAAATTATTTTTGTTCCCAATTGATAAGTTAGTTTATAAAAATAGAATAATTTTATTTAATTAATAATAGATTTTTTAGTTTATGACCATCGTAACGTTAACTACCGATTTTGGCCATAAAGATTATTCCATTGCAGTAATAAAAGCTGCTTTACTGAACTATATCCCAAAAGCTGTCATAATTGATATTTCACATGAAATAACACCCTATAATCATTCAGAAACTGCCTATATCCTTAAAAACTCTTTTTCTACTTTTCCAAAGGGGAGTATACATATAATTGGAGTAGAATCTGAGCTAACACCAGAGAATATTCATCTTGCTATGGAATTTGAAGGACACTTTTTCATTGGAGCTGACAACGGTATTTTTTCGTTAATTAAAGAAGGTGTAAATGCTAAAAAAACAGTGGCAATTAACATTCACAAAACCCTAGTCACTTCTTTTCCTGTTTTGGATGTTTTTACTCATGTTGCAGCTCATATCTCAAGAAATGGAGCCTTGGAGGTCATTGGAAATTCTATCAAAGAAATACGAGAGTTAACAAACGTAAAACCTGTAATTAACCAAGAGGGTAATCAAATTCTAGGGAGCGTAATTTACATCGACAATTATGGAAATGTTGTTACTAATATTACCTCCAAACTTTTTAAAGAAATTGGAAAAACAAGACCTTTTACCATTTTTGCACGAACTATTAAGTTCCGTAAAATTCATGAAAGCTATAGCAAAGCAATCGATTTTAAATTACCCAAAGAAAAGCGAGAAGAGGACGGTAAAAAATTAGCTTTATTTAATTCTGCAGGACATTTAGAATTAGCTGTATATAAAAGTAATCCGCTGACAGTTGGAAGCGCAAGTTCCCTATTTGGATTAGACTATCGTGATCCGATAACTATAAAATTTGATTAATATGTGGACAATTGCAAAAAGAGAATTACGTTTTTTCTTCAGTAGTCCTATAGGTTATTTGATAATTGGAACCTACTTACTTGTTAACACACTATTGTTGTGGTTTTTTGATACTCATTATAATATTCTTAATTCAGGTTTTGGAGATTTTACCCCTTTCTTTAAATTATCACCTTTGCTTTTTTTAATTCTTATCCCTACACTTAGTATGCGAAGCTTTTCCGAAGAAAAAGCCAGTGGCACATATGAGTTACTCCTTACTAAACCATTAGCTGCATGGGAAATTTATTTTGGAAAATTTCTTGGCATTCTTATTATTTTTGTAATTGCCCTAATCCCTACCAGTATTAATTTATTTGCCATTCAATCATTATTAGAGCCAAATTCCTCAATTGATATGGGTAGCATTTTAGGCTCCTACCTGGGGTTAATCTTCATAAGCTTGCTTTTTATTACTATTAGTGTATTATCTTCATTACTATTTCTAAATCAAGTGGTCTCATTATTAGTTGCCATTTTAGGTTGTTTTTTTCAATTTTATTTTTGGTCCTATCTAGCTGAATTTACGAGTAATAATTTCCTTTTTAAATTTATTAGCGAAATTGGTATTCAAACACACTATTTAAGTATTAGCAGAGGAATATTTACCTTAAAAACCCTATTATACTTTCTGGGTTTTTTGATTGGTTTATTTCTCTTAACAGTTAAATTAATTAATAATGAGCATCCCTATAGGATCATTAAAAAACCCTTGCTTATAATCATCGCTACTTTAGTATTGGTATATATAAGTAACTCGGTTAGTATTCAAATTGATTTAACTCAGGACAATCGTTATACGCTTTCTGAGAGCACCATCATAAAACTTAATGCTATAGACGAACCAATACGCTTGGATATATTTCTCTCCGGAGAATTGCCAGGATCATATTTGCGTTTTAGAAATGAATTAGAAACTTTTTTAAATCAACTTCAAAGTCATTCAAACCAACTCATAATTAGCTACAATAATCCCTTTGAATTGAGTTCTTCAGATCAGGTTATTTATGAAATGCAGCTTAATGGAATGACCCCAGAAATAGTAGTTGAATACAAAGATGGGAAAAGAAACGAAAATCTAATTTTTCCATGGATCATCATTAATAGGGGAATGCGCACTGAACGAATTTCATTAATTAAAAAACAATTGGGAGATACTGAGAAAAATAAATTGGTTCGCTCTCTGCAACAATTAGAGTATCAAATTATGGATGGTATTCACAAAATTACTTTAAAAGAAAAACAAAATCTTGCTGTGCTTACTTCTCATAATACATCAAAAGATATTAAATTAGTAGACCTCCTCCAAAGCCTAAGGCCTTACTATAACCTTGCTACATTTGATTTAAAGCAAGAAGAGATTAGTCCACAAAAAAGCTTAGAGAATTTAAATCGTTTTGATGTTTTATTTATTTCAAATCCTAAAGATGCCTTTACTCAAACTGAAAAATATATTTTAGATCAAAATGCTTTGTCTGGTGGGAAACAATTTTGGTTAGTAAATGGTCTAGATGTCAGTCGAGATAATCTCTTTAATACTGAAGGAAAGACCTATGGATTTCCAAGGGAGCTAAATCTGGACGATTACTTTTTTAATTTTGGAATTAGACTTCGAAAAGAATTAATTAAAGATTTGTACAGTGCTCCCATTGTATTAGCAAATGGAGATGAAAAAAATAGTCAATATATCCCTTACCCCTGGCCATATTTTCCTCTTTCAAAACCTGAGTATACAAATGTAATCGGAAAAGACTTAGGTCCAGTTATAACTCAATTTGTTAGTCCCATTGATACACTCCCGAATCTCCTAAAAAAAATCATCTTGCTTAAGTCATCCGAGTTTACTAAAACCGTTCCTGTTCCCGCACTTATAAATTTAGATCAAGTTGTTGAAAAAATAAAACCTTCACAATTTGACGAATCCGCTAAAATACTTGGAGTTCTTGTTCAAGGAGAAAATACTTCTCTATTTTCTAATAGAATCAAACCTACCGTTTTAGCAAATACAAAAGAAGTAGGAAATATTAATGTAATTCTTTTTGGCGATGGAAATATAGCAGAAAATCAAACAGAAAAGGGACAACCTTTAAGCTTAGGATATGATAAATGGACAAATAATTTTTACTCAAACAAAAACCTGATCATGAATGGGGTTCACTATTTAGCATCCAACGAAGAACTCTTACTTTTGCTTGACAAAACTTGGGAGGTTGCTTTTTTAGATCAAGAAAAAATCATACAAAATGCTTCAATTATAAAAATATGGATGTTATTACTCCCTATACTTCTTGGAATCAGCATAGGAGTTTTAAACCAACTAATTAGAATTAAACAGTTGAAAATTTAACTGTTAATAAGTTTCTTTTAGGATTCAATGCTTTTCAAATACCTTTGATATAAATAATTAATATGAAATTTATTGTTTCGAGTGCAATACTACTCAAGAAACTTCAAATGTTAGGAGGAGTAATTAATAGTTCAAACACCCTCCCTATTTTAGATAATTTTCTGTTTGAAATCAATGGAAAGAATTTAACCCTCGTTGCTTCTGATTTAGAAACTACATTTTCAACTCGAATTTCCGTAGAATCTGAAAGTAATAGCACGGTGGCTCTTCCTGCGAAGCTCCTTATAGATACTCTGAAAACATTTCCAGAACAGCCCTTGACCTTCATTAAAACTGAAAAGAATACTGTAGAAATTATTGCCAATAATGGAAAATATGCAGTTGCTTATGTTGAGGGGAATGAATTTCCTAAAGCAGCTCAAGTAAGTGATGCAAAAACAACTTTAATTCAAAGTGATGTTTTGTATACCGCAATTAACAATACCTTATTTGCAAGTGGAAATGATGATTTGCGCCCAGTAATGAGTGGTGTATTTTTTCAATTTTCATCAGAATCCTTAACGTTTGTTGCTACTGACGCCCACAAACTGGTTAAGTACACAAGAAACGATGTTATTGCAAATGAAACTGCTGAATTTATCATGCCAAAAAAAGCTTTGCAATTACTGAAGGGAATATTTCAGGGTTCAGCAGAAGAAATTTCAATTGAATATAACGAAACCAATGCTCAATTTAGATATGGAAATTCAACATTAACCTGTAGATTAATTGATGGGAAATATCCAAATTATGAAGCCGTAATACCTAAGGAAAATCCAAATCAGATGCAGGTAAATCGTCTGAGTTTTTTGAATTCTGTTCGAAGAGTAAGTATTTTTTCTAATAAGACAACTCATCAAATTCGATTAAAAATTGCAGGTGCTGATTTACAGATTTCTGCTGAAGACTTTGATTATAGCAATAGCGCTGAGGAACGAATTGATTGTGACTATCAAGGAGATGATATTCAAATCGGTTTTAATTCACGCTTTTTGATTGAAATGCTCAATAATATGGAATGTGATAAAATTAAACTTTCTATGTCACTCCCAAACAGGGCAGGTATTCTCAATCCATTAGATCATACTGAAGAAGGAGAATATGTTACGATGTTGGTAATGCCAGTAATGTTAAATGACTAAAAAAATATTATTTTACTCTGTAACTTTCGCCATAACAGCTTCTGACAATCGCTTGTAGGTTCCATTCTCTAACTTTTCTCTTATTCCAGAAAAAGCCTTTAAGGTAATTTTTACGTCCTCAAGATTATGAGATGCTGTAGGAATAAGACGTAATAAAATCAATCCTTTTGGTATGACAGGATAAACAACTATGGAGCAAAATATTCCGTAATTTTCACGTAAATCTTTTACTAAAGCCATGGCTTCAGGGATACTTCCCTTAAGATACACTGGAGTAACACAACTTTGGGTAGTTCCAATATCAAAGCCACTAGCCTTTAACCCATCTTGCAGTGCGTTTACGTTTTCCCAAAGTTTAGCTTTAAACTCAGGGCGTGTTCTTAACATATCCAAGCGCTTTAAAGCACCTTTGACCAACTGCATTTGTAATGATTTTGCAAACATTTGAGATCGCATGTTGTATTTTAAATAATCTACGATTTCTTTGTCCGCAGCAACAAAAGCTCCCGTGGAAGCCATCGATTTTGCAAAAGTGGCAAAATAAACATCAATCTTATCTTGTATGCCTTGTTCATTTCCAGCACCTTTCCCATTTTCGCCTAAAGTTCCAAAACCATGAGCATCATCTACTAAAAATCGAAAGTTATACTTGTCTTTTAAAGCTACAATTTCTTTTAAACAACCTTGTTGACCTCTCATCCCAAAAACACCCTCAGAGATTACTAAAATCCCACCTCCTGTTTGATTAGCAACTTTTGTAGCACGTTGCAGATTTTTTTCTAAACTCTCTATATCATTATGCTTGTAGGTAAAACGTTTTCCTATATGCAAGCGAACCCCATCCACTATACAGGCATGGGCGTCGACATCATATACAATCACATCATTTTTCCCTACTAAAGTATCAATTGTAGAAAGAATTCCTTGGTAGCCAAAATTTAATAGATATGAAGATTCTTTATCAACAAATTCTGCTAGCTCATTTTCTAATTGTTCATGTAATTCAGTATGGCCTGACATCATTCTTGCGCCCATAGGGTAAGCCGATCCATATTCTGCTGCAGATTCTGAATCTACTTTACGCACCTCCGGATGATTAGCAAGTCCAAGGTAATCGTTAACACTCCATGTTATGACTTCTTTTCCTTTAAATTTCATTCGGTTGGAAATGGGCCCCTCTAATTTTGGAAACACAAAATAACCTTCTGCTTGGGAAGCCCATTTTCCTAATGGACCTTTGTTGCTATGTATTCTGTCAAATAAATCTCTCATTTTTTAAATGTAATATCTTTTATATATTCAATCTTATTTTGTGACTCGTTCGAAGGATCAAAAAATCCTTGTTCCGTCATCCAATCTTCACTGTATATTTTACTCATGTAACGAGATCCATGATCTGGAAAAATCACTACTACTTTACTTTTTTTATCAAAATATTTTTTTTTAGCCAATTGATCAATAGCTTGCATGGCTGCTCCTGATGTATATCCTACAAAAATACCTTCAGATCTTGTAACTCTTCTGGCTGTGTGAGCGCTTTCTCCGTCAGTAACTTTCACGAAAAAATCAATCAAATCAAAATGAGTGGCTGTTGGTATTAAATTTTTACCTAAACCTTCTATTTGGTATGGATAAATTTCATTTGTATCAAACTCTTGTGTCTCATGATACTTTTTTAGTACTGATCCATAAGCATCTACTCCAATAATGGTAATTTTTGGATTCATTTCCTTTAAATATTTTGCACATCCTGAAATGGTTCCTCCAGTTCCACTACTCGCAACCAGATGTGTAATTTGACCATTAGTTTGCTCCCAAATTTCAGGGCCAGTTGATCTGTAGTGAGCTTCAACATTTAAATTATTGAAATATTGATTAATGTAAACAGAATCTTTAATTTCACTGTGTAATCTCTTTGCAACTTGGTAATAAGATCGAGAATCATCTGCAGCGACATTAGCAGGGCAAACATGTACCTTAGCTCCCATAGAACTTAGCATATTTATTTTATCTTTTGAAGATTTGGAACTTACCGCCAAAACACAATTGTAGCCTTTAATCATAGAAACCATTGCCAAGCTAAAACCAGTATTTCCTGAAGTGGTCTCAATAATTGTAGCGCCTGGTTTTAAAATTCCTTTACGCTCCGCTTCTTCAATAATGTGATTTGCTATTCTGTCTTTGTTTGAGTGACCAGGATTAAAAGCTTCAAACTTAGCGTAAAATTCACCTTCGTAATCCTTAACTATATTATTTAATTTAATTAAAGGGGTGTTTCCTATCAACTCAAGAATATTCTGATAGGCATTCATATGGTCATTCATACTTGGTATTTCAAACAAATTTAATCAAAATAAATTACTCTACTTTTCCTTCTAATTGCAACATGAAAGCAAACTCTTTTGCCGTTTCTTTTAATGCATCAAATCGGCCTGAAGCTCCACTGTGTCCTGCTTCCATATTAGTATTTAAAAACAAAATATTATTATCGGTTTTTAATGAACGTAATTTTGCAGCCCATTTAGCTGGCTCCCAATATTGAACCTGTGAATCATGATATCCTGCCGTAATCAATAAATTAGGATACTTCTGAACTTTTACGTTATCATATGGAGAATATGATTTCATATATTCATAATAGACTTTATTATTTGGATTACCCCATTCGTCATATTCACCAGTTGTTAAAGGAATACTAGAATCTAGCATCGTTGTAACAACGTCAACAAATGGAACTGCAGCTGTAACGCTTCGAAACAATTCTGGTGCATCATTTATTATAACTCCCATAAGTAATCCCCCTGCTGACCCCCCCAATGCATGCAAGTGAGAAGCACTTGTGTATTGATTTTTAATTAGAAATTTGGAACAGTCTATAAAATCATTAAAAGTATTTTTCTTTTTCAACAACTTTCCTTCCTCATACCAGTTACGTCCCAAATACTCGCTTCCTCGAACATGAGCAATCCCAAAAACAAACCCTCTATTTAGAAGACTCAATCGAGTACTAGAAAATCCTGGGTCTATGGTTGATCCATAAGAACCATATGCATACAACAGAAAAGGGGTTTCCTTGCTTAGTTCAGTATTTTTGTGATGTACTATAGAAATGGGAACTTTTACCCCATCTCTTGATAAAGACCATACTCGTTTTTCAACATAATTTTTTGAATTAAAATCAGAATTCACTACTTCTTGTTGTTTAAGTAATATCTGAGATTGATCAGCCATATCAAATTCTAATACACTACTTGGAATGGTCAATGAAGTTATAACATAACGAAGTTTAGATGTATCAAAAGTGGGATTAAATCCTGAATATAAGCTATAAGTCTCCCCTTTAATAGGTATAAAGTAATCCTCTTTTTTATCCCAACGTTGTATACGTATTTTTGTCAATCCATTTTTCCGCTCCGTAATTACAAAGTACTCTTTGAAAATTTCGAAGTCTTCTAATAAAACATCTTTTCGATGCTCTAAAACCGTCTCCCAATTTTCAATTGAGGGGTTTGTAATTAGAGTTTTTGAGATTTTGAAGTTTTTTGCATCTTCTTGGTTACTTAAAATATAAAAATGATCCTCAAACTGTCCTACACTATATTCAAGTCCTCTTAACCTAGGCTGGATGATTTGAAACAATTCCAAAGGTTTATCTGCTCTTATAAATTGATGCTCTGTAGAAAGGGTACTGAAAGAGGAAATAAAAATATACTCCATTGACTTTGACTCTCTAACGTATACAGAAAATGTTTCATCATTCTCTTTATATATTAATGAGTTGTCATCATTAGGCGCTTTAATATTATGTCTAAAAACACTCTCTGAACGAAGAGTTTCTTTATTTTTATAAACATAAAAGAAATGCTGGTTATCTAGACTCCAGGCAGAACTTCCAGTTGTGTTTTCTATTTTAGTAGGGAGAATTTTACCTGTACTGATTTCTTTAACATGTAAGGTGTATTTTCTTCTGGATTCAGTGTCAACTCCAAAGACCACTTTTGTATTATCAGGACTTACGTTTACTCCTACCAAACGGAAATAATCTAATCCCTCCGCCATTTTATTACAATCAAATAAGACTTCTTCAACAGCATCTAAAGAGTGTTTTTTTCTTATATAAATTGGATATTGTTGTCCCTTTTTGAATCTGGTGACATACCAGTATTCGTTATAAAAGTAAGGCACTGACTCATCATCTTCTTTTATTCTACTTTTTAGTTCCTCAAAAAGATCTTCACGAAAGGGTTCGGAATCAATAGTCATTTTCTTGAAATAGTCATTTTCACGTTCTAAATAATCAATCACTTCAGGATTGTCTCTTTCTTTTAACCAGTAGTAATCATCCAAACGAATATCATTATGTTCTTTCAACTGGTATGGGATTCGCTCTGCAATAGGGACTTGAGTTGTAGTGTCAAAATTCATTTTTATTTTATTTTTACATGTTGTAAATAGGATTACAAAAGTCAAACTTGAAATTAAAAAAAGAATACGCATATCAATTCATTTTTGCTAAAGTTGTTAACACATAATTGTGTTGCTCTTGAGAATAATCACGATGTGTTACAATTCGGATTTTTCTTTTTCCAAGAGTTATTAAATCAATCCCTTTTTGGTTTAAATTACTGATGAAATCTAATTCTGAATTGGCCGAAATTAAAGAAAAAATAATAATATTCGTTGACACGGGTTCAACTGTTTCTACATAATTACAAGTCAATAAAACTGATTCAATTTCTTTTGCCTTGCGATGGTCTTCGTTAAGGTCTTTTCTATGATGTTTGATTGCAAAAGAACCCGCAGCAGCTAAATAGCCCGCTTGTCGCATACCACCTCCAAATATCTTGCGAATTCTTAGGGCATTATTTATATGGACTTGTGAACCTAAAAGAACAGAACCCACTGGACAACCCAAACCTTTGCTTAAACATAAAGAGATAGTATCAAAAACTTTTCCGTAATCTTTAGGTTTTTCATCAGTTACTTCCAAAGCATTCCATAATCTAGCTCCATCCAAATGAAAAGCTAAATTATGGGTATCACATATTTCTCGAATATCAATTATTTCTTTAAAATCATAAACAGCTCCACCACCCTTATTCGTGGAGTTTTCCAAACAGACTAAACGGGTCTTGGGACTGTGATAAAAATCTGGAGGATTTACAGATTCTTCAACCTGTGAAGCGGTAATTCTTCCCCTATTACCTTCTATCAATCGGCAAGAAACTGCTGAATTAAAACTTACTCCCCCACCTTCATAATTATATACATGAGAGTAATGATCACAGATCAATTGATCTCCAGGCTGTGTATGAATTTTGATTGCAGTTTGGTTTGTCATTGTACCAGAAGGGAAAAATAAAGCTGCTTCCATTTCAAAAAGTGTAGCCAATTCACTTTCTAAAGAATTTACTGAAGGGTCTTCTTTAAAAACATCATCACCCACTTGAGCAGAAAACATTGCATCTAACATTCCTTGTGATGGTTTAGTTACAGTGTCACTTATTAAATTTACTTTCATAAAGCTAATGTTGTCATTAATTGTCGCATGAAATTGATCCTATGGGCGATCCGTCGGGTAATCTTGTCGAAAAAGAAAGCTGAAAATCTGAAGGATTATTAATGTATTTTTGAATTTCTGCACGATAATAATGAGTATAATTTTCTTCACTTTGCCCCGCTAGCCATCTGTCAAGTGCTTCAAGCTGCTCATAGGCAACAGCCTTAGTTATACTGTTAGACATACTGTTTTGACCTAATGCCATAATATGAATCATTATATTTGCTTTTACAATTTCATTCAATTGACGTTTGTGTGTATCTCTAATATTAACTTTAAAATGATTCTTAATCAGCGAACTAATAGTTTCTTTTAACGACAGTTGGTTTGAATCAAAACCAAACTGCATTACCAATCGATTAGCACGCTCTGGATGTAATAACATTGAAATTAAAGCATTACTTAAACTACTAACAATTCCTAAATAATCAAAACTTACTCCTGTTTGAGATAAAAAATTCTCCCGACCACGAGGATTCGAAAAAGAACGCGGATGGAGTAAAGGATTAAGGTGTTCTGGTATTTTCAAAGCTTCTGGCTTTAATGAACTTAAATAAGCAAGTAATGCATTGCGCTGAGTAGTGGCATCAACGGAAGCAACTACATATGTTTTTGGTCCTTTAACAGCATAGTCATAATCAACCCCACCAATCAATTTAACTACAGCTTCCATTTGATAGCGATGAAGAAGATACATGGGAACAAAACGATCTTCTAAATTACTGTATGGCTCGCCAGGTCGAAGATGATCTAAATTGAGGTTTTGAAGAGCTTTAGTACGAATTCGCATTAAATTGGACAATTCATTTGTGGCAACTGCTCCATTGTCCCATAGATGTGCCTTAGGATGAGCTCCTCCTATTGGACGCGAATCACTGTCACTTATAAAACGATGCCCTGCTTTTACGCTTTCCTCGATAATTGCGTTCAATGCTTTTTTTTCATTCATTCCTTCGGGAAAATCACTATATGCATAACTCACACTCACCTTATCCCATAATCCAATACCTGACTCATAAGCCATATTAAATTTTATTTTATCCTCTTCAATCGTAAGGTTTGGATGTGGATAATCCATTACAGAGGTCCGCCCATTGGCGCTTGCTGTAAAATTATGAGCAAAGCCTAATGTGTGCCCAATTTCATGTGCTGACAATTGCCTTATTCGCGATAAAGCGAAATCAAGTGCTTTCTGCTCTTTGTTGTTCTTCGCATCAAAAGGGGCATCGGTCAAACCCAAAGCAATCATAAAGTCTTGACGAATTCTTAAACTCCCTAGGCTTACATGTCCTTTGATTATTTCTCCAGTTCTTGGGTCAGCGATAGTAGAACCATAACTCCATCCACGTGTAGAACGATGTACCCATTGAATAACATTATATCTTACATCTAACGGATCTGCATCATCAGGTAAGATTTTAATTTGAAAAGCATCTTTGAAGCCAATACTTTCAAAAGCTTGATCCCACCAACTTCCACCTTCAATGAGTGCAGAACGAATCGGTTCTGGTGTTCCATTGTCTAAATAATAAATTATAGGCTTTACGGCCATACTTATTAAAGCTGAAGGGTCTTTCTTTTTTAATCGATGGCGATATACGTATTGTTTTTTAGTAGCACTACTCACTGGGGTTGAATAATCAAAAAAATGCATAGCATTTACTCCAGATCTTGGATCAAAATTACGAGGAGCATAGTTTGCATCTGGAAGGGATACAAAAGAATGATGTTGGTGCACAGTAACCGCGTCTGGAGATGGAGTTACAGATCTCAATAAACTTCCTTCAGCATTTCCAGTAAAGGTCAATAACATATCGAATTCTACATTCAGAGGAAAAGATTTAGTTCGATCAAGATAAACAGCAGAACGGCTTTTATCAATTGTGAAAATTCCTTGTTTTGCTTTTTCCAGTACTTTGGATACTCCATGGGCATCTTGCAGTAGAAAAGGAGTTAAATTAATAACGTAATTACCATCTTTAGACTCTTCGATGGGAAAACCAAACAATACAGATTTAGCAAATGCCTCTTTAATTGACTTTTCTTCTAAAGGATTGTCTGAAGTTGATCTGTATCTTAAATTAGGCTGAATTAACAAAAGTTTATTTCCTGCTTTATAAAAGTATACTACACGTTCGTCACCAAGCTGACCTCGATCTAAACCAATATCATTACTCCCAATTCCTTGACTTAAACTATTAACATATAAAAACTGCTCTTCTAACTTTTTAACTGTCATGTAAATCGCATCTTTTTCTTGATCGTAATTAAAATCAAAAAAACCAAAATAGGCTTGAGTGTCATTTAAAAGAGAAGACTTTACTTCTTTTTTGTTTTGAGCATTTAAAACTGTCGTCAAAAAGAACAAGACGATAATAAAACTGATTCTTTTGTTCATAATGAAGCTACTTTAATGAATCCTAAAGCTACTAAAAACATGTGAATTGAATTTAGAGGATTGTTTTTTTTATCAACCATCAAACAGGTCAAACTCTATCTATTTTTCCAACAGTAAAGAATAACTCAACCACTGGTCAGACTTTCGTTCCAAATTAGTTTCTAATTCACTTAATGCAATTGAAAGTTCTTTAATCTCCTCAGAGGTTAATGAATCATTTATAAAACGACTTTGAAGTGCTTCTTTTTCTGTTTCCAACTTTTTAATTGCTTTCCCCAATATCTTGAAATCCTGCTGGTCTTTATAGGAGAAACTTTTTTGCAAACTTTCATTCTTTTTCCATTCCTTTTTTTCCTTTCTTTCAATTCCTTTGTTATCCAATTTACTTTCCCCTTCGTAAGAACGATAATCTGAATAATTACCAGGAAAATCTTCAATTTTTCCATCACCTTTTAACACAAATAGATGATCTACAATTTTATCCATAAAGTATCGATCATGAGATACAACAATTAGACAACCAGGAAAATCCAACAAAAAACTTTCTAAAATATTTAGCGTGATGATATCCAAGTCATTAGTTGGCTCGTCAAGGATTAAAAAATTTGGATTTTGAATTAAAACGGTACATAAATAAAGGCGTTTACGTTCTCCCCCACTAAGTTTTTCAACAAAATCGTATTGTTTTTTTCGATCAAATAAAAAGCGTTCTAAGAGCTGTTGTGCTGATATTTTCTTTCCTTTTTTAAGAGGAATAAATTCACCAAACTCCTGTATAACTTCAATTACTTTTTGACCTTCTTTAATATAAATTCCTTCCTGAGTATAATAGCCAAACTTCAAAGTTTCTCCTCTAATAATTTTTCCAGCATCTGGTTGAATTGTATTCGTTAACAAATTCAACAGGGTCGATTTCCCTGTTCCATTCTTTCCTATAATACCAATGCGGTCATTACGCTGAAAATTGTAATCAAATTGATCGAGAATAACCGTATCATTATATGCTTTGGAAACCTTATGCATTTCAATCATTTTTGAACCTAAGCGCTCCATATTTATTTCCAGCTGAACCTCATGATCGTTTCTTCGTTGCTGTGTTTTTTCTTTAATTATTTTAAAATCATCAATACGAGACTTTGATTTTGTTGTTCTTGCTTTGGGTTGCCGTCTCATCCACTCCAACTCTTTTATATAATGACGTTTGCTTTTATGTGAAACCGATTCCTCATGAGCAATACGTATTGCCCTTTTTTCTAGATAATAAGAATAACTCCCTTTGTAAGTATAAAGATCCCCTTCATCTAATTCAATGATTTCATTGCACACGCGCTCCAAAAAATAACGATCATGGGTAACCATAAGTAAGGTTATTTTTTCCTTAATAAAATATGTCTCCAACCATTCAATCATTTCCATATCCAAATGATTAGTTGGCTCATCCAAAATTAGAAGATCTGGCTTTTCCAATAGAGAAGTACACAAAGCCAAGCGTTTCTTTTGTCCTCCTGAAAGGGTTGATACTTTTAAATTTAAATCTCCTAACTTTAACTTACTCAACATTTGTTTGTATTGGGTTTCAAAATCCCAAGCTTCATGTTGTTCCATAGCTTCAAATGCCTTTTGGTAAGCATCCACATCTTCAGTATTTAACAATGCTTTTTCGTACTTTTCGATAACTTGGAGTGTCTTGTTTCCAGAGCCCAAAATAGTTTCTTCAACAGTAAGATTTGGTTTTAAAAACGGCTCTTGTGCCAAATAAGAAATATGGGTTCCCTTTCTGTAATTTACTTCCCCAAGGTCAGGAGTCTCTTGTTGTGCGATTATTTTCAATAAAGTAGTTTTACCGCTTCCATTTTTTGCAATTAAAGCAATTTTCTGTCCGATACTAACTCCAAAAGATAGTGGCTGAAAGATGAGACGTTCGCCAAAGGATTTTGAAATACCTTCTACAGAAAGAAGATTCATAGGTTCTTTTTATTTCGCGTAAAAGTAAGGAAACTACGGGAGTGAATATAGTAGTTTTTATGAATTACTCTAGATTCATTAAGATAAACTTAAATGTGCTCAAAAATAATAGTTTAATTCGATTTTGAATTACTTATTTTTACAACCAAAATAATACTATGATTTCAAACGAACAATTCAAGTCCTTAAAGGATCGCATAAGTGCTTTGAGGCAATATCTTTGACATTGATGCCAAAGAGATAGAAATTAAAAACCAAGAAGAAAGGACTTTAGCTCCAGATTTTTGGAATGATGCCAAAGTTGCTGAAACACATATGAAACAATTGAGGACCCTAAAAAAGTGGGTTTTTGATTACAATATAATTAAGCAAGGAAGCGATGATCTTGAAGTATTTATAGAATTTGAAAAAAGTGGCGATGCTGAAGCTGCTGAAGTAAGTTTACAATACGAAACCTCCTTAGAGCATCTGGAGGCATTGGAATTCAAAAACATGCTCTCCGATGAAGGTGATAACTTAAGTGCTGTCCTTCAGATTACTGCAGGTGCTGGAGGAACAGAAAGTTGTGATTGGGCAGAAATGCTTATGCGAATGTATCTCATGTGGGGAGAAAAAAAAGGTTTTAAAATTAAAGAACTTAATCATCAGGCAGGTGACGTAGCAGGAATTAAAACCGTGACATTGGAACTAGAGGGTGATTTTGCATTTGGTTGGCTAAAAGGTGAAAATGGAGTCCATCGATTGGTACGTATTTCTCCTTTTGATAGTAATGCCAAACGACATACTTCATTTGCTTCTGTTTATGTTTATCCTTTAGTTGATGATAGTATTGAGGTTATTGTCGGTACTTCTGATTATACCTGGGAAACAATGCGTGCAAGTGGAGCTGGAGGGCAAAATGTAAATAAAGTAGAGACAGCTGTAAGGCTCAGGCACCAACCATCTGGGATAATCATAGAAAACTCAGAAACTCGATCTCAGTTAGAAAATAAAAAAAAAGCCATGCAATTATTGCGCTCACAATTATATGAAATTGAATTACAAAAGAAACTCTCGGCTCGAAATGAAATTGAAGCTTCAAAAAAGAAAATTGAATGGGGCTCACAAATTCGAAATTATGTAATGCATCCCTATAAGTTGGTCAAAGATGTCAAAACTCAAATTGAGGTTACTGATGTTGATGGTGTAATGAATGGTCAAATAGATCCTTTTTTGAAAGCATATTTAATGAGTATCGGACAAAAAGAAGAAGAAAAATGAAAACAAGTAGTCATATTAACACCATCATCTTTGATTTGGGGGGTGTCCTTATCGATTGGAATCCTGAATATGTCTATTTCGATATTTTTGAAGGAGATAAAAAAAAAATGCAGTGGTTTTTTGATAAAATCTGTACTGTAGAATGGAATGAAAATCAAGATGCAGGCTATCCTCTTGCCCAAGCTACGGAAAATCGAGTTAAATTATTCCCTGAACACGAAGATTTGATTCGAATGTATTACGGAAGATGGGAAGAAATGTTGGGTGAGTCAATTTCTGAGACTGTAACTGTTTTAAAAAAACTCATCAATAATCCAAACTATCGTATTGTTGCATTGACCAACTGGAGTGCAGAAACTTTTCCTGTGGCATTAAAAAAATTTACTTTTTTACATTGGTTTGAGGGGATAGTTGTTTCGGGTACGGAGAAAACTAGAAAACCTTTTACTGATATTTATCAAATCACATTAGACCGTTTCAAAATTCACCCAAAAAAAGCTGTATTTATTGACGATAATTTAAAAAATATAGAAAGTGCTAAAGGCCTAGGAATAAATGGAATTCACTTTTCAAACTCCGAACAGCTAACAACGGAATTAAACAGTTATGGAATTCAAATTTAATAATGATTATCCATGTCCATTATTTTAAATAAAATAAGACACCACCAATTACAAAACTTCATAATATTGCTGTCCAGACTTTTAAAGAAAATTTTGCAAATCAAAATACTATAAAGAATATGAATTTGTACTTAGAGAATTAGATGAATATTGATTTCGTCCATAAAGAGCTTTCAAATACTGATCCAAACTTCTATTTTGCATTTTACCAAAACCAAACCATTGGGTATTTAAAATTAAATTTCAATTCTGAACAAACGGAGAGTGTTCAAACAATAAAGCCTTTGAAATTGAACGTATCTAAATAAAAAAAGAGTAACAAGGCAATGGCTTTGGTTCTGAACTATTCGATGCATCAATCAATATTGGGAATAAAAAAGGCTATGAACAGTTATGGCTGGAATTATAGTAAAATAATAAAAAAGCTCTTCTCTTTTGTAAGGAAAAAAATCTGATACCTTTCGATAGTCATTTATTTCAATTAGGCGATGAATTTACAAGTAGATATTTTAATACGATTAGAATTTTAATAGTAAATCCTGTTAAAAAGGAGAATCGTCATCTGTTTCATTAAAACTCCCAAAAGCGGCGTCAGGACTTGGAAGACTTAAAGGATCAATCGCGTTATCATTCGGATTCATTTTTGATTGAAATTCAAAAGGAGAATCAAAACTATCTAAATCTTCGAATTTTCCAAGATGGCCTAAAAACTTTAAACGAATATTGTCTAATCCCCCATTTCGATGTTTAGCAACAATAAATTCGGCTTGGCCTTGAGAAGGTGATCTTTCATCATCATCCCATTCATCAATATTATAATATTCTGGACGATATATAAAAGAAACAATATCAGCATCTTGCTCAATAGCTCCAGATTCCCTTAAATCTGAGAGCATCGGACGTTTTGTTCCTCCACGTGTTTCTACAGCACGGGAAAGTTGAGAAAGTGCAATAACAGGAATATTGAGTTCTTTTGCTAATGCTTTCAAGTTTCTTGAAATAGTTGAAATTTCTTGTTCTCTATTTCCTGATTTTGAATTTATTCCTGCAGTCATTAATTGTAAATAATCCACTACAATGAGCTTAATGCCGTGCTGAGAAGAAAGTCGACGTGCTTTCGCTCTCAAGTCAAAAATCGATAGTGAAGGTGTGTCATCGATAAACAAGGGAGCCTTTTCAAGATCAGTTACTTTTACATTTAACTGTTGCCATTCATGGTCAGCAAGTTTTCCCGTTCTTAATTTTTCAGAAGACAATCCAGTTTCAGCAGAAATTAATCGAGTAATTAATTGAACTGAGGACATTTCTAATGAGAAAAAAGCTACTGGAATTTGTTTTGTAACAGCAATATTTCGCGCCATTGATAATGTTAATGCTGTTTTACCCATACCCGGACGCGCTGCAATAATAATTAAATCACTTGGTTGCCATCCAGAAGTAAGCTTATCTAATTTTTCAAAACCAGTACTAACACCACTCAAACCATCACGTTTTGATATCTCTTCAATTTTCGCTTTAGCTTCTAAAACAAGACTTTGAGCAGTTTGTGATGATTTTTTAATATTTCCTTGAGTAACATCATAAAGTTTAGATTCCGCCTCGTCAAGTAAATCAAAAACATCTGTAGATTCTTTATAGGCGCTTTCAATGATTTCGTTTGAAATTTTAATTAAACTACGCTGAATAAATTTTTGTAGTATGATACGAGCATGAAACTCAATATGAGCAGAAGAGGCAACCCTTTGAGAAAGTTGAACTAGGTAAAATTCACCTCCTATTGATTCAAGTTTACCCTTTTTTCTTAATTCAGAAGAAACGGTCAAAAGATCAATTGGTTGCGAATCTTGAAAAAGCTGATATATTGCTTCAAAAATAAGTTGATTTGCAGTTTTGTAAAAAGCATCAGGTTGTAAAATATCAATAACCTCATCTACACCTTTTTTATCAATCAGCATAGCTCCCAGAACAGCTTCTTCAAGCTCAACAGCCTGAGGAGGTATTTTTCCTTGTTTTAAATTAATTACAGAAGGGTTTGGAGTTTTTACGTATTCAAGTGCTTTATTTTTATCCATAGAACTAAAGTACTCGTATTTCTAAAATTGAAATTAATAATAAACTATTTAATATAATTTATCTATGAAGATTAGACTGTTTATAAGTCAATATAATTGTTAATAAGCTAATTTATTAACCATTAAAATTTCCCATTGCAAGAAATTTCTCACGTCTCGATTTGATACGCTCTTTTGGAGTTTCTTTCTCAATTTTTTTGAATGCCAAAAGAAGTTCTTTACGGACTGATTTAAAGGTTTCTTCGCGATCATAGTGTGCTCCTCCAAGAGGTTCTTTGATAATTTTATCTATCAACTTTAACTTTAGCATATCTCTAGATGTAAGTTTTAACGAATCAGCAGCAGTTTCTTTATGCTCCCAACTGCGCCAAAGAATTGATGAACAAGATTCTGGAGAAATTACGGAATACCATGTGTTTTCAAGCATATATATCTTATCTCCAACTCCAATACCCAAAGCGCCTCCTGAAGCACCTTCACCAATAATTACAACGATTATAGGAACAGAAATCGACATCATTTCAAATATATTACGAGCAATAGCTTCGCCTTGACCTCGTTCCTCTGCTTCCAACCCAGGAAAAGCTCCTGGTGTGTCAACAAAAGTCACAATAGGAATACCGAATTTATCCGCAGACTTCATCAGACGCAGAGCCTTTCTGTATCCTTCCGGATTGGCCATACCAAAATTTCTATATTGTCTTGTTTTTGTGTTGTAACCTTTTTGAGTACCAATAAACATAAAAGATTGGTCATCAATTTTACCCAAACCTCCAATCATGGCTTTATCATCCATTACATTTCTATCTCCATGTAATTCCAAAAAATTTTTTCCGCAAATAGCCTTAATATAATCTAAAGTAAATGGTCTTGATGGATGACGAGAAAGCTGAACTCGTTGCCATGCAGAAAGATTTCCGTAGATATCTTTTTTAGCCATTTTAAGCTTTTGTTGAATTTGACTACAAGTCTCCGTTACATCAATTTTACTTTCTATACCAATTAATTTACATTTATCAAGTTGATCTTGTAATTCTTTTATCGGTAATTCAAATTCTAAATATTCCATAAAAAACTGTCTTAGACAAATGTAAAAATTCTTTAGAACTAGGTTTGCTTTTTTGAACCTTCTTTCTTGTTTTTGTATAATCCATTTAATAAAATACTTCCCAAAACAATTAAAAGGCCAATATAAAAAGTTAGACTCATATATTCTCTTTCATTCCAAATAGCAAGTGATATAAGAATTCCATAGATGGGTTCTAAATTAATAATCATCATGATTGTAAAGGCAGATAAATGTTTCATAACTTTTATAGAAATATTAAATGCATAAGAGGTACAAAACCATGATAAAATTAAAATAAATATCCAGTCATATTCATTCAATTGAAAGTCATTAAATGCATATTCACCAAAAAAAAATACATAAATAATTCCCACTAATGCACCAACCAAAAGTTGATAAAAGGAAAGTGTAATGGGAATTACTTTTTTAACCATTTGATTGTTCAGAATAGTAAAAAGAGCTGAAAGGAAAGCCGAAAACAAGGCTATTAAAATAGCTTCAACCTGTTCAAATTCTGCATTAAAAATCAAGCCAACTCCAATAGCCGTTAACCCACCAAATAAAATTTCATAAAGTAAAATTTTTCTATTTATTAAGAGTGGTTCTATAATTGATGTAATAAATGCTCCAGTAGCGATCATACTAAGAGTTAATGAGACCCCTGCTATCTTAATTGCATAAAAAAAAGTTACCCAATGTATTGCAATAATAATTCCACCTATGAAAACTTTGCCCCACATTTTACGTGAAAGATAAAAATATTGGGGTTTATATAAAATAAAATAAAATGCTAGCCCAATAGAAGCTAAACCCATCCTATAGATAACTAACGGAATGGCACTTAAGGAAATTAAAGCCCCCAAAACAGAAGAAAATCCAAAAATAAGGACCATAAAATGATATTGAAGTAGACTTTTTGATCTATCGTTTAGCATGACGTAATAAAAAGAAAGCTAGAAAACCGAATAACACTAGAGGAAGCCATGCTGCGATTAAAGGCGGAAAGGTTGATTTACTTACCAGTACACCAAAAATTTTATCGAAGAATATAAAAAGAAATCCCAAGCTAATTCCAAAAGCTAAATTAACTCCCATTCCACCTCTTCTTTTAAAGGAGGAAACAGCAACCGCAATGATAGTAAGTATAAAAGCTGAAATTGGAATACTCCATCGTTTATGTCGAACCAATAAATGACTGTTTATTAAAATAGAACCTCGTTCTTTTTCATCTTTAATAAATTGATTTAACTCTGAAAACGTAAGTGTTTCAGCTATATAATTTACAGGAGCTAAATCGTTGATTTCAAAATCAAAAATAGTATCCTTTCTAGAATTACTTTTGAAGAATTCAGAGTCACCTGAGAAAGTTCGCTTAGTATAATTTGACAACCGAAAGAGACTATCCTTTTCTATCCATCGAATTCTATTTGCTTTAATTTTAAAGGTTAGCTTATTACCCTCAAAGTGTTCTAAAGTGAAATTGTTTGCTCGTTTTCGAATTGGATCATAACTGTTTACATAAATAAACTCATTATCATTAATCTGCTGGAAAACTTTATCTGTATTACGAGCCTCTTTTTTAATAATATATTTATAACGAAAATCGTTAAACCCTAAATTAGATTTTGGAACAATATACATCCCTGCAAAAAACGCAGAAATGGCAATAAATGTTGCAGCTAATAAAAAAGGTCTTAGGAACCTGAAAAAAGAAATTCCAGAACTTAAAATGGCAATGATTTCAGTATTATTTGCTAATTTAGAAGTAAACCAAATCACAGAAAGAAACAAGAAAATAGGGAAAAGTGCATTGGCAAAGTACCAAGTAAAATCAATATAATAATTTAAAATTTCTCTAAAAGGGGCTTCATTCTCTTTAAATTTATCTATTTTTTCTGCTATATCAACCATTATACCTATGGGTATAAAAAGCAGAATCATCACTACAAAAGTTCCTATGTAGCGCTTGATTATATATAAATCAACAAGTTTCATTTTATAATCTAGGTTCCATTTGGCGTACCATTTTTGTTTTCCAAGCCCCAAAAGTTCCCGCTAAGATATGTTTTCTAGCCTCACGAACCAACCAGAGATAAAAACTCAAATTATGAAGCGTAGCTATCTGTTTTCCAAGCATTTCATTGACCGTGAAAAGGTGTCTTAAATAAGCTTTACTATAATCTAAATCTGCAAAACAATATCCAGTGATATCTATGGGTGAAAAATCATTTTCCCATTTTTTGTTTTTAATATTAATCGTTCCTTCTGCTGTAAATAACATTCCATTTCTTGCATTACGGGTAGGTAAAACGCAATCAAACATATCTACCCCAAGTGCAATATTTTCTAGAAGGTTTATGGGAGTTCCAACTCCCATTAGATATCGTGGCTTTTCTTTGGGAAGTATCGCGCAAACTTCATCTGTCATTGCATACATTTCCTCGGAAGGCTCTCCCACTGAAAGACCTCCAATAGCATTACCTGGAAGATCTTGCTCTGCAACAAATTCAGCAGATATCCTTCTTAAATCAGAGTAAGTACTTCCTTGAATGATGGGAAATAAAGTTTGTTGGTGATCGTATTTTAATGGAAGTGATCGATCAGATTCTATACAACGTGTCAGCCATCGATGAGTTCTCTCCATTGAAGTTTTTGCATATTGATAATCACAAGGATAAGGTGTACATTCATCAAATGCCATGATAATATCTGCTCCAATCGAACGTTGAATTTCAATCGCTCTTTCAGGAGTAAAAAAATGATAGGAGCCATCAATATGTGACTTAAACTTGACTCCTTCTTCTTTGATTTTTCGATTAGCAGACAAAGAATATACTTGATACCCTCCAGAATCAGTTAAAACTGGACCTTGCCACCCCATAAAATTGTGGAGTCCGCCAACTTCTTCTAAAATTTTGATTCCAGGACGTAAATACAAATGATAAGTATTTGCCAAAATAATATCAGGATTGATATCATTTTTTAATTCACGTTGATGGACACCTTTGACAGTAGCTGCAGTACCTACAGGCATAAATATTGGAGTTTCTATGGTGCCGTGATCTGTTTTGAGAATTGCTGCTCGAGCATTCGTACTGGGATCGCTAGCTAAAAGTTTAAATTCCATTAAATACAAAGATAGTATTATAGAGTATAAATAATATAGCATAGTCATTCTTAATTATTTCTCAAAGCTTGGTTATAAGTTTGTCAAATCTTTTTTATGAAAATACTTACACAACCATTACTTTTGTTAAAATTTAAAATATGTCAAATATTGAAACTCTTGAAAATATTAGCTTTCAAGTAAGGCGAGACATACTTCGTATGGTTCATAAGGTTAACTCAGGTCACCCTGGCGGGTCGCTAGGTTGTGTTGAGTTTTTTGTTTCTCTTTATTTCAATTTCATGGAAACTAGAGTTCCTTTTGAAATGAATGGAAAAAATGAAGATATATTCTTTCTTTCAAATGGACATATTTCTCCAGTTTTTTATAGTGTTTTAGCTCGAAAAGGTTATTTTCCAGTGGAAGAGCTTAATACCTTTCGTTTGATTGATTCACGTTTACAAGGTCATCCAACAACCCATGAAGGACTTCCTGGCATAAGAGTTGCCTCAGGTTCATTAGGTCAGGGACTTTCAGTAGCTATTGGAGCTGCACAAGCCAAAAAACTTAATAACGATCCTAATACAGTATTTGTTCTTTTGGGAGACGGAGAACTTCAGGAAGGACAAAATTGGGAAGCATTAATGTATGCAGCAGCTAAAGGGGTTGACAATCTTATTGCGACAGTCGATTTAAATGGTAAACAAATTGATGGAACAACAGATGATGTATTACACATGGGAGATATTGCCCAAAAATTTAAAGCATTTGGCTGGGAAGTCATTTCGCTTAAAGAAGGAAATTCTATTAAACTAATCATAGAGAGCCTGTCCTCCGCAAAATTAAAATTAGGGAAACATAAACCCATTGTCATTCTTATGGAAACTGAAATGGGAAATGGAGTTGATTTCATGATGCACACTCATGCTTGGCATGGAAAAGCACCAAATGACGAACAGCTTCAAAATGCATTAGCTCAAAACGAAGAAACTCTTGGGGATTATTAAAAAATAAATACTATGAAACAATATACAAACCAAGGAAGTAACGATACCCGTTCAGGATTTGGAGATGGTTTAACGGAATTAGGAAAAACAAACCCTAATGTTGTTGCTTTGTGTGCCGATTTGATAGGTTCTTTAAAAATGCAAGATTTTATAAATGAAAATCCGAAGCGTTTCTTTCAAATTGGAATTGCTGAAGCGAACATGATGGGGATCGCAGCCGGTTTAACTATTGGAGGTAAAATTCCTTTTACTGGAACTTTTGCGAATTTTTCGACTGGTAGGGTTTATGATCAAATTCGACAATCTATAGCTTATTCAGGGAAAAACGTAAAAATATGTGCTTCACATGCTGGAGTAACTTTGGGTGAAGATGGAGCAACTCATCAAATACTTGAAGATATTGGAATGATGAAAATGCTTCCTGGGATGACAGTAATAAATACTTGTGATTATAATCAAACAAAAATAGCAACTCTTGCTATTGCTGATTTTAAAGGCCCTGTTTACTTTCGCTTTGGCCGTCCAAAAGTTCCTAATTTCACCACTCCAGAATTAGGCTTTGAAATTGGAAAAGGAATTTTATTGAATCCAGGGGCTGATGTTACTATTGTTGCAACTGGGCACTTAGTTTGGGAGGCACTTCAAGCAGCAGAAGTACTGGAAGAGCAAGGAATTAGTTCAGATGTGATTAACATTCATACTATCAAGCCTTTAGATGAAGACATTATTTTAAATTCTGTTAAAAAAACAGGATGTCTTGTTAGTGCTGAGGAGCACAACTATCTTGGAGGAATGGGAGAGAGTATTTCGGGGCTTTTAGGGCTGAAACATCCCACACCAATTGAAATGGTTGCCACACAGGATACTTTTGGAGAATCTGGAACACCAGCACAATTGATGACTAAATATGGTTTGGATAAAAATGCAATTATCAATAAAGTTCATCAGGTAATCAAACGTAAATAATTTTTTTACTGGTAATAAATAATAATTTTTTTAATAAGTCCAATTATCAATAGTAAATATGATATTAAAACAATTTAACATTGTGTACGAAAGTATCTATTACTAATTATCCTTTCAATTTATCTGAACTAGGAATTACAAAAAATTAGTTTATTATATATTTAAATTTATTGAAATTGATCTGCCTTTAATTTAAATCCAAAGATTAAAGTTTTTATACTTAGTGAAGTGAAATCTAAAAACTTTGATTAGAATTCATCTTTATAAACAATTAAAGCTAGCGCTATTGAATTTTCAAATTAGATATAATAGTGGGCTTAAAAGGAAATGAAATCTTATCTATTGAAAGTAAACAAATTATAATTTTACTTAAATTTAACTAAAATTTAAGTCAGTGAAACCTTTCAATATCTAACAAGATGAATTAATCTCTATCAAGATAGTCCGCTATTCCATCCCCATCAGTATCGTCAGCAATTCCATCACCATCATTATCAAATTCTTCTGAGGAAGGAACACCATCTCCATCATGATCTGTTTGTTTAACTGTGTATAAATTGATTTTGAATATTAAAGGGGAATACTCTGGAACTGCACCAGCTGTTCTACTAAAGTAACCAAGACCTGATGGGAAAAAAATTGCTCCTTGACCAAAGTTTTTAAAAGTAACAGTGTTATCACTATTTGTTTCAAAAGCACCTCCTCTGAAACTTGGCATTCCTTCCCTAAAACCTCTCACTACTCCAGTTAAATCAAACCAAACTGGATTTTTAGAACTGTCAAAAATACTTCCATTAATTAAACTACCTTCATAGGATTGATAAGTTGAATCAACAGAAGAAGGTCTTTTACCTATACCTTCCCTAGCAACTAAATAGTATAAATTATGATTTACAAAAGTCCCTTCTGAGGTTAAAACACTTATTCCTTTTTTTAAAACCTGAGAAATCAATGGGGTTTTAGTGGCATT